>Ga0207127_10051_pt1 | contig 27783 bp, 27 predicted proteins | sample Alteio_BWMinHeat_17_FD_153574 | JGI IMG/M metagenome (GOLD analysis project Ga0207127, IMG submission 153574) | Enriched cells from forest soil in Barre Woods Harvard Forest LTER site, Petersham, Massachusetts, United States -... | ecosystem: Environmental > Terrestrial > Soil > Temperate forest >...
ATGATAATTTGTTGAGCAGATTCCGCATATCAATGGCTCGTACGCCAATAGGAGCATCCTCAACTTCTTGAAGGCAGGCGCGAATCGGCAGAATAACTGCCAAAATGCGATGCCAATGAACCATTTTTGGGATATCTCCTAATAGGCTGATCAATTGCTCGCGTCTCACAAAAGTATAATGCCATTGATTACGAATCATTGATCGAGAGAGGATTCCAGCCGCCGCAAGATCATCTAAAATGATTGCAAGATGTCGTTTGGAATACCCTGTTTCCAGTAAATCTGAGACAACAAAATCCTCCCGCTCTTCAGTCAAAAGAAATGCAAAAATATCGGCTCTAGCGCCAATACTTAAAAAGCATCTCAAACGAAAATGAATCATAGCGGGAGCTTCAAAAGTCCGAAGGACGGATTTTCCGCTGGGTTGAAATTTTAAAGGCAAGATCTTTGTTAAAACGACCCATTTAGTTCGAATATTCGTAATCGCATTCAACGTCGCTGAAAAAATCGAAAATGGCTTTGCAATATACTCTGCGTATTGTTTTGCGAGAATTTGAAGACGGATAGGCGAGATAAAACGGTGGTACTGGATACACCAATCAAGAGCTTCATCACGCAAACGTGGATCAAATTCTGAAAGGGCTGAAGTCAGTATGATTAACTCTTCTGGGGCAATAGAACAAGCCTGATGATTACGTTCCAAACCTGCTACACCCAACTCTGTCCAAAGACTCCACGCTAAGTGTGCTAAATTCTCATCAAATTGCTTACTTACCATTCCCATATTCGGCTCCTAGGGCACTGGATGCTTGTGCTAGCATGAGAGAGAATTCCGAGGATACGTCTTGTGTAAGACACCATTTCTCTGCAGTTAAAAGTTCACTAGATGTAGGTTGAAGCCTCTTGAGATCAGCAAAATGCTTGCTACTGGGCCCTTGATCTACAGCAGCATACAATTTGAAGCAGATTTGATCTAACCGACCAGCAAAGTGAACTGTAAGACCCTCATACTTCCGTATCACCAAGCGGTTTTTAAATCCTTCGGGAAGACCAGCTTCCAATAAAGCTGTAGGCCCTCCGTTGACCCAATGTTCACCAAGTTCAAGAGCAGTCCCCACCGCTGTAATTTCTTTCAAAAGACCTTGAGGTAAGTGCTTTGCGGACATAAGACAGCCAGCTTCCATGATAGCAACAAGATCAAGATCCTTGGTGGTCCTATCGATATAACCCAACAGAACTAAACTAGCTCCCCCAATGGCAACAACTTCATAATGCTGCTTTGCTCGAGAAAGACGTTGTCCAAGCATGATAAGCGCATTTTCCAGAGTAGTGAAATCAAGCTCCATATAATCCTCCCTTCCTTCTTTAAGGTAGCAAATTACAGGAATATTTGGTAGCAATACTGCGCGAAGTAAGCAGTAATACTGCGCAAAACGAGAAGTATTACTGCTCGAAATCACTGAAAGTTAAATTTATTTTTTATAAATAAACATTGAAATTTAATGAGTTAACGCGAGTTAAAGTGTTATTGAGAATGGCCTATTGAAGGCCCCGTCCACCGTCTCAACAGAGACTGTACCGGAAGAAACAGCGGGCAAGGCAGAGCATTCCAGTTAAACCATTCCCACCCATGACATTTGTGAGGCTCTAGAAGCTGAGGCTCCCCCTCAGAATGATCCACAAAGACAAAAAGAGTGACATAATGAGCGCCCTTTTCGATGATATCATCGGTCCAAGGACCTTGCTTGATAGAGAGCGCTTTTAATCCTGTCTCTTCTGCAAGCTCTCTTGCTGCGCACGCTTCAATTGTTTCGCCATACTCCAAATGCCCCCCTGCAAAAGACCACGTGTCTGCCCCATAAGAGCCTTTTCTTTTGCCTAAAAGAACCTTGCCCTCTCTCATCACTACAACACCGACGCCAATACGAGGAATATCCATTTTTAGTCTTGTTTTTCTACAAAAATAACGTCCGCAATCACAGGAAAATGGTCCGAAGGAAATCTCCCATCCACTCGCGCAGGGTCTATTCCATGAGCTAGAATTTTCACTTCTTTACTCACAAAAATATGATCCAAGATGATATCGGGCTCTCCTTCTGAACAAAAGGGTTTTTTTAGTTCTGAAGAAAAATTTGTAGAAGAGATCGGTCCAAAGTGACCAAAAAGTGCGTGCTTCAAGCTATCCACAACGCCTCCCTTCTCAATGGTTTGAACAACTCTATCCCCATCATAAAAAGGCAGATCGAGCTCCTGTCTAAAAGGAAAGGTATTGAAGTCCCCTGTCATTAGAATAGGAAGACCCCCTGCTTTTTCTAGAAGAAAATCACGCAATTTGGAGGCTTCATAAAAGCGTCTTTCGAAGTTGCTAAAAGCAAGATGTGTATTGAGGATCAGAAAGTCTGCACCTGTTTTTTTATCTCTAAACTGGCAGAGAAGGAATGTATTTCGCTGGCCAAAGGGGCTTTTGCTGATCACTTGGGGAGTCTCTGAAAAATAAAAAGTTTGCCCTTGAATCTTCTCAATACGCTCCTTACGATAAAAGATCGCTGGAATATCGCCCCCTCTCACCCCATCATCTATCCCCGTTCCATAATAACCGTAGTCATCCCCAATCGCATCCATCAAATCATCCAGCTGATCCGCTTGAAGTTCTTGGCTTCCTATAATATCTGGATGCGCCCACTGAATATACTCCACAACGCGACTTTTACGCGTTTCCCACTTATCGACAGGTTCCAGATGATCTTCCGACCAGTTCAGCAGCATATTAAAAGACATCACCCGCAGCCTTGCATCTAAAGAGGTAATAACCGCATCGATCTCTTGAGTCTGGCTTGCGTTGATTTTTCCATCCAGCTCCTTGATCACTAATTGATCCATAGAGGGAAGGATGGATTTCTCCACAGATCCAAAGAGTGAGAAACAACTCAAAGAAAGAATTAATAAAGCTTTTTTAATTTGCATAAAACCTCTTATTTTTTACTAATCGATACTAAAGTTTTAAAAAATAAAAGGCAAGCACTTTAATGTTGAATAATTTTTTAATTTCTTTCTAAAAACTCATGCAACGCTTGAAAGTAAGCTTCTGGGTCATCAAACAGCGTGCAGTGGCTCCCCTTTTCGCAAATCTTTACTGTTGCGTGAGGAATGAAATAATTCTGGATGATCTCTTCCCAATCTAACATAATACAATGGCCTAATTTAGAGAAAAAAATTATCCAAAAGTCGCGTTTTACAGCAAGGAAAGAATTCGATTGAGCTTATACCCAAATGTACTGAAAAGAGTGATATTTTTTGATGGCCCCTGCCCCCTGTGCAATCAGGTTGTTCGCTGGTTAATGCGAACGGATAGAAAAAAAATTTTTTTATTTTCTTCTCTCCAGGGAAAAACTGCCGTGGAAAAAAATCTCCCCAAAGATCTCTCTAGCCTGATTTTATTGGAAGAGGGTAGAGGCAGGAAAAAAATAACGGTTTCTGCTAAGGCCGTCCTGAAAATCTTTTGGATTTTAGGGGGGAGATACAGGCTTGTAGGTTGGATGTATTACTTACCCGCTTTTTTGCTCGATCCTTGGTATCGCTTGGTAGCAAAATACCGCTATCGATTATTTGCTTCTAAAAAACTCAAGCCTTTAGATGAGTCGCGTTTACTCCCTTAAGCGTTCTTTACTCAAAAACTGATGGAAGATACGGTGAAAGATAGGCGCAAGTACAATTGCAATGACCACTAGAAAAATAATCCCACTAAAAAGCGCGTAGGTCCCTGCAAATATCTTACCTCCTTCTGTTTTAATGATGTCTGCTGGACCCATGCCCGATAAGATCATTGCAGCATTTTCATAGGCGTCGACCAGATCCATTTTCTCAAAATGAGAGTAGCCAAACATCCCTAACGCTAAAGAAAATAGAATGATTGCAAGGCCAATAGCAAGATTATAGGCAACTCGCCTGAAAAATACCTTTAAAGGCGCTAAAGAATGGTGTTTTCTTTCGTACATATCTACACAAGTGGTTTTTCCCATACTTTACCATACTTTGATTAATTACATAGAATTATTTTTACTATTCTGTCCTTTCCAAAAAGGACAAGATTTAGCATAATTGTCCTTATAGAGAAGGACAGAAAAATGCAAACTATCCTACAAACGCTCCAGGAAGAGTTTCGAGCCACTCTCGAGCTCACCAAAGAAAGCACCCCCCGCTGCTATACCTTTCCCGAAGCTAAGAATATCATTAAAGTAGCTGTCGGAATGAGACGTTCGGGAAAAACCTACTTTTTGTTTCAAACAATACGACAACTTCTAGGAGAAGGCTTCTCTTTAGACCGCATTCTGTATACCCAAATGAGCTGAAAAGGCGGCTTTTAGGGCGCGCCAAAGCCCCGGGGTTGAACAATCGCAAGCTGATCAATATTTCTAATATTAATCAGCTTGCGATTGTTCAACCCCGGGAGCTTTCGCGTGGCCCAAAAACCGACTTTTCAGCTCATTTGGGTATATCCGAAAATCTTGGCAAACTACTTGAAAATCAAGTCTATTTAGACTTGCGTCGTCAGGGAAAAAAGATCTTCTATTACCACACATCTGATGGATACGAAATAGACTTTATCACACAAGATCATCAAGGCAAGTACGAGATCATTCAAGTTGTTTGGGAAGTAAATGACCCTCTTACTTTAGAGCGTGAAACGCGCGCTCTACGCCAAGCAGAGCAAGAACTCGGGTTTCCTGGAAGACTGATCGATTGCAAAAGTTACCTGATGCGATGAACACATTGACAGCAAAGTAACAGATCTCTACAACTAAGGAAATACTAGACAAGGTTGCTCATCTCTTGGGATTGTATTCAAAATTATTTTCAAACCCTAAATGCTATCCTTGGAATCGGTTTTTGCTGCAACTTGCGTATAAAGGACTTGGAATTGACCAATGGAAGAATATGCAAGAAAGTGGAGAAGCATATTTTTTAAAGAAAATCCTCCCTCCCCACCGTAAGACGATTTTCGATGTAGGCGCCTGCAGAGGAGCGTACAGTAAAGAAGCGCGCCGTTTTCATCCCCATGCAAAAATCTATGCCTTTGAACCGCACCCTCGCTCCTTGCACTACCTTGAGCAAGCCGCTCTGAAACTAAACTTCAATGCTTATCACTTAGGACTGGGGAATGTATGTGAGACGCGGTATTTGTATGATACTCATCGAGAGGGAACTGCGCAAGCATCTCTATACGAAGAGGTATTTCAAAATAGACCGACTATTTCGCATGAAACCACGATCACCACGATCGATCAATTTTGCAAAGAACAGGCCATCGAACATATTGATCTTTTAAAAATAGACGCAGAAGGATTTGAATATGAGATCCTTTTGGGAGCTAAACATATGATAGGATCCTTAAGCGTGGATGTGATTCAATTTGAATTGAATCATCTAAGTTTTATTACAAAAAGAACTATCTTTGATTTTATGGAGCTGCTACCTGAATATCGTTTTTACAGAATCCTCTATAGGGGCCTGATTCCGCTGGATAAACGTCATCGCAGCATGCCAGCGCCCACTGAGCACCAAAACATCATCGCATGGAGTCCTTGCTCTCAGTGTATATATACCCAAAAGCATTGAAAAGTCGATTTTTTGGTTGCGCCAAAGCCCCGGGATTGAACGATCCCAAGTTGATCAATATTTCTAATATTCATCAACTTGGGATCGTTCAATCCCGGGAGCTTTCGCGTGACCAAAAAACCGACTTTTCAATGCTTTTGGGTATAAGAATCTCCGGATGTAGGATTCGAACCTACGACCAACGGATTAACAATCTTACGGAGTGCCGCACTCCACAATACGTTATAACGTGTAACGGTAAAAATATTAATCGGTTATAGAATTCTGATCAATGTGGAAATCGGTGAGGTGTTATGTGTTTTTGCCGGTGAGTGCAGCAAAATTGCAGCATAATGTCGTAGTAATAACGCCCGGCCCACTATCGTGAAGAGTATAGCCGATGCAAATGCAAAAAAGGGGAACACCCAGAGCTAACGAGCTTGTCTATCTTCTTCCTTGTGGTATCTTGACCACATCTGCTTTCTTTTTTATTCATACCGCTGAAACTTATTCACTATCCCTTGCACAGTCATGGTTCTAATTTTTATTTAGCTCTTGTACAGCTTCGTCGTACGTTTCTCGATATATTGATTTATATGATGGAATATTTCGTTTGAGCTCATCATCATAATTGTCAACTAGGATATCATATTCGAGCTCTCCTTTTGAGATGTATGCTATGCTAAAGTATGGATCTTTTAAGCCTCTTCCAGAAGAATCAATAAGAAAAAGTGTAATTCCAATATCTTTGATTGTTAGGGAATGATTTTTTAAGTAACAGCATAGGCCAGTATCAGAATTGATATCTGAAAGAAAATCGTGAGATGCGTCAATTAAAATTTTGCGAATTTGCTCCTTTGATAAAGGGCCACAAATTTGAAATTTCAATTCTAAATATTGTATGTCTCCTCCCGGCATTGCAACTGAAATCGCAAATGGGCGCATGCGGTATTTTGCTGAAATGACTTTGGAATTGCGTGCCATGACTGTGTTAACAGCTTTTTCTTCTGGCGGTATTTCATATTTCATAGATTTATTACAGCTTGAGTAAAAAATTGTTATACTAATCAATAAAGTAAAAATTAGTGAGTTATTCAATGTTTGCCTCCTAAGTAGCGCGTTAGTTCATCAATCAGTGCATATTGGTATGTCAAACTTTGGAATTCATGATCAAAGAGAGCAGCTTCTGGATCAGAAATGAGATTAATAATTGTATCTTTTTCTCTATCTGCACCGATATTATCAATGCGAGGAACAAAATCCCGTTTTTTAGAAGCATTTCGATAATGAGTTACTTGAGCACATGTTTCTTGATAAATGTAGGCTCCAGGGGCGATAACGACTACAATGATATGCTCCCTAAGTTCTGGTGGATAATCCAAAAGTGCATTTCTGACATGAATTGCACCTTGACTATGGCATACCATTAAAAACTTTGCTTCGGCAGAACTTTTATCAAAGAAGCTGTTCCACATTTTATGGAGCAACCGAACAGGCTCGGTAGCGACATAATTCAATCCAAGCCTACATTCTTTGAGGTCGGGATATTTCCCATGAGTGGCATTATAAACAGCATGAATGTTATAGTCGCCTGCTAACTTGGACAGGTATTTTGCATTTTTATAGGCGCCATCAAAATCATTCCAAACCCCATTTATGAAGCCTATACCGATATCTTGTGTTTCTCTTAAACCAAGATCAAAAACACTTGAAGGCTCATAATCTGGATACATTTTTTCAAAATCGTCGCAATATTTGACTGTAGGCAATTGAGATCCATTTGTTTTATATAGATCTCCGCCTCTTTTACAGGTGCGATGATGTTCGCAAAAACAATGGTTTTCTACTTCACCATAGAATTGGTCCTCGTTGACTTGCGATTCTAAGCCATAGGGATCGCAGGAGCGTAGGGGATTATTATGACAATAGGCATAGAGGTTGGGTCCATCGATGAATCCCGCTGGATCTTTACTGATCCATCGACTAATCGATGGGTCGTAATAGCGGAAACCAAAATAGATTAACCCTGTCTCTTCATCAATAGGTTTTTCGGCATAACGCCATGGGTTGCCTACCGCTGAGAAAGAAATTTGCTTTTGTGTTGAATCGTAAATTTTTTCAATTCCAAAAGCTAAATAAGTATAGCTTTCTGAAATTTCTCTTGATTCAGGATCGAGAAGGGCGATCACATTGCCTGTGAGATCGTGGAGTACAGCGTAAGGCTTTTTATCGATCTCTATTGCCACGCTTTTTAAAGAGATTTTGTCTCCAGATATCCCTGGAACGCGTACCTTTTTAATGCTCCCATGCTCACTGAGTATGCCAATCTCTTGATTACCAAGATAAAAGCTGCGCATTATGGAGAGGGGTTTTTGACTTTTGGAATTGTAGATTTTTTTGATTAGCCGTCTTCCAAATGGATCGTAGGAAAACTTTATATGTGTTTTATCTTGTCGTGCAATAGCAGTGAGTTGGGAAAGGATGTTCCACTCGAATCCGGTCTCTTCCCCGTCAAGAGTTTTTCTTAAAAGATTGCCTTGTGGATCATATGCGTATTCGGTTTTGGCCTTTGCTACTAATTGATTGAGGCTGTTGTGGAGTAGGTCAATTTGATTCTCTTTTAAACGATTGTCAATAGAGTCATAGGCATATGTTTTTTCGATATCATTTCTTTCTGAGGTGAGCTGAGAGAGTGCATTATAGGCAAAAGCGCTATTTTCATTAGGAAAATCCCCTTTTCTTTGAATTGTAAGGGGATTGCCTGTGGCACTAAAAGCACCTTCAGGAATTATTTCTGTGTGAAAATCAGTACCTATATATGACTTCCGGCCACATGGATCGTAACGAATCTCTTTTCTCCCACATTGTCCAATGAGCGTTTCACTCGTTATTTGTCCTTTCTCGTTGTAGGAATCATAAGTATGTTTATAAAACTCCCCATCAGAAGAGACTCTCTTCACTTCTTTTCCAAAAAGTGCGTCATATGAATAAATAATTTCAGATGCGTCAGGAAGATTGATTGATTTGAGCCTTCCTTTTCTATCATATTCAAAGTCTATAATGTAGCTCCCAAATTCGTCTCTTACAGTCTCTTGAAGTATCTGATCAAAGAGATCATAAGTTCTTTCAACGGTAATCTTATCAAGATTGGAAGCAGAAATGAGACGGCCTCTTCTATCATAGGAGTAATTGGTCGAGAAAATTTCACTTTTCCCCTCGCCACATTGAATTTTAGCCAACCAGCCTTGTTTGGTGTAATTATAAATTAAAGAAGCAGAAGTCCCAGGGAGCGTTTTAGAAATCAATTTTCCTAGAGTATTATAAGAATAAAATGTCTGTTTCTCATCGGAAGAGCCTTCAGCCTCGGTAAGTTCTTCAATGCGTCCCATTGGACCATAAACCCAACGGGTCCTTTGAATTCCAATCTGTTTGCCATCAGTAATAACCGCATGTTCTTCTAAAGATTTGTTGCCGGCGGCATCATAAAAAATGCTTTGAGATGAAAGCCGAGCTCCTTTTGTATCTTTCTTGGTAATCGATACCATGCGTCCAAGCGCATCAAAATTGAGAATAGTTTGCATCCCCTCCGGATTGAGAATTGTTTTTTGGAAGGCATTATCGCCATACTCAATCGTCACTTTTGTTTTATTGCCTGATGCATCAACGAAGGAGATAGGTTCACCAAAGGGACCGTAAGAAGTCTTAACAACGGTTTGTTTTTTGCCATCTGGGAAGGCATATTCTTCAGTACAATGGCCAGCGGCATCATAAAAAAATCCATTACGAAGAAGGATTTTGCCAGCTGCGTCTTCAGTTCTTTTTTCGATGATATTGCTCAGAAGATCATATTCATAACATTCTACTGAGTAATCTGTAACTCCGAGGCTAAACCAAACTTTTTTCTTACTTTCCCTGCTAAGTGAGTCGTAAACAATTTCTATTTTTCTCGACTGATGATCATCTTGGCGTGCACCATATGGATACTGAAGAATAGCAGTGACGCGACCAGCTGAATCATATTGGTATGCAGTAGAGATATCATCGTCTAAATATCGATTTCTTAAACTTAAAACTCTAAAACCACTGTATTTATATTCCCTTCCAGCAATAAAGGGCTCTTCAGAATGTTCTCGTACAAAAGAATCTTCTTCATATGAAACACGTCCCAGGTAATCATATTCGTAAACAGTAATGATTTGATCGCGCGTTAACGAGCGATGAAGGCTTCCCTCAGTGTCATATTTAAACATTTCAATGGAGCCATCGGGGTAATCTATCCTGGTGGGATTTCCTCGCAGGTTGTAGATTTTTCGGGTGATATACCCGTTAGGATCTGTTATAGAAAGAGTATTTCCAAAGATATCATATGTGTAGGAAAAAAACGGCTGAATGGGTTCTTTATTTTCATCCAATACTGCTGGATATATGACCTTTGTTAAGCGGCCAAAAGAATCATATTCAAAATGAGTTGTCTGGCCAAATTGATCTGTTGAAGCGGTTTTTCTGCCTAAAATATCATAGCTATCTTGAAGAATTTTTTGCAGATTATCACAGGATTCGACCATTCGGGTTAAGTTGTTTTTGAAACCATACTTCTTCTCAATAATTCTGTTTTGATGAGGGATTGAAATCAAAGTTTGATTGCCTAAACTGTCGTATGAGTAACTTGTAGTCTTCCCTTCTGGATCAGTTTCAGAGGTAACTAAACCCAGATTATTGTACTTTTTACTAACCGAATATGCTTGAACGTTATTTGAATCATAGGTCGCACAAGAAAGAAGACTTCCTTGAGAGGAATAGGTATTAACGAGCCTTTTAACAAGCAGTTCTTTGTTTTTTGCTAAATCGAGCACCTTTTCAAAAATGGTTTCAGGAAGGCCAACACCTGGCAATTTCACTTTGGGATTAATCTCGGTGATATGCCTTTCAGTGATATCGTTTAAACGTTTGATGTCAGAATTACTGCCATCATCTTCGATAATTTTTACACAAACTCCATCTTCATTATAGAACCTAAATTCTCTTTTACGAATGTTGGATCCGTCGTAAATAAATTTTTGGCTTAGTCGGTTGCTGTTTTTTTCAAAACTGTAAGTCGTTTTATTGCCTTTACAATCACCTATTTGGGTTAATAAATTGAAACCGTCCTCTGAATATTTATATGTTTTAATATGGCATTCTTCTTCATCGGGTTGAGCAGGTTGACCTTTGGCATCCACTTGCAAAAGGGCCTCTTTTTTTCCGGTTAGATTCCCAAAAAGTTTTTCCTCTAGAACATTTCCCCGTGAATCATATTTAAAACAGCGACAAGAATGTACTCGGCCTTCCTCATCTGTAATTGTACGAGTTAAAAGATAAGTGAGATCTTGATCTGATTTGCCATAGTATTTTCTATCGATGCGATAAAGATTACCCTCGTCGTCATAACGAATAATGGCAATTAATTGAAGGCGATTATCGTAGCGATATCGTGTCTTAATATTTTGCGCATTAAAAACATCGGTAAATTTATCTCCATAAGTGAAACGATAAATAATTTCTGGTTTGCCTGAAGTGGCAGATGGGCCTTTAAGTGTTTTAACCCGCTCGGTATCATCGTATTCTATCTCTAAAAACCTTCCTTCAGGTAGACGTTTTTTAGTGAGAAAGCAATTGGCTCCTTTGATTTCATATTCATAAGAAACAGGGATACCATAATTTCCTTTGATCTCTTTTAGGACAAAGAAAGATTGTTTTCCAATTGTTAACTTTTCAAATTCATAGGTCAGTTTTTTCTCGTCACTAGTAGTGGCAATAATCCGACAACCTTTTGGATTAAGGTCATAGCTCAAGCGGATCCAAGAGAGTATTTTTTTTCGAGAGGCCTCTTTCATTTCGACAGAAGCAATGTGCCCTTTGTCGTCATAGGAGAACAAAATCACATTTCCACTGGGAAGAGTTTCGGAAATTAAGAGGAAATATTGAGGCTGAGAAACTTTTGATGCCAAATTCAGAGCAATCTCTTCTCCAAAAATTTCTGTTGGAACACCTTTCATTTTTTTATAAATGCGTTTTGACCCATCTCCTAAGGTAAGTTCACATGTATCTTCTTTAAAGTGCATGCGATTATTGAGATGGTTTGTTTGGCCGTTCATTTCTCCTGCAAAGCTATTAACCATGCCTGTTGTATCTTTAACCGCATCAATCTTAAGTGGATCTTTTGTATTTCCGCCGATTTTTCTCCAGCCGCTGTAGCTTAAAATACCTCCTGACCTTTCTCCTGTGAAAGCATAGACCCACTCAAAACGATCTTGCCCCATCTTGCACTCTTTATTTTGAGGATCTCTGCCAGTGACTAAAAGAGTTTGAGGAAAAATGCGCCATCCTCCAAAACCCTTACCTGCCATGTAGTTCTTTGCATTGTAATAGCGCTGCAAGGTGAGTGCATCGGGTCCAGCTATCTCTAAATCGAGAGCACTTTCACAATAGTCGCCATTGATGACATTGACACAATGATCAATGAAGGCGTCGGGGTCTGCTTCGGTTGATGGCAACATCGCAGCTGATATTTGATCGGCGTAGAGAGATCCTAAACTCAAGAAAGTCAAAAAAACAGATACAATAAAGCGGATCAGCACGTAAAAATCTCTTTACAAAGTTTTTAAGTAATCAAGCTAGCAAAAGGGTTCAAAAACTGACAGCAAAATTTGGTTTGAGCATTGGCTCATCTCAATTCCTGCTCATAGACAAGTGCGCATTCAGATTGAAAAGATGCTTGATGGAATCGAAAATCCCACAATCAATTTACAATATTCTGCTCATTGAGAGTAATTTTGAAGGAAAGGAGTTCCAGATGCTGGTCATTGTAAAATGTATATACAACTCCAGGCTCTAAAACGAGAGAGGGTCCTCTATTCAATGCAAAAGTACCTTGCTCAGTGGGCTGGGCAATCCAACTCAACACATGGTTGGTTGTGTTTTGCTCATGATTAGCAGCTGTGACAAAATAGCGAAAAGTTCTTTCCTCTTCAGGCAATTCACGCAGGTACCTTGAAAAAACAGAAGAGATCTTTTGAGTTCCAACCCGTGGATTGTTGATGGTGGCCAAAAAACACTCCTGTTGACTATCGAAATCTATTCCCAAGCTAGCGAATATTTGCGTCGTCACCATCCCAGGAGAATTATAATTCTTATGCTCTTGGGAAATGTGCCAAAAGCCCATTAATCCCTTTTCCTGTTTTTGGATTATATCGCTGAGACCGTTGCATAACTCCTATGAATGAGCTAAAATATTGGCTCATGACTACTCTGGAGGTAATATGCGTAAGAACTCGGGACAGCTTGATTTTGCAGACGCATGGTTAGGACATAATCCAAAGCTTAATCAGCAGCTAGATAAGATAGATCGCTTGGTGAATTGGCGTTCGTTTGAAGAAATCATGAGTAAGATCTATAACTCACCATCCGGCAGACCCAGTCACCCTGTTCTTCTTTTGTTCAAAGCATTACTCTTCCAAACTTGGCATAGCCTTTCCGACTATGCACTTGAAGAAGCGCTAGATGATCGCCTCTCTTTTAGACGATTTGTTTCTCTTAGTGTATCTGAAAAAGCGCCCGATCACTCTGTATTTAGCAGATTTAGAGATCAGTTGATCAAGCACGGCATATATGACCTTCTATTTCAAGAGCTAAGTGGTCAGTTGGAAGAACGGGGATTGATCGTTAAGAAGGGGACACTGATAGATGCGACTGTGATCGAAGCAGCGCCAAAAAAACCTCTGCACAACGAAGATGGCACTACTGGACAATCACAACAAGATCCGGAAGCGAAATGGACGAAGAAAGGAAGTAAGTATCTTTTTGGTTATAAAGCGCATGTAGGAGTAGATCAAGAAAGTGAACTGGTCAGGCACATCAAAATGACTCCAGCCAATGTATTCGACGGAAAAATATTTGAAGGACTGGTGAGTGGAGATGAGGCATGGGTATTTGCAGATAAGGCCTACGATAGCAAGGAGAATCATTACATTTTACATGAGAAAGGTGTTGGCAACGGGATTTTATACAAGGCAATTTGGAACAAATGCCTTAGTGAATTTGAAAAGGCCTGTAATCGTTTGTTCTCTAAGTTAAGGAGTCCTGTTGAAAGGATTTTTGGAACTCTGAAACGGTCCTATCGATACCGTAGGGGGCGGTATCTAGGGCTGAAGAAGAATCAGCTGCAGTTGACGCTGATGTGCCTAGCCTACAACTTAAGACGAATGACGAAGCTATGCGCCTAAAGGGAAAAGATGAGAGAAAAATGCTGCTTGAAGTGAGGAAAATGAGATTTTGGATACTAGAAACGAAGAAGAATAGGTAGCTGCTGAATCCAAACGGGACTGGAATTTAGAAAAAATGCCTTATAACGCCCTTCAAACGGTTGCCTCAAACGTTACGCAACGGTCTCACCGTTTTTACAGAATCCTCTATAGGGGTATGATTCCCTTGGATAAACACCATCTCGGCATGCCAGCGCCTACGGAACATCAAAACATCGTCGCGTGGAGTCCTTGCTCTCAGTGTACGTATAAAAATCTCCACGCATAGGATGCACTTGGAACTTTTCTCTTTGGATACAGTTATGCCTATTGATACATATACTCAAACAAGTTGCAATCTGGAGAATTTTTACAAGGAGGCGCCCTAAATTTGAATCAGCGTAGAGGCGCAGAAGCAGCTCAACTTGAATAAGTTGGGAGATGCAGGCAGATTCAAAGTTAGAGGCTGGCGACGCAGTAAAAACTCCAGATTTCAACTTGTTTGAGTATATACCCAAATGAGCTGAAAAGGCGATTTTTGGGCCACGCGAAAGCTCCCGGGGTTGAGCAATCGCAAGCTGATCAATGAAGCCACCTTTCGAGGAAAATGAATCTCCAGTTACTGGGTACACTCCGAACTTTTGACTGGATTGCCTTCTCTCAAGAATTTTCAATTCGCTCACTTTCTACCTTGGTAGCTTAATCTACAAAATCCACTCAATTGACTTAAATGAGTAGGTTTTGTAGAATTCAGATATGAGACGGTCAAAATATACTCACACTTTGAAGCCTCTCCTAGAGATGCCCTTATTCACGGTTAAAGATGCAGAATCCAGGGGTATTCCTAGACATGCTCTTGCCTATTGCGTCAAAATAGGTGTCCTTGAACGCCTTTACCCAGGCGCCTATCGTTCAGTAGATTATGAACAAAAAGTTGATTTTCCTTTGGAACATGTTGCGTGGGCGGCAGCTTCGATTCCAGAAGGAGTGATCTGTCTTATTTCCGCGCTCTGCATCTACGACTTGACTGATCAAATGATGAGGGAAGCGTGGATTGCGATTCCTAATCGCGCCTATGCATCAAAACGACCTGATAGCCGCATTATAAGAATGCGTAATGTCGATTTGGGCAAGACAGAGATGATATTAGGAGAATATAAGGTAAAAATCTTTGACAAAGAGCGTTGTGTAGTCGACGCTTTCCGATATCTCAGTCACGAAATTGCCATTAAAGCATTGCAGCGTTATTTGCGCGATAAAAACCACAAACCCGACTTAAAAAAGCTACAAGAATATGCCAAAATACTTCGAGTCAAATTAACTCCTTACATATTGGCTTACACAACATGATCACAGCTGACATTGAAAAATCATTCAAAGCACGGCTTCGTAATGCTGCGAAAGAAATGAATCGCCGCCCTGATGATCTATGGCAATCCTTAATTCTTGAAAGGTTTCTTGTTCGACTTGCCCGGTCTCGCCATTGTAACAACTTTGTGCTTAAAGGGGGTGTGCTTTTGGCCAAGTATCTCTTCCTCGGAAGAGAGACTAAAGATCTAGATTTTCTTGCTCTCAGCTTTACTAACAATGCTGAGTCAATAAGGTCAGCATTTGCAGAAATCGCAGCACTTGAAGTGGGGGATGGATTTTTATTTAACGAAGTGGATACCAGTGTATTGGAACATCCGCACATGGCTTATGCTGGTATAGAAGTGAAGATGACAACCTATTATGGGCAAACGCGATTCAGATTAGCCATCGATATTGGCTTTGGAGATACTGTTCACCCTAAAGTTAAGCGACTTGATTTGATGCGCTATTCAAAAGGAGCATTCTTCGAAGAACATGTATCATTGCTCTGTTACCCCCAAGAGTTCATTTTTGCTGAAAAATTAGAGACGGTTATCTATCGAGGCGGCGATAATAGTCGCATGAAGGATTTTCATGACCTTTACAATATGATTCATGCACGCGAATTGCTTCCTCTTCAGTCTATGAAAGGTGTTATGACAACTGTTTTTCACCACCGAGGAACCCCATTTGCTTGCCCCATTGTTTTTGAGGATATCCAACTTAATACGCTACAAGCAATGTGGAATCGCTACCTTCAAGGAATACGTAAAGAAGATCGACAACACTTGCCGTTGGAAATTAAACAGCTACTAGCTGTGCTCAATACATGGCTAGCGCAAGTTGTGTGAGATAAACAACCTAAACGATAGAAAGATGATGAGTAGATCGCACCGGAAGCCCTATTTTCGAGAAGAAAACAAGAAGCCCAAGAAAAAAGCCACAAACAAGGTTGTCCGCAGCATTTCAGGAAATGTTTCAGATGGAACACACTATCGTAAGTTATATAATAGCTATAAGATTGATGATTTCGGCTGGTTAACTCATAACCCAAAATTAGGCAGAAAGTAAGCCCTCAAAGATATTATCGAATAATTGGCACATCTGAGCTTGACTCAGCCAAACAGTTTCATCTATGAGGCGTACCTCAATTCGAGTAGTTCCTTCTTCAGTTTGGTATAGAATAAGTTCGCTATTAGGTTGATCGGAGGAGGTTTGAAACATATGTCTTTTTGAAAATTTTATAGGCAGTGTAAGTGATAGGTATTCAAAAATCTACTGGATTTTAGCGGATTTTGTTAATCCCTGTGGCAGGGATAGGGTTATTTGAACCTACCTTTTAATGATGCCTAAAAAGGCATTAGGGTCATATCGTAGGATCCGCATAATTACAACGTTTGGATTGAAAGGAATTCAATATGAAATATTTAATATCGGCACTCCTTTTGCATAGCCAGTGTGTTCTCCCCATGGGTGATATGAATTGTCAAGATGGCCTATTAAAACGCCAGATTGAATATTATCGAGCGCGCGCTACTGAATATGATCAGTGGTTTTTGCGTATGGGAAATTATGATCATGGTAAAGAACTAAATGAGTGTTGGTTCAATGAAGTAGATGAAGTGACTTTAGCGGTGAAACGATTTAATCCTTCGGAAGAAGTTCTTGAGCTGGCGTGCGGCACAGGATGGTGGACTGAAACACTGGCAAAATATGCCGATAGAATTACTGCAATTGATGCATCCCCTGAAGTAATAGCTATTAATCAAAAGAAGCTAGTAGGTCATAAAGAAAAAATTATATATCAACAAGCAGACCTTTTTTCATGGGAACCAGATAAGCAATATGATGTCATTTTTTTCAGTTTTTGGTTGTCTCATGTTCCTGCAGATTTGTTTGAAAAGTTTTGGGGCTCTGTCGTGAAAGCACTAAAACCTAATGGGCGTGTTTTTTTTATTGATTCTGTCGCAAGTTCATCTGTCCATAGCATGCCAGTTGAACATCAAGAAACACAGTTAAGGCGGCTTAGCAATGGCCAAGAGTTTGAAATAGTGAAAATATATTACACACCAGACCAACTCACAAAAAAACTAAGTGAACTTGGCTTAAAATCTGAAATTAACCAAACAGAAAGGTATTTTCTTTTTGGATCGATAAAAAGCTAATTGTTTAGCTTGTTTTTTGAAGTTTTTCGATCTATTGATTAAACAACGGAGATTTCTTCTGTTTTCATATTCTGTGGTTCAATTCCTTGAGAGGAAAGCATCGCAAGCCGCTTGTTGAGCGCAAGCGCCGCAAAAATCCATACAGTAGTGATTGTAACTAAAACCGCAGCAAGATAGGGCGTGATTACCGCAATTGATCCCAGGCCCATAACTAAACCCTGTTGAATCAATGATCCTCCCGACTTTCCAAGACGAGCTCCGACAACATCAATAGCAGCTTTTCCTTTGACTTTTTGTTCCTGATCTAGAGGGATATAAATCATCTCTTTTGATGGATCAAAAAGAGAATATTTACATGATTTGGTCATGATATTCTGAAAAGTACCAATTACCACAGCTAACATTAGTGGGGTTGTACCAAAAGTTGCAATAAAGCCAATCATATTTTCTCTGAAGAGGATAAGGCTAAAAAATATAATGCCTGTGATCAATAGAACGACAGGTGTGATAAGAGCAGCCGCTCTCCATCCAAATCGTCGGATCACATTTCCTCCGACAAAAAGCATCATTAGTACTGTTACTGCCCCTGTCATCGTGGAAAAGTAACCCATAAAGGTGCTATAGTCATTTGAATTAGGGTATTGCAGCTTTAATTGGCTTTTCCATGTCACTTCAACAATATTCATAGAAATTCCGTATGCAATAACTAAGAGCGCCAGGAAGCCCATATAGGGAGATTTTATAAGATAGAGAAAGCTCTCTTTTAGAGACATTTTTGGTTTTTCTTTCTTTTTCTTTACTTGTTCGGTCGCATCATAAAAGCGCGGATCAGTAAGAACGAAACGGTTAATCCACCAATAAATAGTTATAGTAGCAATCCCTCCAAGAATAACCAGTCCCATTAAGAGATCGAGAGATACGCCCCATGCATCAACACCTTCAGGTAGTTTTTGGCGGATATTAGATACGAAGATAGTTGCAGCGCCCGAACAAAGAAGAGCCAAATTAGCTCCAATGCCAAAAAGAGCGTAAAAACGTTTTGCTTCACTTATGCGGGTAATTTCATTGGCAAAACCCCAAAACATAAGAGATAACATAAAGCCACTCCACAACTCTGCAAGAACGTAAAAAATGGCAAATGTCCAATTTCTGAAAATAGCTACCAAACCCATAAATCCTTCGGGAAGAATAGACTGAATAGCATCCGCAGCAGTTGAAGGATGAAGAGATTCTCTATTTGGATATAAGATAATTGCGAAAAAAGCAAAGAAAAGAAGAAAAGGAGTAATAATTGTATAAAAGAGAGCTTGTTTGCTTAAGACATTACTTAATTTTGCATAAAAAATTGTAAAAAGGAGTGCGCATGGAAATACAAGCCAAGTTTTAATAAAAATTAGTGTTTCAGCACCAGATCCTTCCGCAGTAATAATCAAAACCTCTTTAGTATTCCTTAATATACTGTAATTAAAAGAAATAAAGAAAAACATTAGAAACATAGGCAATACTTTTTTTAATTCAAAGGCATAGATTGGCCAAAAAAAAGATCGCCATTTACCAAATTCTTGTTGTTTTTTAGCAGTTATCATGTAGCTTTCTGATGTTTTATAATTAATTTAGTTTTAGAATTTTAGCATTGCAAAATTTTCTGAACAAGCAAAAAAATAACAATGAATATAATAAAAATTATAATTTAATGTTTTTAATTAACATTCGTATAAATTTTTTATCTTCATGAAATTCAGTCGAATAAAATCCATGCTTGGTATTTGCTACTTTTATATACTTTTTCCCTTCTTCTGTTTTGGCTCCCGAGCTTTTGCCACCGTGCAATCTGCATCTTCCGTTGGCCATGGCTGGCTGGCGGCATGGTTGATAGGCATTGGTTCTGGCTTTTGCGCCGCATAATTTGTCGAACATGGGGTATCTCCTTCATTTTTTGTATTTGCCCCTCCCCCTGGGAAGTTGACGATAGCTTTGTCTGCCATAACATTGTGCTGAACCACGATCTTCTATTCCCCTCCGCGTCTATAGCGGTTGAGCGATTCAACAGTTTCATTATGAAGGCGCAGTAACTTGAGGGCGCTCTTCATGTAAAACTCTGAATGGCAGAGCATATCAGCTTGATTTGCCTTACCAAGATAGCAGCTAAGTTTGTGACTTAACTGCTTGTAAGACAGAGTCTCCGGATGTAGGATTCGAACCTACGACCAACGGATTAACAGTCCGCTGCTCTACCGCTGAGCTAATCCGGAATAGGGTGGTGATTCTAAGAAAAATCCCCCATTAAATGCAACCTGAGAAAGATTTGATAGCTCAGAATAATCCATATGAGTATCCTCCTCAAAAAGCTTCGCATTCTAAAGATTGTTAAGATAGCTGCATGGATCAAATTTTCGGAATTATCGAACGCATCACCTTCCACAACTTAGAAAATGGCTTCACAGTCGCCAAACTCAAAGCCCCCCGCAACAGCACCCTCCTGACCGTTGTAGGCGTTTTCCCCGAGCTCCAACCAGGAGAAAGCGTTCGCTGCACAGGCACTTGGAAAAATAATAAGTCCCATGGCATGCAGTTTGAAGCCCAGTCTTTTCACATTGAACCTCCCACCGAACTCAAAGATATCCAAAAATATCTTGAATCGGGATCCATCAAAGGCATCGCCCATTCTTATGCTGAGAAGATCGTCAAAAAATTTGGCACCAAAACTCTAGAAGTCATCGAAAAAGAACCCGAAAGACTCCTCGATATTCCCGGCATTGGACAAAAAAGGCTCGATAAAATTAAAGAATGCTGGAGCTCTCAAAAGGCCATCCGGAATGTGGTGATATTTCTCCAGCGCTATGGCATCAGCCCCACCTATGCACAAAAAATCTACCGCATCTATGGCGACGATGCAATCGAAAAAGTGCAAGAAAATCCCTTCCATCTTGCCCGCAACATCACTGGAATTGGCTTTAAAATGGCAGATGACATTGCTGAAAATATGGGGTTTACAAAAGACGCTCCCATGCGCGTCGATGCCGGCATCGAATATGTGCTGCAAGAGTGCGCAAACCTCGGCCATGTATGCTACCCGAGAGACCTTTTTCTTCCCTTGGTTGAGGAAAAACTGGCAGTAGAAAATGCCCTTATCCAACAGAGAATAGAGGCGCTTTTTCAAGAAGGGAGAATCCACCTCACGGAAGGTCTTATCTGGATCAAAAGTCTTTATCTCGCTGAACTCGGCATTGCAAGGGAACTTCAAAGACTCCTCACCTCCCCTTGCCAGTTGCGCACCATTGACACGCAAAAAGCCATCACCTGGTCTGAAGACCGCTTGCGCTTAAAACTCGCTCCCACTCAAGCTGATGCTGTTCAAAAATCTTTGGAAGAAAAGCTTCATATTATCACAGGGGGGCCAGGAACAGGTAAAAGCACCATCACAAAAGCCATTCTCCTCATCACCTCTGTTCTCACGCGCCGCATCATTCTCACCGCCCCCACAGGAAGAGCTGCCAAAAGAATGACGGAAATCACTGGACAAATGGCATTTACAATTCATAGCCTTTTGCAATATGACTTTAAGGCAGGTGGCTTTAAACGTAACCGAGATAATCCTTTAGAATGTGATCTGATCATCATCGATGAAGCCAGTATGATTGATACTTATTTGATGTATCAGCTCCTCAAAGCGATTCCCTCTGAATCAAAAGTCCTTCTCATTGGCGATGTTCATCAGCTGCCAAGTGTAGGGCCTGGATGCGTCTTAAATGACTGTATTGAAAGCCAAAAAATCCCCTCTTCTTTCCTCACCAAAATCTTCCGTCAGGCAGAGGGTTCCAAGATCATTACAAATGCGCACAAGATCAATCAAGGAGAATTTCCTGATCTTCATGGGGGCGAAAAGAGTGACTTTTTCTTCATACGCGCCGAAAAGCCCGAAGATGTACGCAATGAAGTGCTTTCTCTTGTTTCTAAAAGACTTCCCGAAGAATACCACTTCAATCCTCTCAGCCAGATTCAGGTGCTTGCCCCCATGAAACGGGGAATTGTCGGCATCGATCAGCTCAACTTGAGCCTGCAAGATGTTTTAAATCCCCAACAACACTATCTTATGCTCGGAGGTAAGCGCCTTGGCTGTGGGGACAAGGTCATGCAGATTCGCAATAATTACTCGAAGGAAGTTTACAATGGAGACATTGGAAAAATCCTCTCTATCGATGGGGAAGAAAAAGAGGTGGTGATTCTCTTTGAGGAGAGAGAAGTGCTCTACGCTTTTCATGAACTGGATGAAATTGTGCTCGCCTACGCCACTTCTGTCCATAAGTTTCAAGGAAGTGAATGTCCTTGTGTCATCATGGTCGTCCACACGTCGCACTTTATCATGCTGCGCCGTAACCTTCTCTACACGGGAATCACGCGAGGGAAAAAATTGGTAATTCTTGTAGGGACTCCTCAGGCCGTCGCCATTGCTGTCAGCAATGATAAAGAGAATAAGCGCCACACGGCTTTAAAAGATGAAATCATTCATTCTTTAGGAAACAACAGCTCCGACGGGGAGATCAGAAAGCATGAGAAGTTCGAGCTGTGAATCCGTTCCGCCCGCAAGCACCATCCCCTGACTTTCAATAGAGGCGATTGTCGCAGGCTTCAAATTGGCTACAACGACCACCTTCTTCCCAATTAATTCTTCTGGTGTGTAATGCGCGCTAATTCCAGAGAGAACTGTTCTTGTCTCGAATCCAATATCGATCTCGAACTTCAATAACTTCTTACTTTTAGCCACTTTTTCCGCTTTTACAATTTTACCGATGCGCAGATCTAGCTTATGCACATCATCAATCGTGATGGTCGGCTTTAAAGGAGCCAGAGTTTCTGCCACTTTTTCTTCTGCTTTCAAGAGCTTCTCCTTTTTAAGATCTGCAATCTTCTTTTCAATAAGCTCATCTTCCACTTTCTGAAAGAGGATGTAAGGTTTGGGTAAAGGCGTTGTGCTCACAAGAGCTGTCTCCAATACCTGCTTCCAGCTTTGATTAGCAAGCGCTTCTTTAAACCCTAAAAGCTCCCAGATCTTCTCTGCAGAGCTTGGAATAATGGGAAATGCGACAAGCGCAAGTGTCTTAATGCACTCTAGACAGCAATAAATGGTAGTCTCCATCGTCTCTCGTGCTGTTTTCGCATCTTTCCAAGGTGTTTTACTATCAAAATAGCTATTGCCAAACTGAGCTATCTCCATCAAAAGCTGACAGGCACGCCTCAAGCGATAACTCGCAAAGCACTCCTCCACCTCAAGTGTCAAACGGTGCATTGCATTCAGAAAACGCTCATCAACTTCTTCTAGAGGCCCTTTTTTAGGGATCTGGCCTCCACACTGATTTTGAGCAAAGACAAGCACCCTATTGACCAAGTTACCCAATTTACCCAGAAGTTCTGCGTTGCAGCGCATCTGAAAATCTTTCCACGTAAACTCTGAATCACCCGTCTCAGGGGCATTCGAGGCAATGCTGTAGCGAATCTGATCTGCATGGAAATGGTGGAAAAAATCTTCCAAATCAATCGTCCACCCTTCCGATTTACTAAACTGTCTGCCTTCCAAGTTATAAAACTCGTTGGCCACAAGATCATCCACCACCTTATAAGGCTCTTTTTGACCAAAAATCATCGCAGGAAAAAAGAGCGCATGAAAAGGAATGTTATCCTTACCCATAAACTGCACATATTTTGTCTGAGAATCGAGCCAATACTCTTTCCAACCATCTGGATTCCCTTGTTTCACAGACCACTCTTGAGTTGCCGTGATGTAGCCGATGGGCGCATCAAACCAGACGTAAAATACTTTGCCTTGCGCCTCCTTCAGAGGCACAGGAACGCCCCACTCCAAATCACGCGTAATGGCTCTGGGATGCAGATCCTCTAAATAACCTTGTGCAAAATGCTTCACATTGGGCTTCCAAGCACGCGCCTCTAGGAAATGAGAGAGCTTCTCTTTAAAGCGGTCCAGCAAAAGAAACCAGTGGCGCGTGGATTTACGCACTAAAGGAGCTCCGGAAAGTTTTGAACGCGGATGGTTCAAATCGGTTGCCTCAAAGCTCCCACCACACTTGCCACACTCATCTCCTCTCGCCTCTTCATAACCACACCTCGGACAGGTGCCCACCACATAACGATCTGCCAAGAACTTCTTATCCGCCTCTGAATAGAGCTGCTCCGTCTCTTTGTCTTCGATATACCCATTCTCTAGAAGATCTTGAAAAAAGCGCTGCACCAAAGGCGCGTGTTCTTTACAAGTGGTGCGCGAAAAGTGATCAAAAGAGATTCCCAACTTTTCAAAAAACTGCACAATCACCTGATGAAAATGGTCCACATGCTCCTTGGGCGTCCTTCCCGCAAGCTCTGCTTGCAGCGTGATGGCGACACCATATTCATCGGAACCGCAGATATAAAGCACCTGCTTGCCACGCAATCTCTCAAAGCGCGCAAAACAGTCGGCAGGAAGGTAAGCGCCTGCAATATGGCCAAAATGAAGCGGCCCATTCGCATAAGGAAGGGCTGCTGTGATGAGGATCTTCTGTTTCAAAGGGTATCGTCCTCTTCTTCTTCGTCCACTACCTCTTTATTATTATCTACCATTCCATCTAGAATTTTAGTGGCTGCATTGGCTTCAAACTCTCCGCCACCTCTCACGAGGCCTCTCGCAAGCGCGATGGCGTGACTCACAACGCTAAACGCGTTGTCAAAACGCTCATTGAGCTTCTCATTTGTGAGGCAATTTTTAACTGACATTCTTCTCCCCCATGATTTTATAGTCGATTAAGTTTGAAATGATACATTTTTACCGCGTCAAAGCTCTCGGGATTGAACGATCGTAAAGGGCCCAATATTAGAAATATGGGGCCCTTTACGATCGTTCAATCGCGAGGCTTTCACGCAGTCAAAATTTATCATTTCGAACCTAATCGACTATTATGTTCTTCTGCGATGAAAATGCTGCGCAAAATCTGATACGTGACATCTAAACGGTCATTGACGATGTGGTAGTCATACCGATCTGCGAGAGCCAGTTCATTTTCCGCCCAATTCAGGCGCTCTTCTATTTTAAGTGCATCCTCTGTACTTCTTTTTAAAAGCCGGCTCTTAAGCTCCTCCTTCGAAGGAGGGCTGATAAAGATAAAGACCGCGGGTACTTTACCTTGAATCTGCATCGCGCCTTGTGTATCGATCACAAGAACCACATGCTTCCCCTGTTTCTGCAAACTCTCCACCTCTTCTTTAAGAGTGCCATACTGATGGCCAAAGACTACCGCATGTTCAAGAAAGGCATCGGCAGTTAAGTATTCTTGAAACTCTTCTTGAGAGACAAAATGGTAATGCCTTTTAGCGATCTCTCCGGTTCTGGGCGCTCTTGTTGTGCAGGAGCAGCTCTCTGCCACTTCATTAGGAAACTCGCCCAAAATCATCTCCACCAAAGTGGACTTTCCTGTGCCTGCAGGGGCGCTAATGACAAACAGAAGCCCCTTTCCCTTATTGCCTAAAACTTTTTTACTCATAACAATCTCTTCTAAAACAATACACGTCATTCAATATTCTGTATCTGCTCACGCAGCTTTTCCAAGTCACTTTTAATCAGAATCATTGTCTGTGTGCTTTCAAGATCACTCACCTTCACGCTCATCGTATGGCTTTCTCTCAATAGCTCCTGAGTGAGAAACTCCATCGTTTTTCCTTTCGCTTCCAAATCCCCTTTAAGAGGCGTCTTGAGAAGCAGCTCCAGTTGCCCCAGGTGGCTGCGAAAGCGCACCACTTCTTCAGTGATGTCAACTTTATCTGCAAAAAGTGCCACTTCGCGTAAAACCTTCTCCTCGTTATCGCCGCAGCCTGTGAAGAAGGCTTTCACTCTTTCTTCTAGCTTCTTGCGGTACTTCTCAGTTGACTCTCCAGCCCTTTCTGCGATCTTTTCGATCTCTTTGCCGAGAGAGCTTACTCTTTTTAAAAGATCTTTTGCAAGCGCTTCGCCCTCCACAAGACGCATCCCTATACACTGATCTAACGCCTCTTTCACCACCTTTTCCAGATGCTCTTTAAAAGAGGCTTCGTCTGAGATCTCTTCTTGATAAGAAATCATCCCTTCCTGCTGAGAAAGCAGCGTAAAGAGGGTATTTTCCGCAAGAGGAAGACCCAAAGAATGCGCTATCTCCTCCCAAGCTTTTTTGATCTCCTGCGCAAGTCCTTTATTGGGAAAAGCGCGCACCATACCACTTGGTTGCATGTACCACGATAAAGAAGCGCTAATCTGGCCTCTTCCTACCCGCTCTTCAATCCACTTGCGCATGGCTATCTCAAAACAAGCACAAGATCTTGGAGCGAAAATGTTGATTTCCAGATGCTTACGATTAACGCTTTGGATTTCTATCTTCAAAGCGCCAAAAGGAGAGACATGACTGGCTCTTCCAAAAGCAGTCATACTCCGCAGGGGGCTTTTGCTCTTTAACATGCGACTATACTCAAAAAGAAAGACGCCAAGGGTAGCAGAAGAAAAAAGGTTTTTCAATCTTAAAATGCAGACGGCTAGCAAAGAATTTTTTTAAATAATTAAATATATTTCTGACTATTTCAAACAATATTAAAAAATGCTACTATCTACACATGCGCTCTATTAATAAACTAAATATAAATAGTCCGATCTCTTTTAATTCTAAAAAAGAGGATACGAAGAAGACTTGTACGATAGAAAGATCCAGTATTCTATTTGGAGTTGCCTTAATTGTTACAGGCATTGTCTTAGGGGCCTTAGGAAGCCAACTTCCTCAATTCTCGCTGCTTGGCGGGATCACCACTGCTGTAGGGGGGGTTGTTTTTATGTCAGCCTCCTGTATCTACTGTGGTATAAAGCTGAGAGGACTTGGAGATAAAAAGAAGACACCTCCCACTCCACCATCTTCTCCACCCATTCCATTGACGATCTCAACTGAGGCGTTTTTCGCATCCAAAGGAGTGTTCGGCCTTCCAAAAGATCTTATTCGTACGCTTGATCTGTGGAGACGCTACAGATTGGGTGGTATCAAACTTCAACTGAACCCTGGTTTTATTCTCCATGGCCCCCCAGGAACAGGTAAAACCACTATTGCCCTCCATATTGCAGAGCTTCTAGGCGCTGAATTTGTCGAAAAAGCCCCTGGAGACCTTAAGAATAAATTCCTAGGTGGGTCAGAAGAGCTTATAAATGAAATTTTTGAAGTACCAAAGGGACATTTCCGAGTGATCCTTCTCGATGAAATCAGTGGGGTACTGGGCAAAAGAACCGATGATTTAAATAAAGCAAATGATCAGCGTGTGGAACACTTTTTAGCCAAACTAAAACCAACAGACCAACAGATGCCCTATCTTTTTATCGGGACCACTAATAGATATAAAGAGCTCGACCCAGCTGTTGTAAGAAAAGGACGCCTGGGAGGGTGTTTTGAAATTGGCTTACCAAATGAGGAGGCGCGTCGGCAGATCATCCGCCATGCCCTTGATAAATTGGAGGGTGAATTTGAAGAAAACAGTAATAGGGAAGATTTGGTGGAGTCACTCGTGAGGGCCACAGAAAACAGCTCTTGTGCAGAGATTGTAGACTATCTCAATCATCTGCGGGAAGAAGCTACCATTGAAGGTCGCCAGCTTAAACCCAGCGATTTTGATACCCACATAACCCCCTTTAAAAGGCCCGAGGCAGCCTCTTCTGAGCAAGCTGATTCCTTGGCCAGTGCCCTAAGAGCCCTACTTACCTCTCCCTCTCCCTCCCTCCTCTAAAACCTCTCCTTTTTTTTAAAAAATCTCTTTAAAGTTAATACAAATTAAACATTTGTTTGCTATAATGATTTTAATTAAAAACCAGGAGTTTTATATGATAAATAGATTTAAAAATGCAGCTGATGGCGTATATGAAGAAATGATAAAGCCAGCTTTAAAAGCGGTTATAGCTACGGGGAAAGAGTTCGGAGACCGTCTGTTCACGTTCGATAGGTCTAAGGCCTTTCAAGCGGGCTCTACCCAGGCTCAACTGAAGGAAAGGGATTATGCCATCTCGGGTGAACTTTTAATGGCATTGTTTGGGATACTGGCGGCATCCTTCGGAGTAGCTCAGCTGATGGGTGGACATGCGGCGTTTGGAAGCTATGCTCTGATAGGGGTAGGGGGTCTCTCAGCCGTTGTCGCTCTCAAAGAGGCAGCTTTACACCAAATCGCTCGCAATAAAGAAAAGAAAGACGCTCATATCACTAAAGAGACGCCAGAGATGACCTATTCCTTATCCGAGTTTAGTCTCGAATTTAGACACAGACTTGCAAATCAACTGCATAGGATAGTGGATGGAGTTCTTGGCGTGAAACCTCCAGAAAAACCAAAGGAACTACACACAAGTGAACTGAAAAATC
>Ga0207127_10048_pt2 | contig 27667 bp, 31 predicted proteins | sample Alteio_BWMinHeat_17_FD_153574 | JGI IMG/M metagenome (GOLD analysis project Ga0207127, IMG submission 153574) | Enriched cells from forest soil in Barre Woods Harvard Forest LTER site, Petersham, Massachusetts, United States -... | ecosystem: Environmental > Terrestrial > Soil > Temperate forest >...
TCGTGGAGATTTAAACACGAGAAAATCTTAAACCGCAAAGAGCGCAAAGGACGGCCGCAAAGGACGCAAAGACAGACTTACAAGCAAACTACGCGCGCAACAGGTCCTTGTGCGGCAGGCTTTCTACTGAGGCGTGGCTCGGTGTCCCGCTGGGACCTCGGCCGTTACCGGTTCTTCCGGCATGATGATCCAGGCGATGGGATAGGAAAGCAGACCAATGCCGGTCATCACGGCAGTAATCAGCCATACTACGCGTACGAGGGTGACGTCGAGGTCGAAGTATTCAGCAACGCCCGCGCAGACTCCCGCAATTTTGCGGCCCGCCCGCGGACGGATGAGACGCTGGCGAGCGACTACGCTCCCGACTCGCTTGCCACAATATGCGCAATGATTGGCGTCGTCCTGGATTACTTTGCCACAGTAGTTGCAGTACATGACAGTCTCCTAACCGGTCAGAACCTCAGTCTGCCGCTCGCTTCCGCGTTCACTTCTTAACATACGGCCCATGAGGCCAGAAAGTTCCCATTCGCCACTACTCCCGGTAAGCCTCTTTCATACGTTTGCGCGCGGTCTCGGCGGGCGGAGTCCCGGAGCCGTCGGCCACGACCGCGTGATATTTTGCCAGCGCCAGATCGCGCTTCCGCAGCACGTCGTACATTTCGCCGGCTCCCAGGTTCGCTTTCTGCGACACTTCGGAATCAGGCTGTGGCGCCTGGCTCACCAACTCGTAGGCGGCCGCGGCTCCACTGTAGTCCTTCTGGCTGCGGAGCAAATCACCCAGGCTGAGAGCGGCAATTTCATAGTGCAAGTTGGGGTAACGCCCTTCCCTTCCCGCTTGCCAGATTTTTCGATAGACCTCGGCGGCCTCCCCGACGTGTCCGGCAGCCCGCAGCAGGTGTCCCTCCTCGAGCGCCAGGAGAACATCTTGCGGAAAGCGCGGGATCAGCCCGCGGACGATTGGCAAAGCCTCGTCATAACGTTGCTCGCGGCGCAAGAATACTCCCAGCAGGATCTGAGCATCGACGCTGGTTTCACCGCTACCCTGGGCACACTCTTTGAGATACCGAATGCCCTTATCTTTGTTTCCTCCCAGCCCGACCATCAAAGCCGCCGCTTTCACTCCCCAAGGCAGACTTCCGACGACATAGTTATGCGCACCCACGATCAGCTTCGCCTCGATCTGCGCGGGCGCGAGTTCCAGCACTCGTTCATGATCGTGTCGCGCCCCCACGGCATTGCGCAACGCCGAAAACCAGGCGCGCTCAACCAGCGCGGTGTAGGTGGAAAACTGGGCGCGGGTTACGCCGCGGGCGTAGAGAGCCTCCACATCGTTAGGGTTCGCACTCAGACGCTTCTCCTCCAACGCCAGCGCTCGGGCAACCAGACTCTGAATCAGTTGCTTGACTTTCGGGTCGGCGGGACGATGAGGCGCGGAAATAAAAGTGTCATTGGCGTACTCCCCAGTGTTCAATACACCCATGCGATAAAGTTCCCGGAAGAGAGTCGCGGTCAGGAGGTGATTGACGGCGAAGGGATCGTTAGGATGCCGCCCCAGTACCTGGTCAAACTCCTGCACCGCGCGGTCATAATCGAGGTTGTAGAAATGATTGAACGCGGTCAGGTTGAGTGGATCATGTGGACGATAGGCCAGAGATTCGGGTGCCGTGGCTATTTGCGGCGCAGCCATCATCACCTGAGGCGAAATCAGGGAGACGAGCAGAATCAAAGCGGCGCATTGGGTGCGGGCAAAGGACAATGGGCTTTCGTCAAGGTTCGTTGTACTTTAGTTTAACCGAAGTGACCGGGGTTCCTTCCCGAACCAAGAAGATCATCGGCGTTCTGCATGCGTTGGCAATATAATCCTTCCGTCATAAGCATCATTTCATCGTCATTATTCAAAATTCTAATTATCTTAAATCCTAGCCAAGTGGCGCATCTTTCCTAGTGCGAACGGTAATTCTTGCTCAGATTGGCTTAGGATCCGATGCGTTGCCCGGCAAAGAAGTGGCGTTTCAATGAGTTACAATTTTTGGCTTTTGGTTATTGGCTTGCCAATATAGAACAATCGGGGTGGGGTTATGTCCGACGTTGTCCGGGAAGTCCAGCATGAGTTTTGGCGGCCGCCTGCAGCTAAGGTCCAGGCGGCGACGCCGGGCATGGCGGCGGTTTGCGAGGGCTGCGCCAACGAGTTCATGGCCGGATCGCTGTTCTGCCATATCTGTGGAGCGTCCCGCGCAACTCGTGTTGACCCGGCATCGCATTGGTCGATCTATCTGGAGTTCCACAACCTAAAGCGCCTCCTGGGACTCTCTACCGCATCGCTTGTCGCCTTTTTTGCCGGCGTGGTTTGCCTGGCGATGGCCGGCATTGCCGTGGGCTTCATCTACAGTGTCCAAACCTTCAATGACTTTCACGCTGTACAACTTTACCGAATGCAGTGGCTGCTGGGCGCCATAGCGGCGTTCGCGGCCGGCTTGCTCCTCAAGAAGACCCCTGACTCAAAGAGTTAAGAGCTAAATCTCCGCGATGAACCCCGAAGGCCCGGACGCCCTCGTCCGGGCGGGCGAGCAAGTCTCGCCAGCTTTGCTGGTCCGTGCCGGCTGAAAACTGCCGGGCTTTCGCCCGCCTGAGCGGGTGAAAGGACCCCGCCCCTAAGTGGTTTTCGGTTGGGTCTAGTACACGGTCTCGGGATCGTTAATCACTACCCGCCTTTGTTGGTGCATCCGATAAAGATGATGGACTGGGCCGGTGCCTTGCCCGACGGAATGGGCGTTCGCAATCGCAGCCGCAACATAAGCTTTGGCCAGCAGAACCGTCTCTGGTAGTCCCCGCCCGCGGGCCAGGTGGCAGGCCATGGCTGTGGCGAAGGCGCAACCGGTGCCGTGGGTGGAATTCGACTGCTGGCGGTCGGATTTGAAGACCTCCTGCTGGACTCCTCGCTTGTTGTCAAAGCTCAAAAGGTCGATGGCCTTCTCCAGGTCGCCGCCTGTCACCACCACGTTAGCAGCGCCCATGGCATGAAGCTTGGTGGCAGCAACGCGCATTTGATCGAGATTACCGACCTGCAAGCCAGTCAGGGCAGCAGCCTCTTCGAGATTGGGGGTCACAACCGTGGCCAGAGGCAGCAACAGTTGCATCAGCAGACGCGCGCCGCCAGAGTCAATTAAGTCAGCGCCAGAGGAAGACTTCAGGATCGGATCGAGCACGATATTTGGCAGCCCCGTTTTCGCCAGGAAATCAGCTACGACCTGCACTACTTTCCCCGAACCCAGCATGCCGATGTGGACCGCGGCAATGGCAATGTCAGAGTTCAGTTCCTCCAGAGACTCAGACACCAGGGCCGGGCTTACGGTCTGAACCCGCCGAACTCCAGCGGTCGATTGCACGGTCAAAGCGGTGATGCAGGAGACCCCGTAACAGCCGTGAGCCGCAATTGTCTTGACGTCGGCCGTAACCCCGGCCCCGGATGAGGGGTCAAACCCAGCAATGCTGAGAACTACGGGAGGAGCGGGGGCCATAGAGGCAACTGTAATGCAAACCGCAGCGGTTGCAACTTCTGAAAGTGTCGGCCTCGCGTAATTCGGTGATTGTTACCTGCGTGCAAACTCACGTAATGTCGGTAAGCTATTGAAATCAAAAGTCAGGTAATTATTTCACTTTCCGCCTCTGCAGATAGTATTTACTAATTAGTAAATATATAAGGCCATTAACTACAGCAACATCGGTAGCATTTGTTAAGGTTAGCAGTATGTTACGTCCGGCATCTATTACTAAATTATAATCTTAATACAGGTAAATTCCGGGTTGACAGCCTGTGCCTAGCCGGGTAGCCTTGGCGAATCCCTGGCCGAGGTGGTGGAACCGTTCGACGATGCGAGGTGACTGAATGCGAGGACATATTGCTCATATTCTGGCGATCGTTCTATCTGTCGTCAGCTTAGGGGCGGCCCAGCGACCAGCCAGATCAGAGTCCGGAAAGACCCAAGATTTTACCCATCCGGGCGAGGTAGCTTCGCTTAAGCGTAAGCCGTATCAAATTGGGACAGCCTCATGGTACGGGGACTACTTTCAAGGTAAGGCCACGGCAAGCGGCGAGCCTTACAACATGTATGACCTGACTGCGGCGCATCCGACGTTACCCTTGGGTAGCTGGGTAAGGGTTACCAATTTGAGGAATGGCCGGGCTGTGGTGGTACGAATCAACGACCGCGGGCCAGTGGTCCCAGGACGGATCATTGATCTTTCCTACAGTACAGCTCGGGTTCTCCAGTTCCAGTCACAGGGACTGCAACGCGTACGCCTGGATTTGATTCCGCAGAAGGCTCCGCCAACGCCGCTGGTGACAGCGTCATTGCGCTACTAGCCGGGCAGCCGGGCGATCCGCAAGACTCCCCCACAGGAATGTACGATTCGACGTCGTGCGATCGGACGATGTACGATTGTAACGATGTATGATCCGCGACAGCATCTCATCGTGGCGTTGGACGTTCCGACTACGGATGCGGCCCACAAAATTGTGACGGCGGTAGGTGACTCGGCCCTGACCTACAAGGTCGGCATGCAGCTCTTCACTGCCGAGGGCCCTGCCGTAGTGCGCGATCTGGTGACCTCCGGCCGCCGTATTTTTCTGGATTTGAAGTACCACGACATTCCTAATACCGTAGCGGCGGCGGTGCGCGCCGCGGCGAACCTCGGCGTCGGCATGCTGACCGTCCATTCTGGCGGTGGAGGAAAGATGCTGCGCGCCGCAACCGAAGCCGCCCGCGCGGCCAACCCTGCGCTGATGGTGCTCGCGGTCACCGTGCTGACCAGCATGGACGATCAGGATCTCGACCGGGTCGGGGTCCGTGGACGCGTGCCGGACCAGGTGTTACGTCTGTCCGCTTTGGCCCTCAGCAACGGTTGCCACGGCGTAGTAGCGTCAGCTCTGGAAGCTTCCGAACTGCGCTCCGAACTGGGTGACCATTTCCTGATTGTCACTCCGGGTGTGCGTCCGGCTGGAAAAGACCACGCCGATCAAACCCGCGTAGTGACGCCCGCGGAAGCGATCGCGGCCGGAGCCTCGTATATCGTGGTCGGACGTCCGATCACCGCAGCCGCTAGCCCCGCCGACGAGGCGCGGTCTATTTTAGAGCAGATGAGCCTGGCGGTTAGTGCCTGACCCCGGTTTTAGTGTTTCGACGCGAGTCAGGCACTCACCGAACGCCTAGGGTCGTGCCCTCTCGATTAAAAATTTCCTGGCCTGTCTTCCCTGGCCTTCCCATTAGAATAGTCGGACGTCACAGACAGCAATAGCTCGCGCTCGCAGTTGCCGGCCTCATCACGAGAGCGGTCTTGATATGGACAAATTCGTAATTCGCGGCGGCAATCCGCTACTGGGAACAATCCGCGTCAGCGGCGCCAAGAATGCCGCCCTGCCTGCCATGGCCGCTGCTCTGCTGACCGACGAGCCGGTGATTCTTGAAAATATCCCTCAGGTTCGCGACATCGAGACCACGCGCAAACTGCTAGCCGCCATGGGCGCCGAAGTCGAATTGGGATACGGCCGCGCGCAACATCGCACGACTATCTGCGTTCGCTTTTTGACCAGCCCCGAAGCCTCTTACGAACTGGTCAAACAAATGCGAGCGTCTTCTCTTGTTCTTGGCCCGCTGGTAGCACGCTGCGGAAGAGCTCGCGTCTCCCTCCCGGGTGGTTGCGCCATTGGAGCGCGACCTATCGATCTTCATATCAAGGGATTGGAACAACTCGGCGCCAAAATCATCCAGGATCACGGATACGTAGAAGCCAGCGCCGACCGGCTCAAAGGCGCTGAGATCGTATTTGGAAAGATTACCGTCACCGGCACCGAAGATCTGCTCATGGCCGCCACGCTTGCCGACGGCGAAACCGTCCTGCAAAACTGTGCCCGCGAGCCCGAAGTGGCCGACCTGGCCGCCTTGCTAAACAAGATGGGAGCGCAGATCGAAGGCGCCGGGACCTCAACCATTCGCGTCAAAGGTGTGAGCAAGCTGCACGGCGCCAAGCATCGTATCATTCCTGACCGGATTGAAGCCGCCACCTTCATCATCGCAGCCGCGCTGACGGGCGGCGACCTCAACATTACCGCTTGCGATCCCAGCCATCTCGGCGTTCTGCTCAATAAATTGCACGAAGCAGGCGTCAAGACAACCCAATCCGCGGACTCCGTGCGGGTCATGGGCGATGGACCGTTCCAGGCAGCCGACATCACCACCGAAGAATATCCGGGCTTCCCCACCGACGTGCAGGCCCAGTACATGGCGCTGGCCACGCAGGCCGAGGGCACTTCGATCATCACCGAGAATATTTTTGAGAACCGCTTCATGCACGTCCTGGAACTGGTGCGCATGGGCGCCCACATCAAGATCGAAGGACGCCGCGCGATAGTGCACGGCAAAACGGCGTTAAGCGCGGCGGCGGTACAGGCGTCCGACTTGAGAGCCTCCGCGTCACTGGTTCTGGCGGCTCTCGTCGCCGAAGGCGAGACCATCATCGATCGCGTCTACCATATCGATCGCGGCTACGAACACATCGAGGAAAAACTCAAAAGCGTAGGCGCCCAAATTCGCCGCATCGGCGAAATCTTACCCAAGAAGGCGGCCGTCCCGTCGGCTCGCGCCTGAATACTTCATCCTGAAACCGCCCAGATTGAGAACCGCGTCCCGATGGCGAGGTGGCGTACAGGCGCCAGGGTACGATAGACGCGCTGCAACTAAAGCGATTGATCATGGCAAACTTGACTGTCGACGACTATAACGGCCACCAGGCCTACTGGAAGACTGCGGTCGAAACGAAGAAGTGAGCCCGTCCAGGTAGGCATCGTGAATCGCGCGTTTTTGCACGGACTCTGGCCCGCGCGAGGATCCCCATGCCAAGTTCCAGGCTGCTATTGCGGATGTGTATCGTATCGCTGCTGACACAGGGCGGAGCAACTGTCCCGCCCGCCACGGCTCAGGCTCCAGCATCTTCAGTCGCGGCCAGGCTGAAGCCGTTCCCCTACGTTGCTCCGAGCAGGCAGAGTTATATGAAATTCGCAATCGAAACCGAAACCATGCTGCGCCAGGATGTACTGGGCGTTTGGTTCCCACGCACCGTGGACCACGAGCATGGTGGATTTTATTCCGACTTCGCCCGCGACTGGCAGCCCGCCAAAAGTGAAGGCAAGTTCTCGGTGTTCCAGGGCCGCATGACGTGGATCGCGGCTCAGATCGTGATGCGCCGTCCGGATTTGAAAAACCAGTATTTGCCCATCGTGCAGCATGGAGTGAAGTTTCTGAGCGATGTCCTGTGGGACAAACAGTACGGCGGTTTCTTCTGGGGTCTCGACGACAATGGTCAAATCACTCCTTTCTATAGCGATGGCAAGGAACTCTATGGAATCAGTTTCGACCTCTACGGCGCGGCGGCGGCCTACCAGGCAACCCACGATCCCCAGGCGCTGGAACTTGCGCAGAAGACTTTTCGCTGGATCGACCAACATGCTCACGACGCAAAGAACGGCGGATACTTCGAATGGCTGACCCGCGATGGCGGGGTCGTGGAAGGAAAACCGGACGCGGTCATTCCGCAATCGGTGCCGGTGGGCTCGTTTCCCATCGGCTACAAGTCGATGAACACGCACATCCACCTGCTCGAATCGCTTACTCAGCTATATGCAGTATGGAAGGACGACACGCTGCGCCAGCGTTTGGAAGAGATGCTGGCGCTGGTTCGAGACAAGATCTGTGTTCAGCCGGGAGTGATGAACCTCTTTTTCACCAATGACTGGCGTCCAATTCCTGAGCACGATTCGTACGGTCATGACGTCGAAACCGCCTACCTCATGCTCGAGGCGGAAGACATACTTGGCCAGGGTCACGACTCGCGCACCGAGCACATGGCCAAACAACTTGTCGATCACGCGCTGGCCAACGGATGGGACGAAGTCTACGGCGGCTTCTTTCAAGAGGGCACCACCTTCGGCAAGCCCGAGAACAAATCAAAAGAATGGTGGGTACAAATGGAAGGATTGAACTCGCTGCTGCTGATGCACGAAAAGTATGGCCGCGACACCGACGTCTACTTCAAAGCCTTCCAGCGGCAGTGGCGGTTCATCGTGGACTACCAGACAGACGCCCAGTTTCACGGAGTCTATCCACTCGTCGGGCCTGACGGCGTGCCGGTCAATACCAACAAGGGACAAATCTGGAAGGCGGCCTACCATGATGGCCGCGCCCTGCTGAATGTTACCGAGCGTCTGCAAAAACTGGCTGAAGCTCCGGCCCAATGATAACCAGGAGGGATGCGTACCCGAAAGATTCTAACTCCACAGCCGATCCCAGGAGCGTTCCTGATCCCACTGGGAAGTAGGCTCGAAATAGCCCGTCCCCGACACGAGGTGCTGACGTACCACATCTTCATTCAGCGTTACACCCAAGCCTGGCCGGTCTGGAACTGTGATCCACCCGTGTTCGACGATCGGCGTCTTTACTCCCTCTTCTACCATCGAGGACCACCAGGGAACGTCGAGCGAGTGGTTTTCCAGCGCCAGAAAATTAAGTGTGGCAGCGGCGCAGTGCACGTTGGCCATGCAACTGACCGGCGTCCCGGCGAAGTGCATCGCCATCGGCACGCTATGTTCCTCCGCCAGGTTGCCGATTTTGTGAGTCTCGAGAATTCCGCCCGCGGTTGCCAGGTCAGGATGAATCTTGCCCACCGCGTGTTTCTCGCAGAGCACGCGGAAGGGTTCCTTCAGGTAAATATCTTCGCCCGTAAGAATCGGGGTCGGGCTCTCATCGGAAATCTGCTTCAGCAAATCGGTGGATGTCCAGGGAATCACGTCTTCCATCCAGGAAAGGTTGTACTTCTCGTATGCCTTGCCCAAGCGGATGATCGATTTCACGCCGAGGTGGCCAAGATGATCCATCGCGAGCGGAATTTCCATGCCTACCGCGTCTCGCACAGCGGCAACGTATTGTTCGAGCATTGCAATGCCCTTGTCAGTGACCTCCATCGCCAGCAACGGATGTTCGAGCTGGTTCATTTCCCACTGGCTCAAGTCGGAGGCCACCGTGACAGTGCCGGGCATATCTGAAACCATCTCGACGCCCAGGTCCATTTTCAGCCACGTGATCCCCATCCCTTCCTTGCGTTCTTTCATGCGCTGGGCGTAGATTTTGGGATCTTTAGATTCGGTAGTGTCGGCATAGACGCGTATCCTGTCGCGAAACTTGCCGCCCCCTAGCAGGGCATACACAGGCGTGCCGTACACCCTACCGGTAATATCCCACAGCGCCATTTCGATGGCACAGACGCCGCCGCCTTGGCGTGCGTGGCCCCCAAACTGTTTGATCTTGTGGAAAATCTTGTCGAGCTGCAACGGGTTCTCACCCAGAATGCGGCTCTTCAGAAACAGGGCATATGTTGCGCTGGCGCCGTCGCGCACTTCTCCCAGCCCATAAATCCCCTGGTTAGTATCGACACGAATGATCGGACAGGGGCTGGGCCCGGGCTTCACTATCGTCGCCACGCGCAAGTCCGTAATCTTCAGCGTCGAAGGACTCGAGTTGGTGTTGACCGCTTTGGGGTAGGCTTCCAGCGGATCGTTGAGCAATAAAGCCCCTCCCAGCGCCCCAACCGAGCTCTTTAGAACGTCGCGACGATTCATGAATGGGTCGTCCCTTTCTGGCGCACTTTTTCTGGTGCAGGTCGCAAGCAGATTAATGCGGGATCAGTATCGGTTCAACAACTTTCCGCTTAGAATCACCCTCTATCGCGAAGACATCCTGTAGAGACGTAGCTCGCTACGTCTCTGGTATTCACACGGCGCGTCTTCCCGCCGACGGGTGGTTTGACAAAGCTTCCCCGATTTGAGACTTTTCGTGGACGCAAGCCGAGCATTGTCCTAATGCTTCGCTCAGCGTTCCCAGACCGGAGAGAACCCATGTCCAAGATCGCAATCACGAATTCGTTCAGACAAACAGTAATCCTGGCGATCAACGCGATGTTGTTATGCACGCTCCCTGCGCCTGCACAAATGATTACCTTCTCGAATCAGGATCTGCTGGATTACACCGCCCAAAATCCATTTGGCCGTTTGCCTGACGGCAGACCAAAAGTGCCCGACGACATGATCGAGCGAGCGCGCGGGTTGTCGGCCGAAGAGATATGGGCGGCTCTCGAAGAAAAGAAATTCCGCAATCAATACGCGGATGGATTCCATGTTCTATATCCGGGCAAAACCATGGTCGGACGGGCTTTCACGGTCCAGTTCATGCCGGAGCGTTCCGACCTGGATAACGTCGCCACGGACAAAGCAAAAGCGCGTGGCATTCCTCGGCTCACCAACCAGACTGCGATTGACATGCTGCAGCCCGGTGATGTGTTGGTGGTCGATCTCTTCGGCAAGAAGGTCGACGGGACCATCGTCGGCGATAATTTGTTTTATTACGTTATGAAAGCCACCCACAGCGGCGGGCTAGTCGTGGATGGAAGCGTGCGCGATCTGGACGGAATTTCCGAAATTGATATGCCCGCATATTTCCGCTCGGTCGATCCCACGCCTATCGGAAACGTCATGCTGACGGGAATAAACATTCCAATCCGAATCGGCGGGGTCACAGTAATGCCCGGCGATCTCGTGGTTGGCGACCGGGAAGGGGTTTATTTCATCCCTCCGCAGGAGGTCAAAGATGTCCTTGATCGGGCCGACGAAACTCATGTACACGATGAGTGGACCAAGAAAAAGTTTGATGAAGGGAAATATAAGTCCAGCGAAATTTACGGGTCTCCCACCGATCCCAAGCTGAAGCAGGAATATCAGGAATACTTGAAGAAACGGCTGGCAGAGATTCGGAGCAAACGGGATTCGCATTGAGGCGGTATGCGATCTCATTAGCGTCGCCGACCGAGGGCGGGACGCCCTCGAGACAGCCGGCAGGATGCCGGCGCTACCCTGCGGGACTTACCGTGAACCAACCAGACTACAACTTGACCGTCTTGCCACTTCTCGCCGCTTCGTAGATCCCCATCATGATGGTCAGATCGCGCAGCCCCTCTTCGCCCGGCGTGAGCGGCTCTTTGTTCTCCATCACACAACTGGACATGTGGTCCATCTCCAGCGCGAAGTGGTCGTGCGCCGGAAGGAGGCGCTCTTCGGTCGTGTTGTCGTGGTGCACGTACATCCTTAAGCCGGTATACGGGGTCGCCGGTTCCAGCTCGAACCATCCCTTGGTGGTCACCACCCGATATCGGTTCTGCCCGGAATAGCCGTAGCTGGAGGTGCAGTTTGCCAGAATGCCGCTGGGGAAGCGGAGTTGAAAATTGATCCCCTCTTCCACTTCTTTGAAGCGCACATCGCCCGGCGTGCTGTACATCATGGCATTGATCTCAGTAGGCTCCTCGCCCGAAATGTAACGCGCCGCCTGCAGTGAGTAGATGCCGATGTCCATCAACGATCCACCGCCTGCGAGGGTTTTGTTCAGGCGCCACTGGGTTGGATCTCCAATATTGAACCCATGATCGGCCAGAATGACCTTGATGGGACCCAGTTCCTGCTGGCGTGCCATGCGGATCGCTTCCACGTTGTAGGGTTCGTAGCGACAACGATACGCCACCATCAGTCTGCGGTTGGCTTTCCGTGCGGCGTTAATCATTTGTTGGCACTCGGCCGGCGTGTTGGCCATGGGCTTCTCCGACAGCACATGCTTCCCTGCCTGATGTCCGCGAATCGTGTATTCGGCGTGCATCCCATTCGGCAGCACGATGTAGATGATGTCGACTTGCGGATTGTCCTTGATCGTGTCGTAGTTCTGGTAGTTGTAGATATTCTTCGGGTCTACGCCGTAGCGCTGCGCGAGTTTGTTCGCCTTGTCGGGATGCCCGCTGACCAGGGCCACCACCTTGGATTTCTCGCATTTCGCGAAAGCGGGCAGGATCTGGTTGATCGCAAGACTACCCAGGCCCACAATGGCCCATCCCAATTTCTTACCTGGCGGATCGGGCACCTGCTGTGCCGCGGCTGCGCTCTTCAGAAGCGTCCCCGCAAGATTGGCCGTTACCAGGCCCTGCCCAACCTTACTGATGAAGCCCCGGCGAGTGATTCCCTTGGCGAATGAATCAGACATGGTCAGAACTCCTTTGCTCTGGGAAGACGTACTCAATGGCGCGGCGACAGTCTACCGCACTCGCCAATAGCTGACCTACAAAAACGGAGCGAAGCAAGCGCAGTGGAGAAGCCTGCCGTTGCTGGCAGCCGGCGGAACGCATTCGCACGCGGTTGGGCTAGTATTCCGCCAGCAAACAAATTCTAGCCAAACGCGACGTGATCGCGGCTCGGCACAAGCACGATCTAGCCGGGGCGAATGACGGCCGAAAGTTCTTCTCGAAGCTGGCAACCGCTCTTATGAGCGCTAATCATCGAGGCGGCCAGATTCAGAATCCGTTGGGTGGCTTGCTGCGTGCTTACTCCACGAGCGTGAATGTTCGAGATGAGGTTCCGATTGGCGTCGGTGTCCGACGCTTTCGGCCGGTATGCCATATAAGCTGACAGGCTTTCGGCCGTTGCCAATCCCGGCCTTTCGCCGATCAGGAGGACGGCAACCATAGGATCCAGCAACTCGCCAATCTCGTTGAGAATTCCCACCCGGCAGTGACGAATCACACATATCGAACCGACGCTCCAGCCTCGAGTCCGTGCTCCTTCACATAGCCGTGGCAACAATCGAGGAATTTGCTTGGCCACGGCGGTTACCGAGAGCCCATCGCCGACTACGACTTGCAAGTCCTGGCCCGTGGTACAACGCCGGCTCACCTCCGCGCGCGAGGCGTCATTCAGGTGACGGCCCAGGTCAGGGCGCAAAAGATAATCTTCCTTGTTCGACGCTCGCGAGGAGACTTCAAACAGGTTCCACTTTCGCACGAAATCGTCGCCGAGATCAGCGATCAAATCCAACTCTATGCGCACCGCGTCGCGAGCAGCGGCATGTGCCTCGCGCAAATCCATTTGAGTTTTGGTTCGATACGCCGCGCCACTCCGGCCTGCCAGCAGACGCGCCGGAGTCTGTGCGCGTACCTTCTTCACAATTTCAGGCAAGTCGTATGGCGAAGCGAGTCGGTCGTCTCGTTTGTCGTCTTCGGAAGTCATTCAGACCGTTTTCTCCAGAGACAACTCCAGACCTCGCATCAGTTGCCGCCGTGCGGGCAAATCGAGGGCTGCCGGTTCGTTGCCGCGATAGATCCCCGTACTCTGCAGCCATGCAAGGAACTCCGGTGCAGGGCGCAACTGGAAGAGACGCCGCGCAGCCAACGCGTCGTGATAGCTGGTGGATTGGTAATTCAGCATTACGTCGTCGGAACACGGAACACCCATGAAGTAATTGCAGCCCGCGGCTGACAGCAACAGCAGCAGATTGTCGGCGGAGTTTTGGTCGGCGGCAGCGTGATTCGTGTAGCAGACATCGCAACCCATCGGTAAGCCCAGCAACTTGCCCATGAAATGGTCTTCGAGTCCGGCGCGGATGATCTGCCGCTCGTCACATAAGTACTCAGGCCCGATGAAACCGACGACACTGTTTACAAGGAATGGGCCGAAGGCTCGTGCGACTCCGTAAGCTCGCGCTTCGAGCGTCAGTTGGTCGACTCCGTGATGCGCGTCGGCGGACAGAGCGCTGCCCTGACCGGTTTCGAAGTACATCACCTGCTCTCCAACCCAGCGAGTATCCCGCTGGCGATGATGCTCGAGGACCCGTTCGCGGCCCTCACCCAGCATGCTTAACGTGATTCCGAAGCTGCGATTGGCCGTTTCCGTACCCGCGACGGACTGGAAAAGAAGGTCTACCGGCGCTCCGCGATTTAACGCTGCCAGTTGAGTAGTGATATGAGCCAAACAACAGGTCTGCGTAGGAATTTCGTATGCATCAACCAGGCGATTCAAAGCTACAAGAATCGAACTGACCGTCTCCACTGAGTCGGTGGCCGGATTCACGCCGATGACCGCGTCTCCGCACCCGTAAAGCAATCCTTCGAACGCAGCCAGAAGGATTCCACCGACGTCGTCAGCAGGGTGATTGGGTTGCACGCGAATGCCCAATACGCCGTGCTCTCCCATCGTGTTACGGCAGCGTGTGATATTGCGGATACGGGCGGCTGCGAGCACCAGATCCTTGTTGCTCATCAGCTTGGTTACCGCAGCGGCGATTTCCGGGATGATAGCCCTCTGAACGTCCTGTAACTGATGGTCGGTGGTTTCGTCGTCCAAGAGAAACTCGCGAAACTCCCCGACGGTCATACTTGCGATAGAGCGAAAAGCTTGCTGGTCGAATGTGTCCAGAATGACGCGGGTAACGTCGTCCTCGGAAGGGTCGATGAGGGGACGACGGACAATTTCTTCCAGGATCAAGTCTGCAAGTCTGCGTTTCGCCGCGACTCGCTCTCGTTCCGATCGTGCGGCAATGCCGGCCAACTGGTCGCCAGACTTTTCCTCGTTGGCTTTGGCAAACAGCTCGCGGAGATCGGAAAAGTCGAATCGCTCGATCATGGATCGCGCCCGCTCGGAGACACCATGTTACCGAAAAAGTAGGGCCGATACGTTCTTTGCTAAGCAATTAGAAAGTTCCCTTTCTTTGGCCCTCACCCATGTGTTTTTACCCTCAGTGGTAAAGCGCCGTATTCGCCTGGGTCTGCAAAATTCCCTGCTAACAGCGAAAAATACAGGGAAAACACTTAAATCTTTGTCGAAAATCCAGGAGAATTTTCCGCCATCAGGCGCGTTTTGCAGAAGATAACGCCGAGCGATTCTTGGAATCGATCAGGGAATAAATAGCTACAGATCAGGGAACGGAACGCCTCGTCCTGCTGGGGATTAGCCGGAGAACACCATGTGTTGCCGTTGTTCGATCCAACTCAGCGGCAAGTTCCGCATCAGTTTTTGGAAGGTGAGATCTAACAGGCTGACGGCCTTCGAGAATCGCCTCGACGATGTCCGGAGACTGAAAGACTTTCGAAACGTATCGCTCTTTAAGAGCAACCGGTCGCGCAATCGACGCCTACGTTGGTGACCTTGCCTTCCAACACCCACGTGGACCATTGGTGGGTGCTTACAACGGCTTCCGGCAAAGCATGGGTTGGGCTCAGTGGAGAGTCGCGTATGGACCCGGTTGGGATCGTTAGACGCATTTCCATTCCACACTGTCTCAGTCTGGCCTCCACTGGCAGATGGATGAGACTAGCGAAGTTGCGATTCTCCCGGTTCACTCTGAGCTGTCATTTCGCAATCTCTTGTCGGGGATCCTTTCTCCAGTCACCTCACGCTCGAACTGAGCGAGGGGGAGCAGAGCATTCAAAGTCAAACGTCCCATGGAGGTGGTGGTGTTGGACTGTTGAGTGACGGAGACAAACGACCCTCGTCGCTCATCCAGTTGTTCAATGATCTTGGCAAAGTCCGCCAAGCTACGGGTATGAACATCGACTTTGTAGACAACTACAGTATTGATCTTTTCATCGCTTGTCTTGAAGCACCGCGTCAAACCCCGGCTTGTCGATATTGCCTCCGGAATATCCACCGGCGTCATAGTAAGGTGGGATTAACTGTCCATCTTTCATGCTTCTACCAGAGGATGAACGCCTCGCTGGCCTCTCGTTGTGCATGAAGGGAATTGAACGACTGCTCCGAACCCTTTTCTGACGATTTGCGCGGGTCGATCCCACACCGAATGGCATTACGCGCGGATTTCATCCAGTGCCCTTTCGATTCGCGAAAACTTTACGCTCTAAGCCAAAGAACAATGGCCTGGCCACCGCGTCCCCTGTAATCCGACGGGAATCTCGGACAGGCTCGCGTAGCAATCGCCTTTCGTAGCTTTGGTGCCTAACTTCCACCATGTGATCCCGCCTCGCCACTCTCGAACCAAGCGCGTGCTTAATTGGAGGCAACGTTGGCGGGTGGAAGCGGCGTCTAGCAGAGTTGTTGGAGACGACGATGAATTTCGGGCCTCAAGGAACCCGATAGCTGTTCCTGAACTTTCTAAGCGAGAATTGGAACTATGACACTCCGACGCAACTGGCGACGAAGGCCTTTTCTTGGATAACTGTTGCCAAAGCTCGGCAAGTGCGGGTTTGCTTAGTTGAAGCAAGGAGGCGACGGGTTGTTGTTCAACATTTCAGGCATAGTGCACCGTGGGCACCCACTACCATTGCCGCGCTGTTCGCGCAAAAAATCAAGTCAATTGTCGGGTTTGGCGGGAATGGCCGTAAGGGTAGAGCGCAGGCAGGCATTGTTGGGCAGTTACCGATGTGATGGAGGTGCCGTAAAAGTAATTGCATTTGCCAATCTTTCAGGCTAATTTTCGTCTAGCTGCTGTCCAATTCGAGGGGTGGGACGCTCCAAGAATTGTGCCGCTGTCTAACCTCTCTGGGGGCAGGCTGGACGCTTTGCCCGGGCCTGGATGGCCCAACCTGGACGACGGAGCGGGCTGGACGCTCGGGCTCCTTTCTAAAAATACTTGGTCACATTGCAGCAGCAGCTGCGTGGCTCACTGCCATTGCAGCGTGCGGACTGACATTGGTTTGGTGCGCCTTCTCGCGCCGTCGTGCTGATCCGACGGAAGAGTTGAGCTGCGCCAAAACCCAAAAGGAGAATCTTGCATGGCTTCGTTCACTCGTAAAGTCGGTGAAACTGTAGATTCATCGTTTTCCAACCTCACGGTTATTTATCGCAAGATCGAAGAGATTCAGGTCGATCCAAAAAACCCACGCCTTCACTCGAAGCGGCAAACGCAACTGATCGCTGACAGTATCACAGCTTTTGGGTTTAACGTACCTTTTCTTGTCGATCGCGATTTGCGATTAATCGCGGGCCACGGGCGTCTCTCCGCTTGCAAACTTCTAGATTTAAAACTTGTTCCAACTATCTCTCTCGACCACCTTACCAAAACTCAAGCTCGCGCTTTCATGATCGCGGACAACCGGCTGGCCGAGATTGCGACGTGGGACGACCGAGTTCTGGCTGAGGAGCTCAGAAGCCTTTCCGAGCTCGATCTCAACTTCAGTCTTGAGGCTACGGGCTTCGAAATTGGGGAGATTGACATGATGCTCGAGGATTCGGCCGGTCAATCAGCCGAAGGGGCGGACTCCGCGGAGCAGATTCCCAATGTAGACACAACTCTCCAAGTTTCCGAACCTGGCGACCTGTGGCTTCTCGGGGACCACCGCCTTATCTGCGGCGATGCTCGGGATGAGCGAACCTACCGTTCGTTAATGGACGGCGGTCAGGCCGCAGCCATTTTCACCGATCCTCCGTTTAACGATCCAATTGACGGGTACGTCACCGGCTTCGGTAGACATCACCCCGAGTTCACAATGGCGTCCGGAGAAATGACGGGAGCTGAGTTCACGGAATTCTTGTCCAGGGTGTTTCGGCATTTAACCTGTGCCAGTGTTTCGGGTTCACTCCACTTCATTTGTATCGATTGGCGACACATCAAAGAACTGCAGATTGCCACCGAGGAAATCTATTCAGACCTCAAGAACATTTGCGTATGGGTTAAGGAAAGTGGCGGGCAAGGATCGCTCTACCGCAGCCAGCACGAATTGGTGTTCGTGTACAAAAATGGACCCGGCAAGCATCGAAATAATATTCAACCTGGCCAGTTCGGGCGCTCCCGAACCAACGTCTGGACCTATCCGCGAGTTAACTCCACGCTTGAGAAAGAACAGCAAAGTCCTCTCACCCGGCTTCATCCGACAGCCAAGCCGGTGGCACTGGTCGCCGACGCGATCATGGATTGTACAGCGCGCGGAGAAATTGTCTTGGACGCCTTCGTCGGAAGTGGAACGACGCTTATCGCTGCTGAGCGAGTAGGTCGGGTTGGTTATGCCATCGAGCTCGATCCCTTCTATGTCGATCTAAGCATCCGACGCTGGCAAGAATATACCGGTAAAGCGGCAATTCAGGAAAGGTCAATGCTCTCCTTCCCTGAGGTTCAGGGGAAAAAATATGAGCGATAAAAACGATAACGACGATGGGCCGGTCGGGTACAGGAAACCTCCAGCACAGTCGCGCTTCCGACCGGGACAGTCTGGCAACCCAAAGGGCCGGCCCAAGGGAAGCCTCAATATTTCAACGGTATTGATCAGAACCTTGCGTGAAAAAGTAGTGATCAATGAAAACGGGAGGCGAAAGAAGATCACCAAGTTCGAAGCGGCCTTAAAACAACTGGTGAACAAAGCTGCCTCTGGGGACTTGCGCGCACTCAGGCATATGCTGCAGATGACCGCCGTCGCTGCCCAGCCGATCACCGCCCAAGAAAGTCAATCCACTGAGCCTCTCAACCAACCAGATCAGGAAGTGCTGATCGCAATTCTGAAACGTTATGGACAGGTCATTAAGGAAGCCGCTCATGATGAGGACAATCGCGACTAAACAGGAACTTGCGGCGCTGCTGCGGAACGACTTTATGGCATTTATACACCGCAGTTTTCTCGAATTGAACCCCACCACCGAATTCAAGCACAACTGGCACCTGGAAGTAATCGCCCACGAATTGGAACAGATACGGCGTGGAATCTTCAAGAAGTTGGCCATCATCATCAGTCCGAGATCATTGAAAAGTCACTGCGTGTCCCTGGCCTTTGTTGCCTGGCTGCTGGGTCATGATCCGAGCGCACAAATCATCTGCGCCAGCTATGCACAGGATCTTGCTAACAAATTGGCAAGCGATTGCCGAACGTTGATGATGAGCCAAATGTACAAAGAAATCTTTAATACCCGGCTTGTGTCGCAACGGCCCAGTGTTCAAGAGCTAATCACAACGCGAAAAGGGTTTCGCCTGGCAACGTCCGTGGGTGGCGTTCTCACGGGCCGAGGCGCGGACTACCTGATTATTGATGATCCATTGAAGCCGGAGGAAGCTCTATCGGAAACACAACGGCAGAACGTAAACGATTGGTTCGATCATACTCTATTAACTCGACTAAACGACAAGAGGGAAGGCCGAATTATCGTCATCATGCAGCGGCTGCATGAAGATGATCTGGTGGGTCACCTTCTTCGTGACGAAGACTGGCGCGTCCTCCGCTTTCCCGCCGTTGCGGACTGTGACGAAGACTACACCATCGTTGATGCGCTAGGACGTCCAATCACGTTCAAGAGGCGAGAGGGTGACCTGTTACATCCAGAGCGGGAAGATCGGGCAACTCTGGATGCGCTGGCCGCAACGATGGGCTCTTATCACTTCGCCGGACAATATCAACAGTCGCCCTCTCCCCTCGGAGGGGGATTGATCAAGGTTGGCTGGTTCAGGACTTGTCCCGCCGCGGAGCGGCCCCAGCACTTCGATGTCATCTTCCAATCTTGGGACACAGCGAACAAGCCGACCGAACTCAGCGATTACAGCGTGTGCACGACCTGGGGTAAGGTTGGTCAAAGTCTTTATCTTCTGGATGTCTACCGTGAGCGAGTCGACTACCCGACTTTAAAGAGAGTTGTTGTTGAGTACGCACAGCGCTGGCAGGCTAGGGTCATAATCATTGAAGACAGGGCTTCGGGTACACAGCTGATTCAGGAGCTAATTTATGAAGGAGTTCCAGGGATCAGGCGATATGAACCACCCCCAGGGCAAAATAAAATCATGAGAATGTACGCAGGCAGCAGCACCATCGAAAATGGCTTTGTCTATCTCCCGGAAAAAGCGGAGTGGCTCGGCGAATACTTACATGAGTTTGGACTATTTCCAAAAGGCAAGCACGATGATCAAGTGGATTCCACATCTCAGGCGCTTGATTGGGTTAGACAGATCACCCAACAGGCGACGCAAGTCACCATTACACAGGTTCGACTATAAATACTTACCGGCATCCGATCCCTGTGCATTTGCTCAGCAGCGAGTGTCGAACAGGGCGCGCCATTCAAGACCGGCACAAGAAGCATCTTGGCACTTGAAGCCACCCGATTTATAGCTCCGACGGATGCGGGTCCGGTGCCGGCCCGGCTCTGGTCCGGCCATGTGGCGTAACGTTGAGGCGTTTTCCCCCGATGTTGGGGTAGCCCTAGTGTAGTGCGTCATGCAGATCGACCTTTATGCAAGGTGCGGCGAGCGCGCGTGACCTTTTCCAAGATATCGGAGGCGCGGGCCGTCCAGATGAAGGGCTTGGGTTTTTCGTTGTGGCGGTCGATGTAAGTTCCAATGGCCAGGATGAGTTCTTCGAGGTCGCGAAAGATACCGCGCCGCAGCCGGTTCTGGGTGAGATCGCGAAAAAAGCGTTCCACCATGTTGAGCCACGACGCACTGGTGGGCGTGAAGTGCATATGAAAGCGCGGGTGGCGTGCCAGCCAGCGCTGCACCTTAGGGTGCTTATGAGTGGCGTAGTTGTCGCCGATCAGGTGTAGCTCGAGATGCGCCGGCATGGCGTAGTCGAGCAGACGCAGAAACTTGAGCCATTCCTGGTGACGATGCCGCTCTTGGCAGAAGCCATAGACTTCGCCGTTGGCCGCATGGAGCGCCGCAAACAAGGTGGCGGTGCCGTTGCGTTTGTAGTCATGGGTCAGGGTTTGGCTGCGACCGCGCTTGAGCGGCAGGCCGGGTTGGGTACGATCCAGGGCTTGGATCTGGCTTTTCTCGTCTACGCACAGCACCAGAGCGTGCTCGGGCGGGTTCAGATACAAGCCCACCATGTCTTCCAGTTTTTCCGCAAAGGCAGGATCGTTGCTGATTTTGAAACTTTCTATGCGATGCGGTTTCAGACCGTGGTTGCGCCAGATGCGACGCACACTCGCTTCACTGATCCCCGCCGCAGCCGCCATGGTGCGCGTGCTCCAGTGGGTGGCATGGGGCGGCTTTTGGCGTGTAGTCATGCTTACCACGCGCCGGATGAAGCTGGCGCCGATCTTGGGGGTTCGGCCGGGCCGGGGTGCATCTTTTTCTAACCCCGCTAGACCCATGGTGAGGAATCGTTGGCGCCAGCGCGCCACTTTCTTGGGAGTGATCTCCATCATGGCCGCCACTTCTTTATCCTGTCGGTTCTCGGCGGCCAGCAACAGGATACGGGCCCGCTCTACGACTCGCGCCGGAAGGGAGCGGCTGCGGGCGCGCTGTTCTAAGGCCGATCGCTGCTCTGGATTCAAAACAATGGCTGGGGCAATGCGCATCCGCTGGCTCTCCTACTCATTAGACGCGAGCGGATTAATAATGGTTGTTATTTATGACGCACTACACTAGGTCGAACGTCCGAAAAATTATCGCAGAACTCAGTGTCTTAGCTGACCCTACTGCTGGCCCCGACTTCATCACCCGCGTCCAGAAGAAGTGAGCGCGCACTCTCACCCCTAACTTAAACGGCGGCGTCGAGTCTCGGCCTCTTGCTCAAGATGGCCGGCCTGCGGAGAGTGCCATCCGCGTCGTGCCCCGATTTGTCCTTTTTAATAAAACGTGGTGCTCCCGCCACGATGCACCGCTTTTTTCCCTGCTATACGCTCACAGCGAAGCAACGATTTTGCGGTACTCTGCTTCGGTAAAGGCTTTCAGGGTTTGCGTGGCGATGTTACCCAGTGATCCGGTGGATAGCATGAATTTCGCGCTTGCCCTCATCGTTGGGGAACTCAGAGATAATTACGGCATCATACTTTCCCATGGTCAAATACCAAGCGTGGATCTTTCCGCCGGCTGCCTCGGCGGCTTTCTTGGCCGCGTCCAGCCGCGCCGGGCTTTCCTTAAATTTTCGCAGCGCCCTGTTGAGTGTATCGAATCAGCGTAATCTAGTGCCCTATCGCTATTTCCTCCAAATTAAGATTTGGGCTAAGAGGTTACCTCTAGCTAGCAGGCTGCTGAAAAACTACTCCTCTTCCGCAAGCCACTCGTGTTATGAGTGAAGCATGCGAGGCGTAGATCATCAGCAGAGTCAAATGTTCAGTTATTTGTCTCCGGAGACGCGTGTGCGGAAAGATCATCCGCTGCGGGCGATCCGGTCCATGGTGGACGAAGTGCTTGCCCAGTTGTCGCGACGGTTTGACAGCATGTACGCGAGCGCTGGCCGGCCGTCGATACCTCCGGAGAAGCTGCTGCGGGCGCAGTTGCTGCAGATGCTGTACTCGATTCGCAGCGAACGGCTGCTGATGGAGGAGATCGATTACAGCCTGCTGTTTCGTTGGTTTGTGGGATTGAACATGGACGAAGAGGTGTGGGACGCGACCACGTTCACCAAAAACCGGGACCGGTTGCTGGGGGCCGAGGTGGCGAAGGAGTTCCTGGCGCAAGTGGTGGCGCGGGCACGGACCCAAGGCCTGACTTCGGACGAGCACTTCACGGTGGATGGGACGTTGTTGGAAGCATGGGCGGGGGCGAAGAGTTTTCAGCGGAAAGACGGAAAGACACCGTCTCCGCCGGACGATCCTGGCAACCCGGGCACTTGTCAATAAAGTTGTGTTTGAGACCGCATTCATGCGGCAGCCTCAAAATGGGATTGGAACATGGCATTGAACTGGTGAAGCACGGAACAGATGGACCTGCCCGGAGCTTTCCATCGGCCTTGCTCCAGCGAGGAGACAGCCAGGCCAAGCTTCAGCTTTAAGATGTCCTCAGAATGGAAGTAGCCGCCACTATTGCGGCGCATGATTTCGAGCTGACCATTCACGGCTTCCACGACGTTGGTGGTGGACAGAGAACGACGGATGGATTCTAATTGAGGAAAGCCAGGTAGTGCTGGCGCTTTTTGCGAAGTTCAGCGATGAAGGTGGAATAAGTTTTGGCAAAGCGGTCGCAGAGCTGTTCGAACTGCTGGTTGGCTACCTCCAGATTCCAGGAAGATTTGATAGGGCGCCAGCGCTGTTGAAACTCGGCGGCATCGGTTTTGCTGAGATGGGTTTTGGCGTTGCGCTGCATAGGAACGGTGCAGAGCTGAATGTCGGTATTGGGAAACAGGCTCTGAGTGATAGGGAGCAATCCGGAAAAATCATCCTGCACCAGGAGGAGGACGCGGCGCAGACCGCGTTCGAGCAAGTTGCGCAGCACAGCTTTCCAGTCTTCGAGATTTTCGCGGCCCGCGCGGGGCAAGCAGGTGAGGATTTGCTTTCTGCCATCGCGGCGCAAGCCGACGACCACGTAGATGCAGGCGGGACGCAGACGATCGCCGTCGCGGAACTCGACATATTTGCCATCGAGGAACAGAGCCAGCAGATCGGGATCGAGCGGTCGGCGGTTGCGCAGTTCTAACTCTTCGATCAGACCGGTAGCCACGCGGTCCAGTTCTTGCGGGGGAGGGGGAAAGCCCCATTTTCTGCAGAGCATCCTTGACGGCGTTGAGAGAGCGGCCGGAGGAGAGCAGGGAGAGTAATAAGCTCTGAGTCTGCTGGCTGTAGCCGCGGTGATAAAGGGGCGGCAAGGTGGCGGGGCGGAAGTCGCCAGTGCGGGTGCGGGGGACGCGGAGCTCGACCGGAATGGCGCCCCATTCGACCGAGCGGTCGTAGAAACCGTTGGGCTTATCGTGGACGACGCGTTCCAGGTAAGCCTTGCGTTGCGCCAGCCCGACGCTGGACAGCAGCATGCTTAACAGTTCGCGCCGGCTGAGATCGGCCAGGTTGGAATCCAGCATTTCGGCCAAAGCATTTTTTTCTGCGGGAGGAAGTGGCTGTGGTGCTAGGCTTTTGGTGGGATCTGTGGTCATCGCTTAGCTCCTGATCAAGTTGAGTAGGAAGAACACGGGTCCTTGCCCCAGGTGGCTGCCTGGGGCGTCTTTTTGTGTGGAAGTTTTGTTGAGTAGCGTAAACGAATTACGCTGGCGAAAAGCATTGTGGAAACTGACGGTTCTGTGGAAAAACCAAAGAACGATTTTCCCCCAGAACCTTGAACCTGCGGTTCACAGTTCCCACAACGCCGACTGCTGCTGGATCTTTCCTTAAACACAACTTTCCTTCTACTCCCGCAACCCGACCGTAAACTTTCACGGGGAGAAGCGTTCCAATCAGACCCACGCATCGAAGACCGACCCCGATGCCAAGCTGGCACGCAAAAGCGCGGGCAAGGAGGCCAAGTTGAGTTACAGCGGGAATCTGCTGGTGGAGAACCGGAACGGATTGATCGTGAATGCGGAAGTGTTCGAGGCCAATGGGACAGCGGAGCGCGACGCTGTCTCTCGTGGACTACGAAGAAGGCGAGGTGCAGTGCCCGCACTGCGGAAGCAAGAACATCGAGCAGCGCTGGTCCGCATTTTCCGCCATCACCTCGAAGAAGAGCGCCTGATTACGTTTTCCCGGAGGTGATCTGCCCTATCTTTGTCCACGCATAATGAGATTTTCTTCGCCAGGTCGATGCACCATTCTTGGGCAATTGACCCTGGGTCCGGCCAAGCGTAGCCTAATTCTGAAAAGCAAAGAAACTTTATCCGTCGTCGGTGCGACGACGGGTTCCTTTCTCCCCTCAACCAACGAAAGGAGCAAAATGTATGTTCACCCGCATAGTCGAACTAACCTCCAAGCCAGGCAAAAATAAACAACTCGCCGAGACCATCGATGAGAAAGTACTGCCTATCCTGAAGAAACAGAAAGGTTTCGTGGATGAAACGGTCTTCGTCTCAGACAAAGACGATAATCGCGTGCTGGCCCAGGGCTTTTGGAACACAAAAGAGGATGCGGAGGAATATCACCGCGCCGAGTATGAGAAGGTGCATGAAACGATCCGGCACCTCCTTGAGTCCGAACCAGTGATTCGCACATTCAACGTCCACAGTTCGACCAGCCTCAGGATCGCCGCGGGCAAAGCCGCCTGAAAAACCGCAGCTTGAAACGGAAGAGGCGCGCTGCCCGGCGCGCCTTTTCCCTTCAAACTCCACGCACACTCCGCGACCCACATCTCCTGACAAATCCGAGACTTGACCGCGCAGAACTCGTGACCTGCCGACGTAGATTCCAATGTCGATGAAACACTCCGTTTCCAAGACACCAGTGGTCTGATGGGAAGCGTTGCTGATGGAAACCGTTTTCTCAACCATGGCTCGGTACGCGAGTTGGTATAGAATCGGTGCCGTTTTCGAACCTAGGAATGCTCGGAACTGGCTCACTCCTTTATGCCCAAACTCACTGGGCGCGCCAAGGAACAGGTTGTGTCAATCTTGCAGACGGCGCCGAACCGTCTGGAATACTTGACCCCGAACGACTGGGCCCTGCTTGTCGACCGGGCCAGACAGGTAACCTTTCAGAAGGATGAAATCCTTATCCGGAAGGGCAGGCAGACCAGGATGGTTTATCTGTTGGTCAAAGGCACCGCAAGGATAGAAGGTGATTTCAAAGCGAGAATCGCCCAGATTGGGCCAGGACAGATCTCGGGCGAAATAGCATTCCTGGAAAACGATGTCGCCAGCGCAACTGTAACTGCCGAAGAAGAACTGAAAGCCTACGCACTCGAATGGCCTGCCTTAAGGGATCTGTTCGAACTGTTTCCGCATTTGGCATCACGGTTCTATCGATCGCTGGCGGTGACTTTGGCCCGCCGACTGCGAGATCAGATCATCGACTAAGCCTGAAAAGCCGGCCTTCCGAAATATGTCTTTGGCGGGAATGCCCTCCTCCCGGTACTGTCGTACCGCCGCGATCTTGAAATCCGGACGGTAGGTGATGGCTTTGGGAGTACATCCGGCCACCCGGCGACTCTTTAAAAGTGCCGCGATCTCTCCTTTCGAGAATATTCTTTTGCTCATACGAGGGGTTGTTGGGTTAAAGGTCTCTTACGGTACCAACAAGAAAGTGGACTGTTTTGTGCCCACTTTCTGTGGTACGGATCACCATCGGGGCTTTTCATATTTATGTTGACGACCGCCCTTTCTCGGCGCAGACTTCGTTCGAATCACCCTTCCTAAAAAGGGCGCTCGTTTCGGGGGTGTCCTATGTATCGCCCACCACTTCGTGGCCGCCTGGCTCTTCCTAACAAGAAAGTTCTCATCATCGACCGCTTCCAGGCTACGCGCGATGCGCGCGCTGCTGTCCTGCGGAGTCACGGAGTCGAGGTGCATGAAGCGGAAGAGATCTCCGGAGCGCGCTTTCTCTGGCAACCCGATTTCTACGATCTCGTCATGCTCGACGTTCGGAGGTATTCCTCGGAAGACACGCAAAAGTTCTACGAAGAGATCAAGGCTGCAAGTCCCAGGCAGGAGTTCGTCTTCCTGGTGGGCTCGCCAATGTACCTGTCGCGTACCTGCCCCGGTGAAGTCGCCGCGGGTGACGCCTCGCGTGGACAGTGGGGAGAGACGGTCAAGCGCTTTCTGACCGCTGCCTGAAAGCCACCGCAACGGAGCAAACACACTCGTCGACTCGGAGCAGGTTATTGAATGGCGTTAAGAGTGCAGACACAGATATCTGGCGACGTGTTCATCCTCAACTGCGACGGTCGCATTGTGTTCGGCGACGAATGCGCTGTCTTGCGCGAAACAGTCGTGAACATGCCGCAGGGAACTCCGAAAATTGTCCTTAATTTAAAAGAGGTGGATTACATCGACAGCGGGGGACTAGGCATGCTAGTTGGACTCCTCGTGTCGGCGAGAAACCGAGGCGGCGAACTCAAGCTGGCTTCTCCCCACCAGCGCGTCGAGCATTTGCTTCGACGCACAAATCTAGACACAATATTCAGGGTGCACGAGAACAACGACGACGCGGTCGCAGCCTTCGTCAATTAGTGGGTAGCCTGAGGGAATACACGCTGCTTGAAGCTTCCTCCTGGGAATCTCCGCTTTTGGGGAGGTTCTCCGCGCAGCCAGCGAGAAGGTCCCCGCATGGATCACATTCGCTTTATAACCCATCAGAGCAAGCAAATCCTCTTCATCGACATGACCAACTGCAGCGCGGAGGCGGTAATCGAACGGCTAACTGAAGTACAGCGCATGGTGACCGCGCAACCCCGTGAGTCGGTGCTCACCTTGGCCGACCTCACCGGTGCACAGTTCAGCCGGGCTGGGGTCACCCGGATGAAGGAAGTTGCCGTATTTGATAAACCGTATGTGAAGCGGGCAGCGCTTGTGGGTGCCCAGAGCCTACCCAAAGTCTTCTACGAGGCGCTGAAGACCTTCTCCCAGCGGGAATTCCGCAGGTTTAAGACGCCGGAGGAGGCGATGGACTGGTTGGTCAGGGGAGAGGTGTGACAGGAAGAACAACCGTTGAAATTTGACGTTCTACGGAGGGTGAAAATGACACCAAGAATTTTTTTCCTCATCACTGCGACGCTTTTCTCCTTGATAGCTCTCCTTCACGCCGTTCGCCTCTTGCAAGGATGGCAGGTCACGATAGGAGGCGCCGTCGTGCCCCTCTGGGTAAGTTGGCTAGGGCTCGCCATTTCCGGGTTCCTCGCCTATGAAGGCTTCCTATTGAGCAAGACGCCGATGAAGTAATTGATACCCCCTCCCTATCACGCAACGAAATTTCAAAAAAGTGTCCGCTTCCCATCGAACATCTGGTTTCATTCGTTAACCTGCGCGTTGAAGTCCGCGGCCAGGAGGCCGGAGACACCTCCCGTCTTCTCGCAATGCGTAAACTCGAATCACCACCGCTTTTGTAAAACTCTATTTCCGGGCAACGCCCACACCACCAAGATCGCTAACCCGCGGTCTTTTATAATTGCCCGGCTGAAGCAGCGATGCCCAGAAGAACCTCAGAACCAATCCAGATTTACCAACTCAGAGTCACGCTTCGTGGCTC
>Ga0207127_10052_pt1 | contig 27548 bp, 25 predicted proteins | sample Alteio_BWMinHeat_17_FD_153574 | JGI IMG/M metagenome (GOLD analysis project Ga0207127, IMG submission 153574) | Enriched cells from forest soil in Barre Woods Harvard Forest LTER site, Petersham, Massachusetts, United States -... | ecosystem: Environmental > Terrestrial > Soil > Temperate forest >...
GAAGCAACCGGTGGAGGCTGCACGCCATCGGTTCCCGTAGGCGCCGGGCTGGGCGTATTCATCGCCGTTGCGCCCTGCGGCGGATTAGCATTCTGCGGAACTGTCTGTGGCGGTGGCACAAATTGCTGTGGTGGATTTTGCTGCGCCGGTGGAACAAATTGCTGCGGCGTTGGTTGCACGGGTGCTGGCTGCGGCGCTGGCTGCTGCGCTGGCTGCTGCTGGACCGGCGGCGGCGTCTTCACCGAATTTCGGCGCAGTTCCACGGTATTGCCGTTGCCGATATCCAGGGAGCGCCGATTGAGCGGCGTGACCTCTTGCATACGCACGATATGCGGAATCAGCACAAATACAATCTCGTTTACATTGTGGTCCACATGTTCTTTGGCGAACAGGTATCGGAACAGCGGGATTCTTCCCAATCCGGGCAGGCCACTCCAGCTCTTGACATCTGAGTCTTCGAAAATCCCACCGAGAATGTTGATTTCGCCTTCCTTAAGGCGAATTTCATGATCAATCTTGCGCTGTCCAATAATCGGCTGGCTGATGCCCCCGATGTCCACGTTGCTTGTGACCGAAGAGATTTCAAGCGAAATCTTGAGTGTCACTTCGCGGTTGGCATGTACCGTGGGCGTGATTTCAACATTGACGCCCACATCCAGGTACTGGAACTGTGTGTTCACCAGTCCGCTGAAGCTGCCGTTGGTGCCGGTTGTCCCCGAAAATGGATTGCCGATTGAGCCGGTAGCTACGGGAACACGATCACCGATCTTGAGCGTTGCCTTCGCTCCATTCACGGCTCGAAGTTCCGGGCTTTGTATGACCTTGCTGTCACTGTCGCTGAACAGGAACGATGCTGTCGCTTGCGGAGCGGTTACGGCATAACTTTGCGAACCTATGTGCTTAAAGGTGTTGAAGGTCAGCCCCGAGGCAGCAGCAGCAGGCGTAGTGGGGGTGGTGTTGTTATTAGTCCCAGTGTTGGTGGTGGTGGTTGCGGGGGCGGTTGTGGTTACGCCCTGAAGTTGGACGGTTACGGAACTGGGAGGCGTAATCCCAAGGTCGCGCATGCGGTCGCGGTTGACCTGCATGATGGCAACATCTACCACTACCTCGGCTTTGGGCTTGTCTATGTCATCAATCAATTTTTCTGCCAGGGCTATCTGGTCGGGTGTACCCCGCACCACGATGGCATTCTGAGAAATCAGTTGCTGCACACGGTCAATCTGTAAAACCGCGCGCAGAGTATTCACAATGTCCTGCAAGTCTGTGTTCTGCGAAACATTGGAAAGATAAAAAGTCTTGATGACGTTCTGCTCTAATTCCTTCCGTTTGGTGGGGTTATCGGAGGCAATAAAAATGGTATTGCCGGTCACCGGACGCCAGAAAGTCTTGGACTCGAAAGCTACAATCGCGAGCGCGTCCTGCAGCGAAACCCCATTCAGTTCAATGCGGATGCGGCGCGATGTATAGTCCGGATCAAACAACACGTTGATCCCCGCCAGTTTGCCGATGGTCTCATAGATCATGCGGCTGTCTTCCGTCAGCTTGAGTGTGATGGGTTGGTCTGAGATCGGCTGCAATTCCACCGGCCCCTGCGCCTGTTGCAACATGGTGGAAATAGGCCCTTGCGAGAGCATTTCATTTTCCGAGGATGACGGTTTTTGGTTGGCCTCGTCTATCATGCGGCGCGTCTGGCGGATCTCCTGCTGGGCAATATCCATGGAGGGATCAATGGCAGCCGCCGCCTCAAATTGCGCCAGCGCGTCTTCTAACCTGCCCCCGTCACGCAGAAGCTGGCCGCGATGGACTTTCACCGCCGCTGCATAAAACCGGGTACGCTCGAAGGCTGTGCGGTAGCGTAGGTCCTTGGGATCTTTATCGTAGGCCTGCTTGAAAAACTCATATGCGGTTTCGTATTTTTGGGCTGCCTCCGCGTCCTTCCCTTTTTTATAGAGGGAACCAGGTGATTCGGCCTGAAGCACAGGCGAGGTTAACAGGCAAATAACCAATACCAGACGAACACTGAATTGGTTCATATAGGAACTTGGATTCAAGGCAGAAAAAAAGGTTTTCAAATACCCCATCCGGTGGAAAAAAATATCCCTATGTCATACTAAGCGGGTGAACCCGATAAAACACAGGAAGCAAGCATTATACATCGCATTGCCCGCTAAAATTCGTGTGCTAGCATACAAAGTTACCTTAGTTATTGTGTCGCAAGAGTAAAGTTTTGCCATGCCGCGCCAGCCCTCACATCAGAACCGCCCGGAGAAGCCCAAGAACACCAAGCGTGACCCCGTCGCGAGCGGCGAGCGCGACGCCACCGTAAACCGCTCGGCATCGCATAACTACTTTCTGCTCGAAAAATTTGAAGCCGGCATGATATTGAGTGGCACCGAGGTCAAATCGATCCGCGCCGGCCACGCCAACCTGAAAGACGCCTACGGAATTATCAAAGACGGTGAATTATGGCTGTTGAACGCCCATATTGGCCCCTACGACCACGGCAATATCTTTAATCACGCGCCTCTGCGGACTCGTAAGTTGCTGGTTCACAAAGAAGAACTGCGCAAGCTGATCGGCAAAACCCAGCAAAAGGGGCTGACGCTCATCCCTACGCGCATTTATTTTAAGAATGGCCGGGCAAAATGTGAATTGGCCTTGGCCCGCGGTAAGCAACTCTGGGACAAGCGCGAAACCGAGCGCCGCAAAACCGCCGATGCCGAAGCCCGCGCCGCTATTTCGCGAGCACGAAAAAATTAATTCACCACAGAGACACAGAGGCACACCCAATGACCCGATGACTCAATGAACCAATGACTCAATTCCCTGTGTCTCTGTGGTAAAAAATATGTCTGTGGTGAAAACAACCTATGCAAACATTGCTGAAAATTTCCAATCCCGCTGAAATCGAAACCGAATGCCTAGCCGTAATTGCCCTCGACAATGGCGAAAAAGACAAGAACTCCGCCCGGGTTGCCACCGAAGAAAAAGCTGTCGCTGATGCTGTAGCTGACCTGATTTCGAGCGGCGAAGTTACCGGCAAGACACTTGAAACTGTTTTGCTTCATGCTCCGCGCGGATTGAAGGCCAAGCGGCTGTTGATTATCGGCGGAGGCAAGGCGAAAAACTTTTCTGCCTATGAGTTGCGCAAAGCCGCCGGCACGGCGGTGCGCTTCCTGAAGCCTAGGGGGTTGCGCAAGCTCGCCTTCCTGTCGCCTTCCGGTTTTGACGGTGCAGGCAATGCGGTAAGGGCCATCGTCGAAGGAGCTCTAGTAGGCGACTTCGATCCTGATACTTACAAATCCGACCGCAAAGACCAGAGCGTGCATGAGTTCACAGTTGTAGCTCCGGCCAATGGCAACCAGCAGGAGTTAGACCGTGCTCTACAGGAAGCACGCGTTGTCGGCGAGTCGCAAAACTTCACCCGGGAACTGGTCAACGAGCCGAGCAATCGGATGACTCCCACCATACTCGCCACCCGTGCCCGTCAGATGTGCGAAGAAATCAAGTCGCCGCATTTGAAATGCGAGATCCTCGACGGCGACGCCATCCGGCAGCTCAAAATGGGGGCATTCTGGAGCGTGGCGCAGGGCTCCGATGAACCGCCTGCCCTGATTGTCATGCGCTACTCGCCTCCGGGCGCGCCGGAAAAACCGGTGTTGGGTCTGGTAGGCAAAGGCGTTACTTTTGACACGGGCGGAATTTCCATCAAACCCGCCGACGGCATGGAAAAGATGAAATACGACATGGCCGGTGGTGCGGCCATGATCGGCGCCATGCGCGCCATTGCCTTGCTGCAGCCCAAGATCAAGGTGATTGGCATTGTCTGCGCTACGGAAAACATGCCGTCCGGCAAGGCCCAGAAACCTGGCGACGTGCAGATTGCCATGTCGGGCAAATCCATTGAGATCATCAACACCGATGCCGAAGGCCGCCTTGTACTCGCCGATGGCCTCTATTACGCTCGCCAGCTCGGCTGCACTCATCTCATTGATGCCGCCACACTCACCGGTGCCTGCGTCGTAGCGCTGGGCATGGTGAATGCTGGCGTTTTCGCCAACAATGACGACATCTACGAACGCTTCTCTAAGGCTTTACAGCGCTCCGGAGAAAAGATGTGGCGGCTGCCGCTCGACGGCGAATATCAGGAGCTGATCCGCTCCGGGATCGCCGACATCGTGAACAGCGGCGGACGCTGGGGTGGAGCTGTAACTGCCGCCATGTTCCTGAAGGAGTTCGTAGATGAGACTCCATGGATCCATCTCGACATCGCGGGTGTCGCCTGGATGGAAGAAAACAAATCCTGGATCGCCAAGGGCCCCAGCGGTGTCCCCGTGCGTTCCCTGGTCGAATTCGTCCGCAGCTTTGAAAACAAAAACTAATGAGAATTACGGTTTTCGATTTTTGATTGACGATTTGTTGAGAATATCTTAGGAGCCAATCCGCATTCCTCTGCGGCAAAGGTTTTTTGCTTTTCTCTGTGTCTCTGTGGTGAAACAATTCTAAAAAACCTCCGCGTTCCTCTGCGTCCTCGGCGGTTTAATTCTGCAGGATCCGCTCAAGCTGCATCCTATTCCCCACCGGCAGCGTGCCCAACGCCACCCGCACCAGCGCAACGTAGGCCGTCCGCGCCAGTGGTACTTTTTTTAGAGCCGCAAGATGTTTGCGGATCGTCTCCACGTCACCCCGCTTGATCGGCCCACTAAACGAGGCCGCTGCGCCCTGCTTCGCGTAGTTCTCGACGGTGCGCAGCAAGATGGGCTGCATCACCCGGCCAAGCTCCGCCTGAGGAATCTTCGCCTGCCTCGCGACCTTTTCACCCGCAGTGAGCAGAGCAATGATCAGCGGCGAACAAAATGCTCCAATTGCATGGTAGAGGACCTTGTTCTCTTTGCGAATCTGGAACGGATATCCTCCTAAATCCCTGGCAATACGTTGCGCGGCCCGCACGGCAGTGGCATCACCTTCAAGAGCGAAAGCTACGCCATTCATGCCGGCAGCCTTGCCCGCTACAAATGTCATCATCGGATGGACGGATGCAATCGCTGCCCCCCGCCGCTTCAGCGCACGCAGCTCATCGCTGCCTAGCGCGCCCGAGGAATGTAACGCGATCTTTCCCTTCCAAGCGGTTCCAGGCTCATACTCTTCTGCGCTGCTGCGAATACTGTCATCGTTCACACAAAACCAGATGATGTCAGCAGAAAGCCGGGCCTTTGAACTGGCCGCTGCGCGGGCCCTTACCTGCCGGGCCAGCCGTTGGGCGCGGCGGAGCGATGTCGGACGAGCCACAATTTCGTCAATCCGGTATCCCGCCCGGCGCAATGCTACAGCCAATGCGTTGGCAATATTGCCCGCGCCGATCAGAGTAATGCTGGGTCTGGTAGCCATGCTTTGAAGAATAGCAAAACAAGCTTTTAGCTTTTAGCTTTTAGCTTTTGGCTTTTAGCTTTTGGCTTTTAGCTTTTTCTCTGTGCCTCTAAGTTTCTGTGGTGAATGTTTTCTCAATGACTCAATGACCCGATGACTCAATCCCACAATTGTCCGCAATGCTACTATTTCTCATGTCTACTTCACGCAAGACAAAAGCCTCTCGTGTAATTTCCTCCAAGGTTGTCTTTCGCGGCCCGATATTCAATGTTGTTACCGAACAGGTGCGGGAGCCCGGCGGATACATCGCTCGCCGCGACATCGTTCGCCATCCCGGCTCTGTCGTCATTCTGCCGGTGGAGAGCGCCGGAGCTACGCCCCGTGTCCTTTTGGAGCGGCAATACCGCCATGCTACAGGGAGCATGCTTTGGGAGCTGCCTGCGGGGAAAATTGATCCCGGCGAAGCCCCGCTTGCCGCCGCCAAGCGCGAGTTGAAAGAAGAAACCGGTTATACGGCAACCCGGTGGAGTTTGGCCCTGCGTTTCTATGTTAGTCCGGGATTTTTGGATGAACGCATGTCGGTTTTTCTGGCGCATGACATTCGCAAGGGCGAAGCCACGCCGGAAGAAGATGAAGTCATCACCATACACCTTGTTCCGCTGCCTAAAGCCGTGGGCATGGCCGTGAACGGTACCATTCAAGATGCCAAAACCATTGCCTCCATCTTATGGCTGGAGCGCAAGTTACGGGCCTAAGCATTTTCTTTTATTGCGTTTGTGGGCATCTCGCGATACGATACTTTCGCTCGCAGATCTTCCCCCCAGGAGCAACTGCTGGCGAAGCGCCAGTGGTTTACTAACTTGACAACGGCGGCGGTATGGCCGCTAAAATTAAGTTAAACAATGCCAGCAAACAGGTTTCTCATTGCTTGGCAAGCTGGCCCTATTGGGTTGGCCTCCCCCCGTGAAGCAATAAAACCTGCTTGAAGCAATCGTCAGGGAAGAAACTCGTGTGTTCACTCCGCAACTGCGGACTGGATCCGAGGTACGGAGGAAGAGTAAGTGTCTCAAATGAAAGGTAAAGTTAAGTGGTTCAACAACGCGAAGGGATTTGGATTTATCGGGCGTGACGAAGGACCTGATGTTTTCGTCCACTACAGCGCCATCATCTCTGAGGGATACAAGAGCCTTCAGGAAGGTGACGAGGTTGAGTTTGAAATTGTCCAGGGTCAAAAGGGTCCTCAGGCCGATAAAGTTCAAAAAGTACAGAATTAACAATTAACCCCGTCTACCCCCCTTTTTTACCCAGTCCTCAATAGGGTCTGGGTTTTGTTTTGAAGGACATGGCCTCCTGAGCGGTTTCCCTGAGAGTGTCTCCATCGTATACTCTCCCCAATGGGTGGAACCGTTTACCGAGAGCCTCAGCGTCTACAAGGCAAGGGCACTCCCTCGCTCCGGCGCGTCAAAACCAACTGGTGGTTGATCATCGCCGTTGTCGTTGTGTTTGTTCTGGCTGCGCTGTGGCTGGCATCCCAGATTTTTCACTCCAACGAGCCCGCCCCTGTGCCGGTTATCGCCGGAACCTCCAGTCGCTCGCTCGCCATCTCCGGCGATGGAAAACTGCTGGCCTCTGGAGCTCTGGATGGGACCCTGCGCGTCTTTTCCACGGAAAGTGGACACGTACGGTCCATGACCAGGCTGCCTTCTGCAGTTATGGCGCTGACTTTTGGGCCAGGGGATACTCTCTTTGCCTTAGTACAGAATGATTCCCGGTTACATATTTTCTCCGGTGATTTGACCGTGCACTCTGAGCGCGAGGTACAGCCTCATCCTCATGATCTTGCCTGGTCGCAGAGCCTGGATGGCGTCATCGTAATCAGCGGTGGCATAGACGAGGTTCATCCCAAGCTTGAAATCTTCCCGGCGCAGCCCATGGGAATTGTTGAATCGACGGTGCAACTCTACGATTTGCGCGCCTGGAGCGCCCCTCGTAGTGTGGCCGCCAGCAGTGATGGTACGCGTATAGCCATTGCCCTTTCCGCCCGCAAGAACAATCTTATTTTTTACGATCCCAAAGTGCGCCGCATAGCCGCCGTGCTCACCGTGGATGGCACCCCGCAGGGCATGGCATTTTCTGAAAAAGAGGAGCGCCTGTGGGTAGCCTCGCCTGCTACAGAAACCATCACCGAAATCAGTCCGCGCTCCACGGTCACTACGGCTTATCCCAAGGGGGCTTCCACATCCCCGCCCATCATGATTGCGGTCAATGAAGCGGCGCGGCGCGCTTACACCAGCGGATCGCTTACCTTTCCTGAAGTAGACCTCGACCAAAACAAAATCGTCCGCACCGTGGAACTTCCCTTCCGCTCGGCCGCTATCGTGCTCTCGCCCGATGGCAAAACGGCTTATGTCGGTGCCGATGATCAGAACCGGATCGGCGTGGTTGACGTGCAGAATATGAAGTATCTGCGCGACATCACCTGGGTGACCCCGTCCAAGTAGTTCCCGTTCGCTGGAAATCCCGAAATCCGGCGGCACCCCCACCCACTTGCTAGCAGGGGTCGGGCGTGCCAAAAACCACGTCTGACCCGCATCATTACTGGCGAAAATCAATTCGGGGTAGGGGACTTGCTGAAGCAGTTCCCGGTTCTCAGTTCTCAGGTGAAGTGCGATCACTTTGGCCGGTCAAGTCTTGGGCGATGGGGTACTTGCAGCAAGTGGGTGGAGCCCTAAAAACAACGTTGATTGCCGCGTATTTGGCGGGGAAAGTCGAGGTCGGTGTGGAGACTTGCTGGAAGTACTCGTACCAGTCCTCAGAATCCCGCATCGCAAATAAGTTTTCAAAGAACCTTCTTCACTTCTAAGGGCTCCGCGGTTATCCGCTATGCCCTCGCGCTCCGCTCGCGCGACTCGGCGCTCGCTTCGCGCTCCGGGCCAAAGCCCGGCATTCTTGAATGCCTGACGGAGACACACGTCTGGCAAAATTATGGCTTGTAGTATCCAAGAAGTCGATGTTTTGATACCAACGTGATATCACTTCTGAGGTAAGCGTCCGGCCGGCACCGTGCTGATGCCTTGAACTGGGGTTATGAGTACTATGGCGATGTTACGGCAGTTGAGCAAATCCCCTCCCGTTTCCACAGTTCTTGCACCGTCAATCCTGCGCTGTTATGCTTTGCCTCGATGATCACCGAGGCTTCTCGGCTAGCAGGATGAGAAGACCGCATCTGAAGTCGCGGCAAGGAGATAAGCATGGGATTCGTCGTTTGGATTGTGGTTGGACTGATAGCAGGTTGGCTTGCCGGCCTGGTTATGAAGGGCAGGGGCTATGGCGTACTGGTGGATATCATTCTCGGAATCCTGGGCGGCGTTGTGGGCGGCTGGGTCTTTGGGCTGTTGGGAATCTGGCCGGGAGGCGGCATCATAGGTTCCATCATCGTGGCATTTGTTGGGGCGGTAATTTTGGTCTGGATTGCCCGCTTGCTTAAAAAAGCCTGACACCCTTTGACAACAAATCGCGCTGTAGAAGCCTCGAACTCGGGTCATGAATGATATGGCGATGTTAGGCCAGCAATCAAGCGCGAGGTGGTGCGGTCTGCCACGGGTGAATCTCAATCAAAGATTCTCCTTCCTGTGCCCAAAGAATGGCCGTTTCAGCTCCCATGCGCTTGGCAGCTTCAAAGACCTTTTCACTGTTCACCCTGAGCTTGGTCGCGTCCTCCGGGCTGGCTCCATCACGTTCCTGTCCACAGGAACCGACACGAACGCATACTCGATCTTGGTCCGCTTTAGACGGACGCTGATGCTGTAGGTTTTCTGTTCCATGCTCGCTATCGTAAGCGAAATGCTTAGCCGAACCAATGGTTTTGGCCGGGTTGTGAGCGTAATCGCGATTGATCAACACTTACAAAGCTGAGGGGCTCTGAAGACGCAGTAGGGCCGCCTTAGCTTCATCGGACCACTTCTCCGGACCATCGAGCGTCTGCGCCGTCTTGTATTGCTCGATGGCTTGCGGAAGCTGGTTCAGTTTCTCAAAAACCCGCCCCAGGCGAACATGAATGGCAATATCCCCAGGTTTTTCTTCGAGCGCATCGTTGTAGCGCAGCAATGCTCCGTGATAGTTCTTCTGTTCGAAGTAGTAGTCGCCAACATCCACGTTGTGAGCGGCCTTAAACGCCGTCTCCATCTTGTCGTCGCACTCGTCCACGGGAATCGTGTTTGAACGGCTGGAGCTCGTGTTTGCGTCGCTGGGCGTTTCGCCTCGTGGCGCAGGTTCTGGAGCCGTTTTTGGCAGTCTTGAATGGCCGAAGCACAACCCCCCGATACAGATAGTCTCGGGCAAAGGGTTGGTATTGCGGTTTGCCTTCTTGGATTGCTGCTTATTGACCTCAGCAATGATATCGTCAACCGGGAGGCCAGCGGGACAGGAAGGCGGTTTGGATTGCGCCAACATTGCTGCGCTCACGACAACCATAGCTAAAGCGTATCGCATGTGCATGCGGTCATTGTAGCGCCAATATTGGTACTCAACTTGTGGGTGATTAAAGACTGTCCGGACGCTTACCTGCAACTCACTGGTCGCTTCATAAGAAATACCGCAAGCGCACTTCGACACCATTCTGTTTGGCGTCTTGCAAAAGAGGAAGCAGCGCTTCCAGTTGTCTGAGAACCGACTCTTGATCATCCATGACATTCTTTTTCTTTTTTAAATACGCGACCAGGGCTTCTACTGACGCCAATGGTTCCTCGGGAGCAAACCACTTCACCATTTTCTTACGCACGGCAGCGGGAGTCATTCCCTCTACGGCGGCGGCCTGCTCGACCTCTTCCTCACCTATGGAGATCATCTCATCCAGTGGAGTGACATCCAACTCGTATGCGATATCCGATAGCTCCGTCAAATTAAGGTTGAGCTGCTCATAGCTGACAGAGTTCTTCTTGCGCTTGAACTCGACTTTCAAATCTGCTCCCATCACGGGCCTCTTTCCCCAAAAATCGCGGTTTGTCTTTTTGGATTGCTGCTTATTGACCTCGGCAATGATATCGTCAACCGGGCGGTCAGCGGGACAGGAAGGCGGTTTGGATTGCGCCACGTACCGGGAAGAACCCCGGCTACCACGCACATCACAGTCTTGAGTTCGGCAAGGACCAAGGAGAGCCAGAGTTAACGATAGGTTTTGCCAACCGCCCGCATTCGCAGCTCAATGAGTGACAAGGCGATGTTACGACAATTATTCCGTCACCCTCGCGAGATGGTACGATTCATCAAATGTGGAGTTGGAGAAGAAGACTAAACATTGACAGGTTCCCTGACGGATTCAGGGTTCAGCGCATAGGAGTCGCAGCCGCAATGGCCATCTCCGAGCTTCCGGCTTCCGACATTGCGAAATACCTTCGTGAACACCCAGAAACGGTCAGAGCGTTACTGGGTGAATCCTACGACAAGCGATTCACTCCGTCTACTTTCATCGCCGAAGAAGACCGAGGATACAGAGTTGGTTGGTGCACCAGAGACGCGCAATACCAGTGCGTTCAGGTGTTCTCGGATTTGGCAGACGCGGCGACTGACTATCTCTTGTTCTCGCTTGGCAAGGGTCGCTGGACGTCTGGCAATTGATGAAATTTCGAGTTATGGGTGCTAGGGCGATGTTTCAACAGTTACTTTGAGGCTCTACGACTCTGCTTCCTTCTCAGCGGTCCGAGCTTTCGCTTGTGCACGCCGTAGTAATCACGTTCATCTGTTAGCCTCTCGATTGCGAAGTAGCGTAGAAGGCTATCGCGGTCAGTGGTTTGCTCATATTCGCCTTTCTCGTTCACCAACCAGATGCAGTCAAGGCGGTCTTGGCGACGGTAGTAGCCGACGCGGAACTGGCGACCAATTTCCTTCTGCCATTCACGGGTCGTCTGATCAGCGCGGACCAACCGAACTCTTGAGCGCGGCGGAATAATCCTCGGAATTCGCTCCATGCGGAATCTATTGTAAACAAGCGGAGATGGAGATGGAGAGAGAGGATTTGCGTAACTGTTGAGAACAGGCGATAGCGCTCATTGACTGCGTCGTGAGCGTAAAGGCGATTCTGCAACAGTTAGTCCGGATGTGAGTGCAAGAGCTCCCTGGAAAGTCATCGAAACGTGAGTAAAATCAGTCGTTAATGGACCGCATAGTGTCATTAGCCAATCTGGACGAGAGAGAACGCGAGATAGTACGAGAGTGTCTGCACGCAGCCGTAGAGGGTCCATTCTTTTCGGAGTGGGAGTTCGGGACCATATTTGGTCTCACACGGGATGAGGTAAGGCAGGTTCTCCTGTGTTGGCCCAAACTTAATGAAGCCGACGAGTCCGTTGTGCGGGCAATCAACAACTCGTTCAACAACCTTCTGGGTTATCCGACACCGAACAAGCAAGCGATATGGCCGAAGTTCATCTCAGTGAGCGGCATGGAGCTTGCGAGAATTTTCGACAAATGGAAAGGCAGAACACCTCGCACTTCTTATAAGGCGCGAGATTACTTTGATGATGCGATGTAGGGTTTTGTACCGCGATCTCAGAAATCCGCAATGAGTCGATACGGCGATGTTATGCCCCACCCTACGCTTCAGATGTGGCAACGATGTTTACTAACGCGAACCTTTTGCCAATCGAGATAGAACAGCACCAGACGTTGCGCACACCCTCAATTGCGACTGGCCGGTCGGAGGATAAACCATGGGCGATACGTTTCCTGGTGGCGAGTTTGCCGACCGCCTCGTTGCCGACCAACTGAGCAGCATGTTTCACGGCTGCGGTTTGCGCAGAGGCGGCGCGGAACTGCGAAATATAGGTACCGCCATCGAACTCCAGGATTACGGTGAAAAGTGCCATGATGCCAATTGTAGCTGCGTAGCTGGATTTCACCGCCTGGACGGATTGCTGGCGCAATGGCGATGTTACGCGAAGTCAGTGCATTAGAATCCAGCGTCAACGAGTGCTATGGCGATATTTCGCCAGCAGTGGACCAGCCACACGGTTTCAGTCAGTATCGGTAACAGCTAAAATCCAGAGCGTTCGCAGGCTACGGTCGAACAGAATTGATGTCCAATCCCACGCGACGTTATAAAACCAGCGAGTCCACGCGTTGTAGCTAACGTAGAACTGTATTTCCAAAAACCTCAGATCGAAAGCTGCTTCGCAGAACACGGAGGGCGAGTTGTTTTTCTTCCTTTCCATCGCCGCGTTTGTGCCAGTAAGCTCCTCCTGAATGAAGACACTGTGCCAACCTACCGTCGAACAGGAACGGACTTTCCATACTGAAGACCTGAGCACCAATGGGGCAAGGCGGTGGGTTCACAATGAGGTCTGCCTCAGATGGAATCATGAGTTCGGGTAGTGCCAGTCGGACCTCGGGACGGGACAGAAGGGATACCAGTATGCTGTCTTCTAATAGACGGTTTCGCGAAGCATACCAATCAAAACAATCGTCGGAGGAGATGCGGAATGCAGCTAGAACTGCTCCTCCATTGGAGTGAGACTCTCGCAGGCTTGCTAGGACGTCGTTAAATATGCCTGACGTTAGCTGGACAGGTGTTAACGGAACCCGCTGACACATCGTTCGTGCCTCTTCCCAGCTTGGGCGTGGTTGTTGCCAATCCGGTGTTAGACATCCCATGCTGCATTTTAGAGGATGATTGGTGTAAGCAGGCGATACCACTCAGAACCAGCCAATGAGTGGAATGGGATGTTACGCCAAGTCAGTGCATTAGAATCCAGTGTCGCTTTCCGCAGCCATGAGCGTCCTAGGGGCCGCCATCCAGCGTAACGATTCCGCTGAGTGGGCATTCAAGATTTTGCGTTGATTGCTTGGCAAACTTCTCTTTGGTCTCGTCTATCTTCCACGCAGCCGTGGCCTTGAGCATGGTTTTGGCCAGTTTTTCATCTCTCGCGTTGGATCCGGCGCTATTATTCAGCACTGCGACGACTGACCCGGGTACTTCTTTTCCATCCGCTTGACACGTGCCTATGAACATGGGCGAGGCTGCTGCATGAGAGGGAAATGGAAGCACGTCACGAATCAGTCCGCTTTTCGTATTCACCAGCAGTTCGTACTCGCTTCCGCAAATCTGCCACGAAGACAGGAACAAGCGATCAGAAATCTCGCTTCCACCCAAATCTTTTAGACCCAAATCCTTGTGCCGTTTTTCGAGCACAACCACGGGTTCATTGGAGTCGTGTTTCTCAATCAAAGACTTGGGGATATCGGCTCCGCATTTGATCCCTGCAAATTGATCCAGCGCCCACGCTTTTCCGCAGACGACGATCAAAACAAGCAGCATCACTCGAATCTTGAACATTCTGAGATTCTCGCACAAAGTGCCGTAGTTCCCCTGATAATGTTCACTTGACGTAACCAGGCGATAGCGCTCAGAACTCGGCCAATCCTGACCTTCAAACAGCCATTTCCAGGAGCGAGCGGCATCACTTGGGTGTCCCCTTCAAGGTAGCGGACCACAGCCGGGGACGGCTGTGCCACACGAAGTATGGCATGGCCAGCCATGTGCCCGGTCTGTACCCCGTTAGGGATGACCCCCACCCCCCTTGCGCGCAAGGGTCGAAGGGCCCAAAATCGGGTCTCGCCGCACTTGCTAGCTTGTGGTTGAAGTGCCAAAATCGCGTTCTGACCCGCGTCATTATTGGCGGAAATCGATTCGGGTTGGGGGACTTGCTGGGTAGTTAAAGCAGCTTCAGGTTTCAAGTTTCGAGTTTCAAGTTTCAAGAGACAACCGCAAAACCTTTCGCCGCAGACCTGTCCCGGCCTGCCGTGGATGAACGCAGATCAACGCGGATTTTCGGAAGATTATGGGGACCCCCACCCCACTTGCTAGCAAGTGTTTTTAGTGCCCAAAATCGCGTCTGACCAGCATGATTACTGGCGAAAATCGATTTGGGGTTGGGGACTTGCTGAACTAGTCCTCAGCAAAAGCAACCGCAAAACCTTTTGCCGCAGATGAACGCAGATTAACGCTGATTTTTCGGAAGATTTGTGGGGAGATGCCTACCCCACTTGCTGGCAGGTGTTTTTGGCCCCCAAAACCGCTTCGGACCCCCGTCATTATTGACGAAAATCAATTCGGGGTTGGGGACTTGCTGGGATAGTCCCAGAATCCCGCATCGCAAATGAGTTTTCAAAGAACCTCAAGGCTAAAAAGCCCCGCATTCTTGAATGCGTAACGTAAACACACGTCTGACACAATTCTGGCCTGTTGTTTCCGAGAAGTCAATATTTTGATACCAGATTGATATCACCTGGCGCTGATCTTCGTAAACCTTTGTGCTCTTTGTGGTTAGACTTTTTGTTTTTCTGGCAATTGTCTCCTTCGCCGGTGTCAAATAGGTGTAAGTGTGGTGAAATATGGGAACTGACATGAAGCCTGTTTACCTGATGATCTTGTTGATCTTGGCCGCGCCGGTTGTGAGCGCGCAGGGCAGCTATACCGAGGATCAGGTAGTCAACTACGCAAAAGCGCTCGACGTCCGGAAGCTTGACCGAACTCTTCCTTCGCAGCGGCTTGATGAGTGGCTTCGCTCCGGCCCGGCGCACTTCGATACTGTGGTATGGCAAGTGAGTCCTGATTGCGACCTCAACGTTAGAGGATTTTTTGAAGTATCGAACAAGAAAGGTGAGCTGCTTTGCGTGAAGTTCGGGTTTGGACGAGGTGGTGTCGGAGACTTTGTGACGTGGGAAATGAAGCGTGACTGCGATCTCAAGCCCCCGACCGGTGAAACACCGCGGCAGGGGGCAGCGCCGTGCCCGAGGCCTGGCTTTGCACGAGGTAGGGCCGGAAGTGATGTTGACGGATGGGGCTTAATTGCTGTCGGAACGTTTCGCCAAGGCATAAGTGGACGACCGCGATTTAGACACATTTCGGTTGGGACGCCTGGCGGAGGATACTGGGGGGTCGAGAAGTTATCCGACCTTCCCCGGTTTTTGCAGAAAACCTCGTCTTCGACAACTTCCGAGAATGAAATGCTTACCTATGCAAGAACGCTCGACGTTCAGAAGCTTGACCCGACGCTCCCTTCGCAAGGCTTTGAGGAGTGGCTTCGCTCGGGCCCGGCGCATATTGATGTCGCGCTATGGGGAGTGAGTCTTGATTGCAATCTGAAGGACCCGGGATTTGAAATACCGAACCCGGATGATTGGCCGATTTGTGTGAAGGTTGACTATGCGCGAGGTGTTGGCTGGGGAGAGGCTATGATCATAGTCGGAACGCGAGGCAAAGGCATAAGCGGATCGCCGCACCTTGACTACGGGACACTATCCGAAATTCCACAGGGTTTAGATGTAGCCCATGCCTGGAAGCAAGCTGTGCTCTACGCAAAAGAGCTCGATATCGCGAAACTTGACCCAACGCTTCTTTCGCGGCGGATTGATGAGTGGCTCCTCTTCGGCCCGGCGCACCTCGATAAGGTGGAATGGCAAATCAGCCCTAGTTGCGGTCTCGAGGTGCCGGAATCCAGAGCACCGGATTGGCCGCTTTGCGTGTGGTTTACTTTTTCACGACATGGTGCCGGTGGATCGGGCATGATGATAGTCGGAACGCTCGGCAAAGGGGTAAACGGACCGCCGCGTCTTGAGCAATTAGAGATTTGGGGAGCAGGAGTAAGCCAGAGCGCGACGAAGTTATCCGACATTCCCCTGCTTTTGGATGAAGTTTCGTCTCAGACGATTCACAAGTAACGCCCAATTAGAACTGGTTTTTGTACTGCTCAAGGGCAACACGCACCAACTGGCTGCGGGTGCGGACTCCGGTCTTCTCGAACAATTGTTGCAGGGAGGCCTTCACGGAACTTTCTGAGATGTTCAGCCGGCCGGCGATTTCTTTATTCGCCAAACCTTCGAAAACCAGCGTGAGAACCTGGCGTTCCCGTTCGGTGAAAGTTTTAGCGCCGGATGGTTTGAGTTCCGACGCTGTCGCTTTTTCCAATACTTTTTTGAGATAGGCTTGCTCGAACCAGACCTTGCCGGCCAGTACCTCTTTAATGCCTTGGGAGAGTTCGGCCGGCGAACTATGCTTCAGTACAATGCCTGAGATTCCGCTGCGGATCAGGTCCGCAGCTTCCAGCTCATTCACGCCGGCGGTCAGCAACAGCATTTTGCCCTGAAATCCGGTGGCGCGGGCTTTCGCCAGGAACGCGGAGCCTTTTTCATCGCCCAGATCGAAATCCAGCAGGACCACGTCGGCAGGCCAGAGCGCGATGATCGAGATGCCATCCTGGACAGAGCCACAGTGGCGCACCTCAAAGCTGTGCTCACCCTCAAGCAGCCGGGCTACGCTCTCGCGAAATAGAGCATGGTCATCGATGATGAGTACTCGGATCTTGTCAGCTTTGGCTGGCATAGGCGGATTCCCGAGCGGTTGCCACAGGCACGAGCGAGACCGCGAAACAACAACCCATGTCTCTCGGTTCGTAGTGTAGGTCGCCGCGGAAGGTCCTCAAGATGGCGCGGGAAACATACAAGCCGAGTCCAGTGGCCACAGCTTGCTTTTGGAACGGCTGAAAGAGTTCATCGGGAGCAACGACTCCGTGGCCTGTATCTTCAAACCGTATGACTACGCTCTGGCGTTCAGAGACAGCAGAGATGGTCAACTGTCTTTGATCACTGGCCTCCATGGCGCGTTGACTGTTCTTCACCAAATTGAGAAAAACCTGTATAAGACCATACCGGTCGGCGGACACCAGGGGCAAGTCATCCGGGATGCGGCAAAGTAACTTGATACCCGCGTCGTGCAGCGATGGCTCAATCAAAAGCCGCAATTCATCGAGTACCGAAGGCAGCTCCACGGCTGCGAGATTTTGCTCGGTGGAAGGCTTCAGGTCCAAAGAAGCAATTTTTCCCAGTGCTTCCACCAGTGTTCCCAAGGCAAGAAAATCGCGGTTCTCAGCCAGGCAGGCAACGTGCGACAGGTTCCTTTGTACGGTTGAAATGGCCCCGCAGATATTGCGGATTTCATGGGAGACTGCCACCATGACGATGCGGGCATTTTTCAAAAGATGATCGAGGCTTAACTGCTCTCGGTCGCGTATATCCTCCGACAGGTCGACGATTATGGCAGCGAGGCGCGGTCCGGCAATGGTGGAATAGGTGGAAAACCACACTGCTGCCAGAAATACCTCGCCGTTAGGACGCCGGCCCTGGCATTGCATCGTGGTGCGCAGCACCCGGGAGGTGTAACTTTGCGCGACCGCCTGCAACGCCGGCACGAAAGGCGCAATAGATAGGCCGCGCAGCGGTGGACCCTCGGGAGAAAGCAATTGCTGAGCGGCCTGATTGGCGCGCTCGATGAGCCCTCCGGAGTCTACTGTAACAATGGCTGCAGGGCTGCTCTCGATGAGGGCTTCGAGCTGTTGTTCGATATCCTGCCGAAAACGGATCTGGCGCTCAAGATCTTCCATATGCTGCGTCATGAGCCGCCGCTTCGCCACTAACTCAGAGACAAAGAACCCTGTACCGATATATCCCACGGTAACCATCATCAGACGCGTAATGTAGGCGCTTGTGGGAAGGTTGCTGAACAGCTCCTGCAGACCGGAACACAATAGCGAAATACCAACAATCTGCCAGCGATTCAGGAAGCCCGCCACCAGCATAATGGGAAACAGATATAAGAAGCCAAGTGAAATGTATGCCGGCGTTCGCCAGTCCACAACTGCGATCACTACGACGAGAGCCGCAGCAATCAGCAGGTTCTTTCTGCGATTCGATGGCGCGTAGATGATGGAGATGTCGAACATGACGCCTGGCTCATTCACCAGTGTAAATACAAGAACATCATGACTTAATTCAAGCGCATATCAAAAGGAATTTGGCCATTTGACCAAAAGATAGGCCCTAAACCCCGAAAGATATCCCTCCCACCGCAAAGATAGGGTTCTCAGAAGATACAGCACAGGCTTAAATAAGAACCATTGCCGCGGAGACGGCACAGGAATGGATTGGAATGCATATGTCAAACTCGCGTGCCTTGTTTTCATCATCGCGGGTCTGGCCTGCCTCGCTGTGGGTGGGCTGCTGAACTATTTCCGCAGGCCTGGTGGCAAAAGACGGCAGCGAAGATCATTCCCCGGTCGCCGGTAATCCGGCGGCGTATTCATGACTAGAAATGAAATAAAGATGTGTGCGGTATGCCTTGGCCGCCTTGGAAGCTGGCGGAACAAAATGGAATCAACGATGCGAAACAAGCTCCTCTTCTACTTTGCGCTGATACTCTGCAGCTCGCAGGCCTGGGCCCAGGCGCAACCGCCAACCCCAGCGCCCTTGACTCTAAATTGGGACCAGGTCCGCCAGCGCTTTGAACAGAACAACCCGACGTTGCTGGCAGACAGGGTGAGTATTGATGAATCCAAAGCACAGGAGATCACCGCGTACCTGCGCCCCAATCCGCAACTCACCCTGTCGAACGATGGGACTCAACTCACCCGCTACAAAGGAGTCTGGCAACCGTTCACCGGCACCATGCTGGTAAGCAGCTTGGGCTATCTGCATGAGCGCCAGCACAAGCGCGAATTGCGCCTCGAGAGTGCACAGAAGGCAACCGGAATCGCAGTCTCGACTCACGCTGATCTGGATAGGACCCTGCTTTTCAACTTGCGCAGCGACTTTGTGCAAACCCTGCAGGCCAAGGCGGTCCTGGCGAGGGCGCAGGACAACCTGGAATACTACGACCACGTACTTGACGTAAGCAGGACAAGATACAAGGCCGGCGATATCGCCCAGGTTGATCTCGACCGCCTGGAATTGCAGCGGTCGCAATACGAGTCTGACCTGCAAGCCGCGGAAGAGAGCCTGAAGACGGCGAAGATACAACTGCTAACGCTCTTGAACGACCGTACGCCAGTCGCGCAATTCGACGTGACGGGTCCATTCGACTTCACCGACCAACTACCGCCGCTCGATGAGTTCCGCAAGATCGCTCTGGACACGCGGCCGGACTTGAAAGCAGCCGTCGAAGCCGTGGACAAAGCGCAAACCGATCACAGGCTCGCAGTGGCCAACGGTTCAACGGATCCGACCTTCAGCGCGTGGTATTCCTATAATCCCTCGTTCAACAATCCGTTTGACCACCAAACTCTGGGTACGAGTGTCAGCATCCCCCTCCGCATCTTCGACCGGAACCAGGGAGAGAAGCTGCGCACGCAACTGGACATTAATCGAAACCAACGGCTGCTGGATGCCACCCAGGCGCAGGTGTTCAGCGATGTGGATTCTGCTTATGCGACGCTGGATAGCGACCTCACCCTGCTGCGTCCGTACAAAATCAAGTATTTACAACAAGCGGTCCGCGTGCGCGACATCATCACCTTCTCTTATCAGCGCGGCGGGGCTTCGCTGCTCGATTTCCTGAACGCGCAGAGTGAATACCGGAGCGTGGAATTGAACTACATCAACCTGGTGGGCTCTTATTTAATGGCGGCGAATCAATTGAACCTTGCGGTGGGCAAGGAGGTAATTCCATGAAGAAACGTTTTTTTTATTATTTTGTCGGGGCACTTTCATTGCTGGGCGCCAGTCTCCTCCTTGCTGCGTGCGGAGAAGGGTCGGCAGATGTGAAGGCCGAAGCGCCGCCTCCGCCCAAGGTTGAGCATGAATCCAATATCAACATCGTCAAAGTGGACCATCCTGAGCAGTTCCCGCTTGCCACCGCCGCCGAGCATCAGTCGGTAAGCACCCTGACGGTGACTGGAGTAGTGAACCCGGATGTGTCGCGCAATGTGCCGGTCATCTCGCTTGCCTCGGGCCGGGTTGTGGACATCCGCGCGCGCCTGGGCGATCAAGTCAAGAAGGGCCAGTTATTGATGCGAGTTCAGAGTGCGGATATCTCCGCGGCATTTTCGGATTACCAGAAATCCGTCAACGACGAGAGGCTGGCGCGGACGCAACTGGAGCGAGCAAAGATTCTCTATGACAAGGGTGCAATCGCCCAGAAAGATCTCGAGGTTGCCGAAGACGCGGAGCAGAACGCCAAGGCCGATCTGGAGGCCAAGGCAGACCGCCTGCGTGTTCTTGGCGTGAACAAAGATCATGCCAGTGGAAGTGGAATTGTTGATGTTGTGGCGCCAGTGTCGGGGGTCATCACCGATCAGCAAGTCACCAACGCGGCCGGGGTTCAGGCGCTCTCCGGGCCGAACCCGTTCACCATCTCGGACCTCTCGTACGTCTGGATATTGTGCGATGTGCATGAAAACGAACTATCCAATATTCGCCTGGGCGACTACGCCGACATTCATCTGAATGCCTATCCCGACCAGCTCCTGAAGGGCCGGATTGACAACATTGGGGCGGTGCTCGATCCCAACATCCGCACCGCCAAGGTAAGGCTGCAAGTTCAAAATTCGGGACTCCTGCGTGTAGGCATGTTTGCAACCGCCACGTTCTACGGCAAGAACGCTGAATCCCGTGCTGCCATACCGGCGACCGCAATTCTTCACCTCCATGACCGAGACTGGGTGTTTATGCCCACAGGCGATGGGCATTTTCAGCGTGTCGAAGTAACCGCCGGAGCGACGCTTTCCGGAAACATGCAGGAGATCATCGCCGGTATCAGGCCCGGTCAACAGGTGATCTCCAATGCCCTCGAATTTGAGAACACGGTAGAACAATGACACGGAACCATCCATGATTCGTTTCTTCGTTGACTTCGCGCTCAACAACCGTCTGCTTGTGCTTGCGCTCGGCATTCTTCTGCTCATTTGGGGCATCATCTCTTTCCACAACCTTCCGGTAGAAGCCTACCCTGACGTAGCCAACAACTACGTCGAGATCATCACGCAGTGGCCGGGAATTTCCGCGGAACAAATGGAGCAGCAGGTCACCATTCCACTTGAGACTGCGATGAATGGCATCCCTCACATCTCACATTTGCGCTCATTCTCGATCTTCGGGCTTTCGGACTTGAAGCTGATCTTCGATGATGAAGAGGAGAACGCCTGGAACCGTGAGCGGGTCCTGGAACGCCTCTCGCAAGTTATCTTGCCAACCGGAGTCGTGCCCCAGATGGGCACCGACTGGAGTCCGGTTGGCCAAATCTACTTCTTCACGCTGAAGAGCACGAACCCTGCCTATGACGTGATGGATCTGAAGTCCATTGAAGATTGGGTGGTCGAGAAGAACTTCAAGGCTGTTCCCGATATCGTTGATGTTGCCAGCTTCGGCGGCCCCACGCGTGAATACCAGGTACGAGTTGATCCCGATAAGCTGATTTCCTACGGGCTTAGCCTTGCCCAGGTGGAGCAGCAACTCACCAACAACAACGCCAATGCGGGCGGAAGCTTTATCGAAGCCGGTTTGCAGCAGATCAATATCCGGGAAGTGGGTCTGGTCAGGAATGTGCAAGATATCGAAAACACCGTGATCATGACCAAGACCGGCACACCCCTGCGGGTGAAGGATATTGCTGTGGTCACGCAAGGCCCCAAGATCCGCCTCGGCCAGTTCGCCCGGGCCATTCATCGTGAAGACGGCACGATCGTTGATAACGACGACGTAGTTTCCGGTATTGTCCTCTTACGAAAAGGCGCAAATGCAGACGAGGCGCTCAGGGGAATTCATGCCAAGGTCAAAGAGTTAAATGAGCGCATCTTGCCTGCTGGCGTGAAGGTGGTCCCGTTTGTTGACCGCAGCGACCTGGTCCACCTCACCACTCATACTGTGATGCGCAATCTCACGGAAGGCATCATCCTCGTAATCATTGTCCTCTTCCTTTTTCTGGGCAACGTCCGGGGAGCTCTCATTGTTGCTCTGACGATCCCGTTTTCTTTGCTGTTCGCCTCCATCTGCCTCGACCTCAGGCATATTCCCGCCAACTTATTGTCTCTCGGCGCCTTGGATTTCGGCATGGTGGTGGAGGGTGCTGTAGTGATGGTGGAAAACATCGTGCGGCAATTGCACCACAACGGCTCTCAGGCCCTGAGTGTGCGGGCCCGTATTCGCCAGGCAGCCCACGAGGTGCAGCGCCCGGTGTTCTATGCCATCGCCATTACCATCACTGCCTACCTGCCCATCTTCACCCTGCAACGCGTGGAAGGCCGCCTGTTCAAGCCCATGGCATGGACTGTGGCATTCGCTTTGCTCGGCGCGCTTATTTTTTCCATACTGCTTGCGCCCGTGCTGGCCAGTGTGTTCTTTCGCAAGGGCGCTCGCGAGTGGCATAACCCTGTGTTGACCTCTCTCATGCGGGCCTATCGCGAACACGTTGGTTTGGCCATCAAACACCGCTGGCTCACTGTAGGTACAGGTATGCTCTGCCTGGGTGTCGTCCTGGTGCTCACCTTGAGCGGGGCCATCGGCTCCGAGTTTCTTCCGCACCTGGATGAAGGCGCACTCTGGGTGCGTGGCACGCTTGCTCCCAGCAGCGGGCCAAGTGAAGGTATTCGAGTGGCAAACCAGGCCCGGGTTGTGCTGTGCTCTTTTCCTGAAGTCCCCAAATGCACGAGCCAGGTGGGGCGTCCCGATGACGGAACCGATACCACCGGTTTTTTCAATACCGAATTTTTCGTTGATTTAAAGCCTAGGGAAGAGTGGCGACCCGTCTTTCACCAGGATAAAGAGCGCTTAATCGCGGCTATGTATCGCGAACTCAGCAAAATTCCTGGTGTGGACTGGGGATTTTCTCAACCCATTGAAGACAACATGGAAGAGGCAGTCAGCGGGGTCAAGGGCGAGCTGGCTACGAAGATATATGGTGACGACTTGAAAATCCTCGAACAAAAGGCCGATCAGGTTGTTACTGTCATGCGTCAGGTCAAGGGAATCGAGGACCTTGGAGTATTTCGAGTTCTGGGCCAGCCCAACGTGAACTTTGAGGTCGACCGGCAGGCAGCCGCCCGCTACCAGATCAACGTCTCGGATGTTCAGGATGCTATCCAGACTGCGGTGGGAGGCAATGCCCTTACCCAGGTGCTGCAGAATGAGCAGCGCTACGACTTGGTTTTGCGCTATCTGCCGCAGTATCGTACGACGAAAGAGGCCATTGAGAATATTCGTTTATTGTCTCCCACCGGCGAACGGGTTTCACTCGCCCAGCTCTGCAAAGTCCAGGAGCGCGATGGCGCTTCTGAGATCTACCGCGAAGAAAACCAGCGCTACGTGGCCATCAAGTACAGCGTACGCGGCCGCGACCTGGGCAGTGTTGTGGAAGAGGCCATGAAGAAGGTTAACGCCCAAGTCCAACTGCCACGTGGGTACCACGTTGACTGGGAAGGAGAATACGAGAGTGAAAAGCGGGCGGCAGGGCGGCTGGCCATCATCGTACCTTTGACGGTCCTGTTGATTTTTCTCATTCTCTACTCGATGTTCAGGTCCTTTAAATGGGCACTCCTGATTCTTGCTACTGTCGCCATGGCCAGCTTTGGCGGTCTGCTGGCGCTGCTGTTCACGGGAACCAATTTCAGTGTTTCCTCTGGCGTTGGATTGCTGGCGCTTTTTGGCGTCTCCGTGCAAAGCGGGGTCATCATGCTGGAGTGCATCAATCAGCTCCGCGCCCGCGGGCACACGATCGAAGAGTCTGCCATCGAGGGAGCCGTGCTTCGTTTGCGCCCCATCATGATGACCATGCTGGTGGCAACGCTCGGGCTTCTTCCAGCAGCGCTGTCCCATAGCATCGGGTCCGATTCGCAAAGACCTTTCGCGATCGTCATTGTCGGCGGACTCCTGGCAAACCTGGTCATGAGCGTCTTTTTGTTGCCTACCCTATATGTATGGATGGCCGGCGATGGCGATGCCCTTCCCGCGCCGGAAGCCGGTGAAGCCGATGAGGCCTAGAGAAGTTGTCAGCAAAGAGAAAATTTTGTGGTGATTCCACAATTACTGTATCCGCTACTGTGGAAGAGCGGCCTTCAGCCTGTCCCGCTGTGCGCTGAACTCGTCTCTGCGTAAAATCAACAGGGGGACGTTCATGAACAAACAGGAAGTTCGCGCTCGCATCGAGCAGGTCGGCATCATTCCCGCAGTTCGCGTGTCTTCTGCCGAGGATGCACGCTTTGCCGCCGAAACCGTCAACCGCGGCGGTATCCCGGTCGCGGAAATCACCGTGACTGTGCCTGGAGCCATGGAAGTAATCTCCGATTTGTCACGCAGGATTCCGGAAATGGTCGTGGGCGCTGGAACGGTCCTAGATATAGAAATAGCGAGACGCTGTTTGGATGCCGGGGCAAAATTCTTGACCAGCCCCGGACTCGTTCTGGACGTCATGGAGTTCGCAGTAAAAAATGAGGTTGTCGTTATTCCCGGCGCGTTGACACCAACCGAAGTCATTACGGCGTGGAAGGCCGGCGCCGACATGGTCAAGATCTTCCCCTGCGCGCAGGTAGGCGGTGACAGTTATATCCGGGCGCTGAAGGCGCCGCTGCCGCAGGTACCATTAGTTGCCTCAGGAGGCGTAAACCAACAAACGGCTTTGAATTTCGTTCTGGCGGGGGCAGCCGCGCTCGGCATAGGCACAGAGTTGATCCCGAAAGAAGCTGTGCAACGCAGGCAGGCAGAACGCATCCTTGAGTTGGCACGCAGGTTCACGAAGTTGGTGAAGGAGGCGCGCAACCGCATGTCGGCACAATGACGCCTAACGGAAGAAAGGCAGCGAATCAGTGTGACAAGAATCGCAGGGTCATACCATAGGTATGCGTCCGTTGATCGACAATCGGCAGAAAAGAATACGCCGGGTCTTTGTACTTACTGGAGTGGTGGCGGACGACGTAACCTCCGATCAAGTACCCTAAGGCGCTGCCCACCAGCGCGTCCGAAGGAAAGTGATGGCGCCCGGTTACACGGCTTACGCTGACCGCCGTGGCCACGGCGTAGATTCCCAGGTCCGCCAGTTTATTTGGATACTCTGATGCCACCACCCTGGCGAATGCCCAGGTGGCGATGGCGTGTCCTGAGGGGAACGAGCTGTTCAACGAGTAGTGGCTTGTGCCGTGCGGCCAGAATACGCCGCTGCCGTTTCCCGTATCGGGACGCTGGCGGTTGGTTGCGAGCTTCAATCCTTCACCCACGATCGAAGCGTCAATGATCGCCTCGATCCCAAGGCGGCCGGTTTCTGTGAGGTGCTCATTGTGCGTAAGCGAGCCGATGAGGAACATCCCAGCTCCCTCGCCGACAAGCGTGTAGCCTGAGCCAAGGTCAGAAACTTTGTTGCTGATATTGATTTGATTCCGGCTGCTCCCCAGGTTTTGCAGGGCTTGTTTGTCGTAAACCAGGGCAACTCCGGTGGCGGCAGCAAATGGCACAAGCCAGACGGAGTCGCGCGGCTGGAGCCGCAAAGGGCTTGTCCAGATTCCGGCCTGATCGTGGAGAATGTCAACCGCGCAGCGATCCAGGTGAGTCAAGCCGCAGACCGGTGGCTTGGCCGGCTGCGACGGCGCAGGCGTGGGCGTACATGAATCGGCCGATGACGGATCGGTGCATCCTTGCGGGTTTTGAGCAGGAGGAACAGACGTGTCTTGAGCAGTAGGAAGCAACGTGTTTTGAGCAGAGGCGATCTGCAGCGGGAGAACAAGCGCCAAAGCTGCGCATAAAAGCAAGCCAAACGCGGATGAACGGAGCATGCCATATTTTAGGATGCATGATTACATCAGGGAGGTTACTTTTGTAGCCCAGGGAATTGACCCGCAAAATCCGATCCGCGCAAATCTGCGTTCATCTGCGGCAAGCTTTTGTTTTTGGCTAAAAGCTAAAGGCTAAGAGCTAAGAGCTTCTTCCCCCAATAAGATGAGAAAATAATGGGCATGAGCCAACCACCGCGCTCCCTGGATAACAAATCCGTCGCCACCCTGTTCTACGAAACCGCCGAACTCATGCAGGTTAAAGGCGACGATCCTTTTCGCATACGCTCCTACCAGCGCGCCGCCGAGGCCATTGAATCGCTGGGCGAGCCCATCGCCGGTCTGGTTGTCGATGAAAAAAAGCTGCTCGCGATCCCCGGAATCGGCAAGAGCATGGCCGGCCATCTGCAGCAACTGTTTAAAGACGGCAAGCTGAAGCCGCATACCGAGCTGCTGGAAAAATATCATCCCAGCATGCTGGAGCTGCTGAAGATCCAGGGACTCGGTCCCAAGACCATCGCGCTCATCTGGGACGCCTACAAAATCTGCGATCTGGCCGGTGTAGAAGGGCTGGCGCGCGAGGGCAAGCTGCGCACCCTGCCCCGCATGGGTGAGAAGGCGGAGCAAAAGATCCTGAAAGGCATTGAGGATTACCGCCGCATCTCGGGACGCTTTTTTCTCGATGTCGCCGACGAAACCGCGCAGAAGATCATGGAATACCTGGGCGGCACGCCGGGTGTAGACAAAATTACTCCTGCCGGCTCGCTTCACCGCGGACGCGAAACTATTGGCGACCTCGATCTGCTGGTCACCGGCAAAGCCTGCTCCAATGAAAAACAGCTTGATGCGCTGAAACAAAAAATCCTAGCCTTTCCCGGCATCATGGAAGTCATCGCCCAGGGAGAGAACAAAGTCAGCTTCAAGCTGCGCAGTGGCATGCAGGTGGATGTCCGCCTGCTTCCCCCGGAATCGTTCGGAGCGGCCATGCAGTACTTCACCGGATCGAAATCGCACAACGTTTCTTTGCGCCAGCGCGCCCTCAAAATGGGCTTCACCCTGAACGAATATGGGCTGACCACACTCAAGGCCGCGACCTGATCCCGCCTGAGATGCGCGAGAACTGCGGCGAAATTGATCTGGCCGAGGAGCACAAACTGCCCGCACTGATTACCCAGGATGACATCCAGGGCGACGTGCACATGCACACCGTCGAAACCGACGGACGCAACACTATAGAAGAGATGGCCGAGGCCGGTACCAAGCAGGGATACAAATATATTGCCATCACCGACCACTCCAAGAATCTCGCCTTCGCCAATGGTCTCGATGACAAGCGCGCCGAGGCTCACATCAAACGGATCCGCAAAGTGTCAAGTCACGCCAGTGGCATCAAAATTTTCGCCGGCATCGAAGTGGATATCCTCGCCGACGGCGAGCTCGATCTATCTGACGATGTTCTGGCGCAGATGGATGTGGTCATCGCCAGTGTGCACTCCCATTTTCAGCAGCCGCCCGAGCAGATGACCGAGCGCCTGCTGCGTACGCTGGAAAACAAGCATGTATCTATTCTCGGCCATCCTACAGGACGCCAGTTGCTTCGCCGTGACG
>Ga0207127_10053_pt1 | contig 27250 bp, 27 predicted proteins | sample Alteio_BWMinHeat_17_FD_153574 | JGI IMG/M metagenome (GOLD analysis project Ga0207127, IMG submission 153574) | Enriched cells from forest soil in Barre Woods Harvard Forest LTER site, Petersham, Massachusetts, United States -... | ecosystem: Environmental > Terrestrial > Soil > Temperate forest >...
CGTCATAAATGCGGATTACGTTGCGGTGGGTGATCTGGCGCGCCAGAAGGAGTTCCTGGGTAAATCTCTGCACCGCCTCCGGATTGCTGCTCAATTCCGGGCGAATGCATTTGAGCGCGATCACGCGATCGATATCGCGATCATAGGCCTTATAGACGGCCCCCATGCCACCCTCGCCCAGCATTTCCCGTATCTCGAAGCGACCCGCGATCAATTGGCCGGTTTGCAGAACGGATCCAGACTTCACCGGCGCCCGCGCGGCCGCGGGACCAGACACACTATTGCCAGCTCCGATGGTTTGAGCGTCGGAAATTTTTCGCGAGTCTTCAGCACTCATTGACTTATGTCCCGGCACACGGAGGAGCACATGAAAAGGTAACCAAGTATACACCCTGCGGGAACGCCACGCACCCGGCATCTCTGCTTGAATTCGGGGGAATGAGCTGGTCTCTAAGGAAGGCAGACCAGGGGAAGGCAGACCAGGGAAGACAGACCAGGACGCCAGAGCAGAAATGCTCCATAAGGCTTGGTCGCCTTATCGAAACCGGCCATGCGCACGGATGGTGCATTGGTTTATCAGGCCCGGGCGGGCGGGTCATCGCCTGCGTGGATTTGCCTTCCATTGGTATGATTTAGACATTCAGACAATCTCATAATTTACAGTGATGGAAAATTGAAGCTAAACAAGGGAAAAATTGCGCTTATATTGTTGGTCGTGGCCGGCGTGGTGACGTTCGCTGCCTTTCAGTTGAAAAGCAAAGGCCCCATCCAGTATTACACCGCCAAAGTGGAAAGTGGCGAGATCAAACAGGTTGTGGAGGCTACTGGAACCATCAATGCGGTGATCACGGTGCAGGTTGGGTCCCAGGTATCAGGCACCATCTCCCGGCTCTATGTGGATTTCAACTCACGCGTGCACAAAGGCCAGCTGATTGCTGAAATTGATCCGCCGCTGTTTAAGGGCGCGCTCTCTCAGGCGGTGGCCGATCTGGAAAATGCCAGGGCAAATCTGGCGGTTGCCATTGCCAACACCGCGAAAGCGAGGGCCGCGGATGCCCAGACCAAAGCGGATTACGAGCGCAATTCCGGACTCAGCAAACAAGGCGTTATCAGCCAGCAGGCCCTCGATGTGGCGAAGGCGAACGCCGACAGCGCGGCAGCCCAGGTTTCTGCAGCGCTGGCGCAAGAGCACCAGGCAAGAGCGCAGGTTCAGCAAAAAGAAGCCGCTGTACAGGTGGCACAAACCAACCTGGATTACACCACCATCCACGCTCCCATCGACGGCACAGTGGTGGCTCGCAACGTTGATGTTGGCCAGACAGTGGCAGCTTCATTGCAGGCACCAACGCTTTTTACGATTGCTCAGGACCTGACCAAGATGCAGGTCTATGCCAAAACCGATGAATCAGACGTTGGCCAGATCCGGCCCGGCCAGAAAGTCACGTTCAAAGTAGACGCTTATCCGCGGGAAACATTTGACGGAACGGTCTCACAGGTCAGGATGAATTCCACCGTGGTCCAGAATGTGGTCACCTATGACACAATCATCGACTTCAACAATCCTGAGCTGAAACTTTTTCCCGGCATGACCGCGTATGTGAGTATCCCAGTGGCAACAGCGACGAATGTGGTCAAGGTTCCTAACGGCGCATTGCGATACAAGCCTGACTTGTCAGCAGAAGATACCCGCGCTCTCTTTCAGAAATATGGCATTCCCGAAGCGACAGCGCAGCACTCACAGACTGCTGCTGCAACGTCGACTGCTCCAGCCAAAAACAGCGGGCCGAAATACGATACCCAGATCGTCTGGAAGACGCTTCCCGACAACTCTCTTGCGCCAGTGCGAATTAAGACGGGAATTACCGACCATACCTTTACCGAGATGATCCAGGAATTAAACGGTGAGCTGAAAGCCGGCGATGACCTGATCACCGGCATCGCTCAAGGCAAGGGATCAGCCTCCGCTCCCAGACCAGGTGGTCCGGGAGTTCCGCGCGGCCGGTAACCCCATGAATATTCAGGAAACCAACTCGTTGCCAGGCTCAGCCCTGCACGGCACTCAAAGCAATCAGGATGAGGTCATCATCCGGGTCGAGGACATCCATAAGACCTACCAGTTGGGAGAGACCCATGTGCACGCGCTGCGTGGCGTGAGCCTCGAAATCAAGCGCGGAGAATTCGTTGCCATCATGGGAGCCAGCGGTAGCGGAAAATCTACCTTTATGAACATCCTGGGATGTCTGGATAAGCCGAGCTCAGGACAATACCTCCTGGAAGGCATAGATGTTTCCAGCCTCGACAAGAAACAGCTGGCCGGGATTCGTAATCGCAAGATCGGATTTGTTTTTCAGGGATTCAATCTGCTGGCACGAACAACAGCGCTGGAGAACACCGAACTGCCCACGTTGTACGCACGGGTCGACAAAGGGGAGCGACATCAGCGCGCGATTGACGCATTGAAGATGGTGGGGCTTGGCGACCGCATTGATCACTTTCCTTCGCAGCTTTCCGGAGGCCAGCAACAGCGTGTGGCGATTGCTCGTGCCCTGGTTAACCGGCCTTCGATTCTGCTGGCAGACGAGCCAACCGGCAACCTTGACAGCCGCACGTCAGTGGAGGTGATGGAAATCTTTCAGTCGCTGAATGAGAAGGGCCTCACCATTATTCTGGTTACGCACGAGCACGACATTGCTCAGTTCACCAAAAGGAACATCGTCTTCCGTGATGGAAAGATCCGGCGGGATGATGCCATCGCCAGGCGAGTTCATGCGGCCGAAGTATTGAAGACCATGCCGGTCCTTGAAGATTAAATGGATTTACTTTCGACATTACGAATTGCTTTTCGCGCGTTGGCGCGCAACAAAATGCGCTCAGTCCTCACCATGCTGGGCATCATCATCGGGGTGGGCGCGGTGATCGCGATGGTCGGGATTGGCCAGGGCGCGGATCAAACGGTGCAACGGCAGATCGCAAATCTGGGTTCCAACATGCTTTTTGTCAGCTCTGGCTCCAGGAACCTGGGAGGCCTGCGGCTGGGCTGGGGCGCCACCAAAACACTTGTTCGTGAAGACGTTGCCGCAATCGTGAGGGAATGTCCGGCGGTGGCAGCCGCCGCTCCTGGAACGCAGACCTCTGCGCAGGTGGTGTACGAGAACGACAACTGGGGAACGCGCATTACCGGCAGCACGCCGGAATACTTTGACATCCGGACGTGGGACTTTCAAAGTGGCGCCAGTTTCATCCAGGACGACGTGACCACTGCCGCCAACGTTGCCGTGATTGGTGACACTGTGCGTAAGAACCTTTTTGCCACCACAGATCCCGTCGGCAAAACCATTCGCATCGGAAATCTGCCTTTCAAGATTGTTGGCGTGCTGGTTGCAAAAGGCCAATCGCCGGCAATGAGCGAAGATCAGGATGACACGATTATTGTGCCGCTGACAACGCTGCAAAAGAAGATTACCGGACAGCCCTGGCTGCGCTTTGTGATGGTGTCTGCCAGGAGCCGTTCCGGCAGCTATGCCGCCCAGCAACAGATTGAGTCTCTGCTGCGTGATCGCCATCGCATACGAGCCGGGGAGCCGGATGATTTTACCGTCCGCAATCTCGCCGACATGGCCGACCTGGCGTCAGAAGCCAGCAAGGTGATGACTGGCCTGCTTGCCTCGATTGCGGGCGTATCGTTACTGGTGGGTGGAATCGGAATCATGAACATCATGTTGGTATCAGTAACAGAACGTACGCGGGAGATTGGCGTGCGCATGGCCATTGGAGCAACCGAAGGCGATGTTCAACAGCAATTCCTGATTGAAGCCGTCGTCATGAGCTTGATTGGCGGGGCCGTGGGAATTGCCGTTGGCGTAGCGGCCTCACTCCTGATCGCGGCGACTGCGGGCTGGCCAATCCTGGTTTCCGGCACAGCCGTTGCCGGAGCCACAGCGATCGCCATGGCGATTGGAGTTTTTTTCGGCTATTACCCGGCACAGAAAGCCGCGCGCCTTGATCCCATTGAGGCGCTGCGCTACGAGTGAGTAACAGCAACGATCATTCATGTCCCTAAGCACCATAATTCGAGAAGCGCTTCAGGCCCTGGTGCGCAACCGGGTACGCAGCCTCTTGACCATGCTTGGAATCATCATGGGCGTAGGATCTTTTATCTGCGTGGTTGCCGTCGGCAACGCTGGTTCCAGCCGTGTAGAAGACCAGCTCAGCAAAGTTGGCGATAACCTTATCTGGGTTGAAGCCGGCAGTCGTGCACGCAACGGAGTACGCGTTGGCAGCCGCGGCAGCAGGACTTTGGTACTTGGCGATGTTCTAGCCGTCCTGGATCAGGTTCCCGGAGTCAAGAGCGCTTCTCCGAACGTTGATGGCCGCGTCCAGGCGGTCTACGGAAACTTGAACTGGGGCACTCAATATCGTGGCGTCAGTCCGGAGTTCTTTGAAATAAGAAAATGGGACTTTCGCCTGGGCGGCCCATTCACTCGGGACGATATGGAGCGCAATGCTCCGGTGTGTGTGCTCGGCCCGACCGTGGCTTCGAATCTTTTTGAGGATGAAGACCCAATCGGCAAAACGATCAATATCCAATCGGTGCCATTCAAGGTGATTGGAGTGCTTCAGGGAAGAGGATTTTCAGCCACCGGCCAGGACCAGGATGACTTTGTTGTGATGCCGTTGACCACTGCGCAAAAACGAATCACGGGAGTTGATTGGCTGGACGACATCTTCTTTTCCGCCACATCAAGAGAAGATATACCGGAAGCTACGAAGCGGATCATCGGCGTGATGCGTGAAAGACATCATCTTCGCGCCAGTGAAGACGATGATTTCAATATTCGCACGCCGGAGGAACTCATTCGCGCCCAGTTGGCCGCAGCCAGAGTGTTCACCCTGCTGCTGGCCAGCGCCGCGTCATTGTCTCTGCTGGTGGGCGGCATCGGGATCATGAACATCATGCTGATTTCAGTCACCGAGCGCACTCGCGAGATCGGCATCCGTCTGGCGATTGGAGCCACTGAGCGGGACATTCAACTGCAGTTTCTCAGTGAAGCCATTGTCATGAGCCTGATTGGCGGTTTGCTTGGCGTGCTCGCCGGCATTCTGGGATCATTTGTCCTGCAAAATACTTTGCACTGGGAAATGCAGCTCTCTACGCAGGTGATGGTGATGGCGGGTGTATTCTCAGCAGGCGTTGGCATTTTCTTTGGCTACTATCCCGCGCGGAAGGCCGCGCAACTCGATCCTATTGAAGGTCTTCGCTACGAGTAAGTTGCCGGGTATTTCGCATCAGCTCGGAATGTGTACGACGATTCCAAGTTGGCATGGTATCGGAGATCCATCGCGTGTCGCCGGGCGGTACTTGAATTCGCGAATCGCCGAGAGCAGTTTGTGCTCAATATGTGGATCTACCGATCCGGATTCGATACGTGCGTCAGCCACCCGGCCATCCACGTCCACGATAATGTCCACGATCAGATATTGTTCAAAACGCGGCGGAACTTCCGTCGCCGAAATAACAGGCAGCGCGCCCGCAGTTTGAAACGCCAGTTGATAGTCGGGTCCTGGGGAGAACCCGTACATCTGGCGAAACTTAAAGTTGTTCATGAGCCCCGCTGTATATTCCTTTGCCCGTTGGCGCAGGGCTTGCATGGCCGTGCCCTCAGACGCGGGTTCAGGTGCAGGTTGGATTGCATGCTCCTGTCTCACACTTCTGTTTAAATGCAGCCGGCTGGGGTGTGGCTGCGCGGACTTTGGCGTGGCTGGATTGAAAGAAACATGCGCCGGCGGTGGAGCAATCTGTACGGCTTCAATTTTCACAGGCAGAATATGGACCGTTAATATGTGCAGATAGGCATAGATCAGTGCAAATCCGGCAACGTGCGCGGCGATCGACAACAGAAGGTTACGACTGCCGGGAACAGCCCCCTCAGGAAGAAGTATTCTGTCTTGCTCCAGTTGTCCGTACAGCCCTTTCATACCGTCACAACCAGCCTTCTCAAGCATAGCACTTTGGCCGATTCAATCGGAATGGAACAGTGGTGATTATTGCAACTTGGAGAATTCCGCCGTGGCTTGTTTGAAGATGGGGATATCGGGATCGGCCTCTTTCCAGAGCGTAAGGAACTCCTGATACGCCGCCCTGGCCCTCGCCATATCGACTGACAAGGCGAACGCCCGGCCAATTTGCAAGTGGGCCAGAGCGCCGATAGGTTCAGTTCTGGCCACACCGGGGTGATCGATGATTTTCTGAAACTCGGCGACAGCGGCCGTACCCTGCCTCGATGCGATGTACGCATTGCCGCGCAGGTAAATCAGGTATAGGACAAAATTTACGTTTTCAATATTGCCGCCAAGTTCACGAGGAGCGGCGGCCGCCAGAACGTCAATGGCCTTGCCGTAGTCGTTGCGCACCAGCAATTCTGCCGCATGGATCGCCGGCAAATAAGTGCTCTGCACAATCGTGTCCTGCGGGAAGCGCTTCCCCAGTTCGTCAGCCAGTCGCAATGCTGATGTCGCGTCGCCGGCGAGTGCCAGCGCAAATGCAGACAACGCCTCAGCATCTCTGCTATCTGAGATCGCGAGTGCCGCGTGAGCCTGCTGCTTCGCTAAGTCGGCATTGCCTACAAGCGCCTCGCGAACTGCACCATCCGCCTGATAAAGCGCGGGCGCCTCTTTTTCATCCACCTGCCGGGCAGCATCCATTGCACGTTTCGTCAATAGGCGCGCCCTGGCAAGTTGTCCTCCATAAAGCGCAGTGTCCGCTTGGTAATTAAGCATCTGGTCTTCGTGCCCCGCCCTGCCCATCATTCCCCTGGCTTCCCGTTCCATGGCGGCAAGGTCGTGCTCAAGAAAAGCCACCCAATACAGGTTGAGGTGAATCTCCGGGTAATCAATGCCATGACTTTCGGCTTCTCGCGCCACGGCCTTCGCTTCTTCCAGACGATTGAGTTGCACATATCCGCTGGTGAGATTCGCGTATCGGTTGCCGGTTCCCGGGCTGAACTTCAGAGCATCCTGAAAGGCCTGGAGGGCTTTGTCATAGTCGCCCAACTCACTGTAGATCAGGCCCAGATTGGTGTACGGAGTGTCACGAGGATAAGTTTGCGAAGATAACTCATCTACTTTGCGGGCCGCATCGAGATTTCCGGTGACCAGGATTTCGTAGTGCTCGGCAATATAGAATCCCTCCCGTTCGCTGACTCTGTTACGCAATTCATACGCTCTGCGCACAGACTCGGCTCCCCGGGTTATCTCGTTCACATCGGAGTAGCTCGTTCCCATCCGGGCATAAGCCATGGCAAAATTCGGGTCCAGGTCCACGGCTCTCTGGAAGAGCGGGATGGAAGCGGCATAATCGCTCTTTAACACCTCGGCCTGATAACCCAGGCTGTACGCTTTGAGGGCCTCAAGCGAAGCAGTGGTCACATTTTGCTCCGGCGCGTCATACTTTTCCACCGATGCAAGCGATTCACCCAATTGCTGGCGGATGTGTGAGGCCATCTTTCCCAATGCATCGAGAACATGGTCTTTATCCGCAGCCTGCTCCTCCGCGCTTCCCAGCGATTCACCATCGGCGCAGTTAATGGCCTTCAGCGTGAGAAGGTATTGCGTACCAATCTGTGCGATGGCGCCATTCAGGACCGCGGCACTTGCTGTGCGCTGGCAAACCTCACGAGCCACGTCGTAAGTCAGGTGGGAGTCTTTGCGTGCCATCAGCGAAAGCGTTTGCGCGATACGCTCATCCGACAGCAGATGCAGGAATGGCGACTGCTCAAGTTGCGAGGAAAGTCCCTGCCGTAACGCATCATCGAAAACAGGATCGCCGGTTGAGTTATTGAAATCGGCGAGCACCACTACGTCTTTGTCAGTCAATCTGGAATGACGGCCCAGGATCATTATGGCTGCAATAATGGTCGCGACCAACAACAACCCCACCGCAGCCCATAGCCGAAATCGAGATCGTGAACTTTGCCCAGCCGGTGCTTCAATCGCATTTTCTGGCGGCCACGGGAATGAGGTCTCTAGAACTGGGCCAGCTATGGGGACGTCTCGAGTCTCAGTCACCGGTACCACAAAACGGTATCCGCGCTTCGGTATGGTCTCAATATATTGCTGCCCTGCTGGAGTCTCTCCCAGAGCCCGGCGGAGAGCAGAGATGTTGACGGTGAGATTGCCTTCTTCCACAAAACTGTCAGGCCACACCTGCTGCATGAGTTCGTCCTTGGTGAGCAGACGGCCATTGCTGCGAATTAAGACGAGAAGGATCTCAAACGCCTTGGGCGACAAAGAAACCGATGTGTCGCCGCACAGGAGCAGATGTTCGCGGGGGTCACAACGGAAATTCCCGAACTCGTACAAAGCTTTTATTTCCGGGGACATAACCGTCTTTGGAACTTCCTTGGAAATTACCTTGGAATTCTTAACAGGCCGCTAAGGACGATTTGCAGCGGTACAGCATACGTTGAATTTGGGGCCGGCAATCTGCGGAGTTTTCAGCAAGATTCTAGCGGAAGCTCTTGTGCCGCCGCAAGCGTCTGCAGAAAGCCCCGGGTAGGATCGAAGCCCCGAAAGACCTAAGAGTAAGGAGCAAAAACTTGCATAGTAATTTCACAAAGATGTCTCGTGTAGGAAAAGCGCACCAGGGTTTGGTTCGTGGATTGATGGCAGCAATGGTCGCTCTGGCCGTCTGCGGTATCGCCTCTGCACAAAGCAATTCTGATTCTTTCCTGCAGCCCGTCCTGAAGTTCAAGGGTGGAATTGGAGTCATTCCTGTTACCGGTGTCGCCGCTAATGGCACCGTCAACCTCAACATCGTGCGGGGAGTCTCTCCCGGTGCGCCATGGCGGATTGCGGACCTTGACGCCACAATCGGCTCTGACGGGCATATCAGGATCACAGGTCGCGGCCTGCTCCTGGCATCCGGCAATGGAATTGGTACTAACGCCGGACAGAGCGTACACGCAACTCTGTTCTGCGGACCCGCTGCTACTGCCACAGCCCACAACACTAATTTAGCCGGTGTGGCACTTGCAGCGGATGGGGACTTCAGAATCGATGACGTCCTTTCTCCATCTGCGCCAGTTCCCTGCGACAGCCCGGTTCTGCTGATCCGGAATGTCGGGGGAGTCTGGTTTGCTGCCGGTATTCCGAAAGTGCAGCAGTAAAGACCGCAACTGACAAAATAGTTAGTTGATCACAGCGAAAGCCAATCGTGAGGTGAGAGAAAAACAGCTCTCACCTCGCACTGAACGGGAGGAAGGAAATGAGTTACAACTTTGATCAGTATCCAGAAAAGAGCGTCCGGATCTGTATCCTGTTGGCCGCGGCTCTGGTGCTCCTGGCGTATGCCTTTATCGCGTTGCCACGCGCGTCAGCGCAGAATTTTACCGCGCCAAATACTCCCGCCATTATCACGCCAGCAGTGGGAAACCGGGCGTTCCTGGTGGCGCATGCTGTGGGAACACAAGGATATGTCTGTCTTCCTTCAACAACCGGTGCGTCATGGACAATCAACGGCAGCCGGCCTGAGGCTGCTCTTTTTGCCGATGACCCCGGACATAAGCTCCCGATCCTTACTCATTTCCTGAGCCCGGCAACAACGCCGAATGAGTTTGCCCCGAAGCCATTACCCTTCGGCAGCGCGACCTGGCAAAGCTCAGCGGATGGCAGCAAAGTCTGGGGACAGACGCTGCAATCAATTTCTGCCGGATCGGATGCAAGTTGTCCTAACGCTGGCGCCATTGATTGTCTCCTGCTGCACGCCATCGGGTCAGAAAATGGCCCTGCTGGCGGAAAATTTATCGCCAGGACCACCTTCATTCAGCGCCTCAACACTAAAGGAGGCACCGCACCCGCGACCGGTTGTTCTGTTGCAGCCGATGTGGGGAAACAACTTCTGGTGCCCTACACAGCCGATTACTACTTCTTCCAGCAGAGCCGCAACGGTTTCAAAGCACGGAAGTTCGAATTTCGTTAGGGCCCTTGAGTATTCCAAACAAAATAAGGACGGAGAGAAACTTGAAACTACTAAAAGCAATTTCAGATTGCCGATCTGTTTCCGGCAAAGAAGAAACGCGAACAGAACGAATTCCTCGTCACGCAGTGGCGAGATTCGCAAGCCTGGTGGCGATATTCGTGCTCTCGATGTTTAACGGCGCTTCCGCGCAGACACGCGTCAGCTTTGTGAACGTCGCGGACAGCACGCAGGGGCTTTCAGACTTTTCGCAGTTTCCGGCGATTAACAATCGTGGCGCGGCCTCCTTCGTTGCCACACAGAACGGTGGCGAGCAAGGGGTATTCAAATGGGAGCGCCACAGCCTGAAGACCATTGCTTCGACCACTGACGCCCGTTTCTCATTTTTCACCGATGACGTGGTGATCAACAGCACCGGTGTGGTGGGCTTTCGAGCTCTCCTTCCCATAGGAGGACGTGCGGCTGGAATCTTCACCAGCGACGGATCCGGGATAAAGACCATCGTGAATTCGAAAGATCAGGGGCTCGCCGGCCAGACTATTGGCGAACCATCCATCAATGACGCCGGAACAGTCGCTTTTCAGGCTTCCAGAAACGGCTTGCGATCGTCCGTCATCCTCACCGGAGATGGCGGACCGTTAACCACTGTGCTTGATACCGTGAACTCCAACTTCATCGATTTTGGGGCTGTGGCAATCAACTCGGACGGTGAAATTGTGTTCCGCGGAATCCTGAAAGGCAGACAAGAAGGCGTCTTTGTTGTCCGGAAAGCGCTCACCAGCCAGGTCAGAAATGAAACGGCGGAAAATGGAAACGTGGCAACCGCAGCGGCAAGCGTGATCGATATCGTGGATAGCATCAATCAGAATTTCTTCGGATTCGGCGATCCCGTCATCAATAATGCACATATTGTTGCAGCCTTTACGAGTGTTCCTGTTGGGGTTGGGACAGGAGTGGAGGTTTTTTCTGGAGATGCAAGGGGGATAACTGCCCGCAGCGATCCCAATGTCTCCTTTGCTGAACTGGAGCATCCCTCGCTCAACAAATCTGGAGCGCTCGCGTTTTCATCTCTCGGGAACGACGGCTCTCAGGCCATTTGGGTTGAACTGACAGGCGGCGCTTCGCCGGTTGCCATTCTTCAATCAGGAGATGCGCTGTTCGGTTCCAGAGTCACCGTGGTCAGCGTGGGACGTTTCGCTTTCAATGACCATCTTCACCTGGCGTTCCAATATGAACTCGAGAATGGAGTGACCGGAATTGCCGTGGCGTCGATTCATAATCGTGACGAAGCCAATCAAGACAATTCCGGGGATGATGAAGATCGCGAGCAGTAACTCACGTTCCGGTCAGCCCGCTCGCCGTGTTGCTCATCAGTCACGGCGGGCATTCAAGCCAACCACACGGTCATTCCGAACGCAACGCCTCCGCCGGATGGACCCTGGCGGCACGGAAAGCCGGCAGTGCCGATGCGATCACCTCAGCCCCAACAATCACGGCCGTGGAAACAAGCAACGTCACCGCGCCGGGGCTTACATGTATATATCGTGAAAAAAGCAGCCGCATTGATATAAAGATAGACGGCATAAAGATAGACGGAGGCCGTCTTGACTCGTTTCGCCAAAATCTCACCCTCTCTCAAAAAACGTGCAGCTCAGATCAAAGTACTGTTGATGGACGTGGATGGCACCATGACCGATGGCAGCGTCTCCCTGCTGTCACAACCAGATGGCAGCGCTCTTGAAATCAAGACCTTTGACGCACATGACGGCCAGGGCCTCACCCTGGCCGTTACGGCAGGGCTGCGAACAGGCTGCATCACCGGCCGTGAAAGTGCCGCTTTAGCGCGCCGTGCCCACGAGATGAAGATGGAATTTATCTATATGAAACAACCTCTCAAAATGCCGGCCTATGAGGAAATCCTCCGCAAAGCCGGCGTCTCAGACAGCGCTGTGGCGTACGTGGGAGATGACCTTCCCGATATTCCGTTGATGCGACGCGCGGGGCTGGCCATCGCTGTAGGAGATGCCGTTCCCGAAGTAAAGCAAGCCGCGCACTTTACAACAAAAGCCGTTGCGGGCCGGGGCGCAATCCGTGAAGCAATTGAACTCATTCTGAAATGCAAGGGCACATGGGAAGAGATGATCGAGAAAGCCCGAGCCTGACACCACAAAGTTCAACGGCACCCAGTTGCCGGTTTTCAATTGCCGATTACCCGAAAACTCATAACGTACCGCGTGTGAAAATGGGGGTACCCCCACACCGCCAACTAGGATTCCAAAGCACTTAAGGCAACATATCCCAATCCATCCCAATTCTCGCGGTTTTCGTTTCTTATTTGACCTCCAACCCTGTCATTCCTGAGCAGAGCCGGAGCGCATGCGACGGCGAAAGACGAACCCCGACAATGCCAATCTCGCCCATGCCATTTCAGGGAATTCTCTCGAGCCCGTGCTGATTGCTGCTGTCGGCGATGAGCTCTCGGCGATTTCTCCGCTTCCTCCATATTGATCGATTTCAGAAAAAACGCAAATGATCTTAAGTACTTTTCACAATTAAGGGCGAGGCCGACTTGCGTGCCGAGCCCGCTGCAACAGGAGCTTATTGAAGTTGGGTGGAAGTAAAATCTTCGGCGGTGTGGAGCAGAGCGACAAGAAAATAGTCCGCAACCCTTTCCTCGCTCACAACGTATTCATCTGCTGAGGACTCCCCGCAATGCGAACCGAGAAATGCCGACGCAACGCGCTTTCAGCAATCGTTTACGCTCTGATCTTGTTTTGTTCGATACCCGGAGCAACCCAGACCGCGGCACAAGCTCAGCCTTCAGACGCCGACTATCGCAAGTTCAATGAACTGATTTCATCGATCCGCGCGCGCAACACCAGGCAGTATGCCATCACATCTCCCAAGGGTATCGACGAAGGGCAGTACGTCACCATTGGAGGCATTGAGCAGTGGATCACCATTCGTGGATGGGACCGTGATAACCCGGTGTTGCTGTTCCTGCATGGCGGCCCGGGTGACGTCACCAATCCCTGGTCATTTGGCATCTTCGCTCCCTGGGAGAAACAATTCACGGTGGTGCAGTGGGACCAGCGCGGCGCGGGAAGAACGTTACGAAAAAACGGCCCCTCCATCGCTCCGACCATCACAGTCGACAGGATGATGCAGGATGGCATTGAGCTTTCTGAATACCTGCGCAAACATCTGGGCAAGGAAAAGATAGTAATCGTTGGCCACTCGTTTGGGTCACGCCTCGGGATCGGCATGGCGCGGGCAAGACCAGACCTCTTTTATGCCTATGTGGGCACCGGCCAGATCGCCGATGAAGTTCGCAACTATTCCTTCACTTATGATGCCCTCTTAAAAAAGGCGCAGGCTGTTGGCAATCAGCAGGCGCTGGATGAATTGAAGCTCGTGGGTCCGCCACCCTACAAATCAGGCGATGGCTACCGCGTTCAGTGGAGATGGGCGAATACTTTCGAAGGCGCCGACCAGTTCCTGGCCGGGACATTGGGCCTGGCGCTGGTAGCTCCCGGCAATTCCGTGCAGGACATTAATGACTCCGGTGATGGCGAGATGTTGAGCGCCGAGCGCCTTGTGCCACAGCTTAAATCCAAGGGACCGAAGGAGCTCGGCCTCGAATTCTCGATTCCGATGTTTATCTTTCAGGGAGAAGAGGACTTTACCGCCTCGACTTTGCTTGCCCAACAGTATGAGGAAGCCATGAAGGCGCCGCAGAAGGCCTTTGTTCCAATCCGTGGCGGCGGACACTTCGCCGTCTTCATGAAGTCAGATCAGTTTCTAAAAGAGCTGGTCACCCGCGTTCGCCCGTTGGCCACAAAACAAGTTCGATAAGCAATTTTTACTGCTACCACTATGAGAAGTTTTTTGCCGCTACCACTATGGGAAGTTTTTTGCCGCTACCACTATGAGCCGCTACCACTATGAGAAGTTCTCACCACAACAGGGTGGAGCAGGCATTTATGCCTGCGGCAGAGGACAAATAGAAATCTGGCCTTCAGGCCCTGAGGTAAAGATCTCAACGCAGAGACGTAGCTTGCTACGTCTCCAAACTTGCGATCTTGCATTCTTCCAGCGGAATACTAACCATTCACACCACTCAAAAACCCTCCCAAATGTCCGGTCAGGCCCACCACGAGCACACCAATCACCTCGACAGGAAAGCGATACCCCGGCAGAACGCGATCAGGATTGCGCCGTGCCTGGTAGTGGATCCACCAAACCATCCAGATCAGCAGGCTGGAAGAAATACCCAGGACCAAATGAAGTAATAAATTGCCATGCAGCCTTGCGCCTTCCAGTTGCCAGCGCCAGGCAAGGATTCCAGTGACCATCACGGGCAAAGTCGAGAGTGCGGCAACAAGCAGGTTGTAATAATTAGCCGCAAGCAAACCACTGTTCCGCTTCCATTGCGCCAGGATGTCAAATCCAACGCCAACAATGAAGAGAGCAATCGGAAAGTGGATCAGGACTACATGCTGGGCATGCTTCGCCAGCAGTAGCGATTTAATGTCAAAGGGATTCAATTCACTTCCTCCGTCTGCATGAACATTCATCCCGAGATTGGCATCTCAGCAAGTGTTCATCTCAGTTCCTTTTCTTCGCAATCGATAGCCTGAGGCACAGGCTCTGAAGTCATAACCGGATTTGTGCGTAATTATTCCGCGGCGAGTTACTTTGGCGGTTGATTTTGAAGAGCACGGCCGATGGAACCATCGCCCTATGGGTCGACAAGAACGAACGCGAGGCGCTTTGACACAAGAATTCTTTCGAGAGAAACAATCATTATTTACGCGGTGGTTTCATTGTGGCGGGTTTAACCGATTTTTCCGCCCCGGTTGAACTTGTTCAGTTCAGGGACCTGCAGGCAGGCGCTGGTGAAGTGTCCGCCACATACGGGAACAAATCTCTGGAAGTTGTCCGCCTGAGCAATCACAATCACACGGTAAGCTACCTTGCCGCACTCGATACAGACCGGCATGCGCCAGGGATCATCACTGGGCACCACACAGTCCACAACAGTCTCGCCTTCACCCAGTTTCCAGGGTTCGCCCATGGTTGGTTTCTCTGCTCTATCGTCATCAACCAAACACGCGTGGCGAAAGAACCCCCTACCCTAAACGAACATCCTGAAAATCTCCTGAAAAACTATGCACAAATAGCTTCAGCATTATGACCTGCAAACAAGTCAGCGTTGCCGGATAAAAGACGGTATATTTCTTTCATCGGGGAGCGTGGTGCGGATTTTAATAGTTGAAGACGAGCAAAGAATGGCGGCCCTGCTTGAATCGGGTCTAAGTGAAGAGGGTCACTCAGTACTTGTTGCGAACACAGCCGGAGACGGTTTGTCTCTGGCAATCTCCATGCCGTTTGACGTGGTAGTGCTGGATTTGATGTTGCCAGGATTTGACGGCTTTGAACTGACTCGTCGTATGCGCAACGCAGGACGGAAGACTCCGGTTTTAATGCTCACGGCCCGCAATAGCGTTACCGACATCGTGGAAGGCTTGTCGTCAGGAGCAGATGACTATCTCAAGAAACCGTTCTCATTCGCCGAGCTTCTGGCCAGACTTCTGGCGTTGGCCCGGCGCGGGCCGCTGGTTCAGCAGGTACGGTTACAAGTGGAGGATCTCAGCCTGGACACGAGCACGCATGAAGTCATCCGCAACAACAAGTCCATCGTTTTAACCAGGAAAGAGTACTCCTTGCTGGAGCTCCTGATGCGGAATTCCGGTCACGTGCTTTCCCGGGACACGATCATCCAGGGCGTGTGGGGTTATGACGGGACCACCGAAAATAATACGTTGGAAGCCTTCATTAAGCTCCTGCGCCGAAAAGTCGACGACGGCCATGACATCAAATTGATCCAGACTGTCCGCGGATTCGGCTACAGAATCGGGAAACCGTGATGGCTCTACCCATTCGTGTTCGCCTGAGTATGTGGTACCTGGTGGTGCTGTGTTCCAGCCTCGCAGTTTTGGGACTCATCATTTTCGCAGGCGTTCAGAAAAGCATTTCCACGATTGTGGACGGCGATCTGCAGGATAGACTCAGGGCCACCAAAGTTTTCATCGCACAACAGGTTCCCATTGAGCATGGTAAGGATTTGCAGGATGAATTTCAGGAATTTTCCTCCAGCCAGCCTGGGGGTGAACTGCTGCAAATCAGTGACGATTCTCACAATTGGGTTTTTCAATCGCCCTCGATTGAGAAATATGGCATCGCGCCCCCTTTGTCCGCAACAGCCGCAGATGATCGATCTAAACCCGAGTTCCAGACCATTGGGCCTCTCCGTGTGATTTCTGGTGGAACATTTCTCAACGGGAAATCCTATTACGCCCAGATAGCAACGGACGTGAGCAGGTTCAATTTGCTCTTGTACCATTTGAAATGGCTCCTCTTGATTTCAACGCCGTTCGCTATTGCACTTGCTCTGGTAGGTGGTTACTGGCTAAGCGGCCGGGCCCTGAAACCAGTGAAGCAAATCATCGCAAGCGCCAGGTTGATCAGCGCCGATGAACTTTCAATGCGCATTGATGTCCCAGCGGCTGCAGACGAGATGCGATTGCTGGCTGAAACCTTGAATGAGATGCTCCACCGTATCGAAAGCACCTTCAAGCGGATCACGCAATTTACCGCTGACGCCTCGCATGAGCTGCGAACCCCAGTGGCCATCATTCGCACCACCGCGGAGCTCGCATTGCGTCACCAGAGAGACCATGAGGAATACAAGCAGTCCCTTCGCCACATCCTGGATGAGGCCGAACACACGGGTATATTGATTGATGATTTGTTGACTCTGACCAAAACAGACTCCTCTCCGCGATTTGTAGCGCGGTCTACGAACCTTGCCGGTGTTGCAGAGGCGGCCTATGTAAAAGCGAAACATCTGGCCGCGGAACGCCAAATTTCGTTTTCACTGGAAATTGGCAGAAACGACATTTATTTGGATGGGGACCCGGAAGCCCTTTTGCGCATGTTTTTTGCGCTCTTTGATAACGCAGTGAAATACACCCCGACTGGTGGAGACGTCAAGGCGTTCTTTGACGTGCGCAACCACGTGGCGATTTTTGAGATCTATGACTCAGGCATTGGAATTCCACCCGACGCCCTGCCGCACATTTTTGAGCGCTTCTACCGTGCCGATGCCGCCCGAACCCGCCGCAGCGGAGGAGTTGGTCTTGGTTTGGCTATTGCCAAAGCAATCGCGAATGCTCACCATGCCGACATTCAGGCCGAGAGCGTGGACGGCAAGGGTTCAATTTTCAGGATCTCATTTGCATCCTTCTCCATTCCCGCGCCCGAGGTATTGCCGAAATAGGAATTAATTTTCAGCATATTTTCAGGTGAGTCTCTTAAGCTGTTATCCCATCCCGCGCATGAGCCGGGTGCGATAAAATTGCGCGGAATTCCCAACAACCCGGTTCTTTGTCGTTCCTGCAATGAGCTCAATGGCTCTCCTGCAGACCAGCTCTGTCATGGCTGTCGTGTTAGAACACGTCCCAGCCCCAACAAAAGGTTCTTTTGGACGCCCGAGTTAGATCAGCAACTGCGGCTCTGCTATCAGCAAGCACGGAGCAAGGCCGCTTTGACAGAGAACCTGACTGGGCTTCAGAAGCGTACCGGATTTACCAGAGTAGTTTTGCTGGCCAGGGCTGCACAGCTTGGGCTCAGCGCGCAATCACGTCCCTGGACGCCAGGCGAAATCCAGTCTTTGGAAAATTTGGCCGGGACCTTCAGCAGTTCCGCCATCGCCCGCAAACTGGGAAGATCTTACGGCTCTATCAAGGCGCAGTGCGCAAAGCAAAATATCAGCAGGCGCGTCAGCGATGGCTACAGTCGCGATGATGTGGAGTCCCTGCTGGGAGTTGGGGCGCGAAGCGTCAGGAAATGGATCAAATCAGGTTGGCTCAAGCTTAATCAGGACAGGGTAACTGAATCTAGTATGATCAGGTTTCTTCGCGAGCATCCCGAGGAATACAGGTTAAGTCGAGTGGATGAAGCCTGGTTTAAGGGCCTGCTGTTTCCATCTTTCGGACGGAATTATGTTCCATCGCCGGGCGACTGCCCAAAGCGATCATCGAATGCGGCCTTAATCGCCTGACAATGCCAAACATAGAGCCATAACAGTTTCTAAAGGAGCTGAAATGTTGAACGAGATACATAGAAGCGATCGTCGAAAGCAGCGTTGGTCACGCGGCATTGCATTGTTCATCACCGTGATGCTGGTGGGCGTTGCCCTTCCAACCGACCAGAAAAATTACCACCTGGTGAACACATACAAATTAGGTGCTGCTCCGGACAGCACCCGGGAATACTTTGACTACATAACCGTCGAATCATCCGCTCGACGCGTCTATCTTTCTCACGGCACGGAAATAAAAATTATCAACGCAGATAACGGATCCGCTGTTGGCAGTATCCCTGGGTTGAAGCAGTCTCATGGCGTCGCTTTGGCTCCTGAATTCGGGCGCGGCTTTGTCACAGATGGCGGCGCGGGCAAAGTGATCATCTTTGATTTGAAGTCGATGAAGACGACTGGCGAAGCTAAGGCCGACAAAGACGCCGATTCCATCGTTTATGATCCTGCGTCAAAACGCGTTTTTGTGATGAACGGTGACCCGAACACCGCCACTGTGATTGACGCCAAAAATGGTACGGCAGCAGGAACCATTGCGCTTGGCGGCGCGCCCGAATTCGCCGTCGCTGATGGCAAGGGAAAAATCTACGTGAATCTGGAGGACAAGAATGAAGTCGTCGCCATCGACTCCGCCTCCCTAAAAGTGATATCGCGTTGGCCTGTGGCCCCAGCCGGTGGCCCTACAGCCCTCGCTTTTGACCATGAACACCAGAGACTGTTCAGCGCCGGACGCGACCCTCAGATGCTGGTGATGATCGATGCGACAAATGGACACGTGATTCAATCGGCGCCGATCTCAGCCGGGGCTGATGCCGCCGTCTATGATTCGGAAACAGGCCGGATTTTCGTCTCGACCCGCGAGGGCATGATTCACGTTTTTCATGAAGACTCGCCGGACAAGTTCAGTCCGGTTGAGACTGTTAAAACCGAATTTGGCGCCAAGACCATGGGTCTGGATGCGAAAACGCACAACCTGTTTGTCGACACCGCGGATTTCGGCCCGCCGTCTAAACCAACTGCAGATAGGCCTCGCCCCCAAAGACTTGCGGTTCCTGGCACGTTTCGCGTTCTGGTTTACGGTCAATAATCGCGTCAAAATGAAATGCGTTGGGGTGCCCGTCCGGGCACCCCAATTCTTTTGCAACGCGGCTATACCCGCTCGTACTCACTCTCAAGCCTGGCCATGTTATTCCCCATCGGCCGCCGTTCCACCATCCCGGCATCGCCCTTCAGCACTTCAAACTCCGTGCGCTCGCCCTCACGCCAGAAGCGAATGTCGAGCTTATGCTGTCCAATGCGCATGTCCATTACGGTCAAATCCGGCAGCCACCCGGGCAGCACCGGGTCAATATAGAGTTTGTTACGCGGAGCGTCAGGCACAAAGCCAAGCAAGGCCTGCATCAGCATGAAGGCCGATCCCGCTGCCCATGCCTGCGGCACGTTGGCCCCGATGTATTGCACCGGAAACGTCCCCTCATCCGGCGTTAGCACCGTGTAGAGTTCCGGCAACTGGTTCGCCAGGAAACGGCCGGCGGCTTTGCTGATGTCGTGGGCAATACGGGCGACTTCAGCGTCGAAACCGTAACGCTTGAATCCCATGGCGATAATCGCATTGTCATGCGGCCACACCGATCCCGTCTGATAGTTATACGGATTGTATGCCGGGTTGAGCGCGGACAGCGTGCGGATGCCGGCGCCGCTCCACATGTCCGGGGCCATAAGCCGGTCGACAACTCTTTTTGCCCGATCTCGCGGCACAATGCCGCAGGTTAGACAATGTCCGGCGTTGGAAGCAACGGTTAACACCTTCTTCTTATCGCCATCCAGGGCAAAGACGTAAAAGCCAAGCTCTTCATCCCAGAACGCTTCATTGAATCGCTTGAACAGCGCGGCCGCTTTGGCGCGTAAAGCTTCTGCCCGATCGGGCAGGTCCAGCGCGTCAAACACTTCCGCCATGCCGAGCCACGCGTTGAACACATAGGCCTGCAATTCGCAAAGTGCTTTCGGTCCTTTTACCAGCGACCCATCAGGATAGACGACGGCGTCTCCGGCATCCTTCCAGCCCATGTTCTCGTAGCCGACCGGCGAACGTGTCTGATATTCCTGAAATCCGTCACCGTCGCGATCGCCGTATTTGTCGATCCATTCCAGACACCCCTCGGCTGTTTTCAGATGAAGCTTCAGCAGTTCTATATCGCCGATGGCCCGCCACGCTGCATGAAGAGTGATGAGGTACAGCGGCGTGGCGTCTGCGGTGCCGTAGTACGGCGTATGGGGAACCAATTTGAAGTGCGCCAGTTCACCGTATCTCCGTTCATGCGGGATTTTTCCCGGCTCCGCGTCGCGATACGGGTCATCTTCTTGTGCTTGTGACGATCCCAGCACTTCCAGAACGCCGCTGCAAAAATCGGGATAAATGAGCATGTTCTGCAGACTGACAATCAGACTGTCACGACCAAACGGCGCAATAAACCAGGGCAGACCGGCTGCCGGAATAAAACTCATATGGTCCGTGCCGGCAATCGGCAGCCGCAGCGCTGCGATATCCTCCAGCGCCTGGCGATACATACGATAAAACTCTTCGTTGCTGGTCCGGATCTTCAGAACATTCTGCAGCCACTCTGCCAACGGCTCGGCCTGGTTGGATTTATCGCTCTCGCCCGCGCAATTCTGTGGAGCAGGGAATTTCTTGTCGCCATCCTCCAATGTGTACTGCAGACAGGTGTGCCATCTTTCGCCCGGGCCAAGTTCCACTTCAAAAGTGAGCCGGCCATTTGCATAAACCGCTTTCTTTGGTGAACCTTCCGGAGCCAGGGTTACCGTGCGGCTGAAATCTGCATTGCGATATTCAGTGCGCAGCTTTTGCCGCAATGGCGACCATTCCGTGGTGATGCGGCCGCGACGCACAATTTTTCCTGACTTGACTTCAAAGATATCGGCAAAGTCACAGCGAATGGCAAGTTCCAGCTGGAACTTCACCTTCTTGTTGCCGTAAGAGGTAATTTCCAGATCTTCATGCATGCCACCGCCGATGGACCGGCTGATGGTAAGCCCAAGCACACGCGGCGGGATGACGCCGTCTTCGGTAAGAATCGCCTTATTGGTCAGGAAGACACTGGCTCCGAAGTAACTCACGGCGCCGCCGTTCAGCAGTTCCCATTTTTCGCCATTCGCGCGAACGGCCCACGCGCTGATAACACGTGTATCAAAAAAGTAAAGTCCCTTTTCGCTGGGCCATTCAATCTGCCCGTCCGGCTCAGTGACTAGAACGCTGTGTCCCTGATGAATAGCGATTTGTGTTGGACCAACCTGGACTTTAAAAGGCATGAGCTCTTTTTATCGCCGCATCTCTCGTTAAGTAACCGCGCTTATAGTAAGATGCGCCGGATTCAAACAACGCTCTGGTCGAACCAACGTTGCCGCGCTTTAGCGGTAGGGGCGCTCAGGCTGCCCTGATGTTTCGATCCTTACCGCCCGAATGCGCTGCACCCCGCGCAGTTCCAGAAACCATGGCAGTGGCCGGAGGAACCCGTTCCAATCATGGCAACAGGCGTTTAAATCATGTTAAGACTGAGCACAATAGCTCACACGATAACCAGCTCATCTGCCATCATAAACAAGCGGATAATCATGGTTCGGAACGCTCCGACAAAGCCAGGGACAAAACAATGAACTCAACGCTTCTTTTTACTATTTCTATTTCCTCTTCATCGCGTGAAAACAAGCAGATCTATTCCGCCCAGGCGATCGCAACCAATGGCGAACCGCTCTACAAACTGGCGGAGGGCGTCACGGTTTCTGAAGCACTGGAGAAGGTTGTGCAGCAGATGCGTCTGCAGGAAAGAAACAGCGCATCTTACCGCTAGTACACGCTGATTCTGCGGCGGGATGGCAAAAGCGGCAATCAAATTGCGTTTTAAAACAAAAACCGGACGCCACGTCCCGCAATTGCATCCAACTACTCGGTTGACATCTTAAGGGCCACGAAATCGACGCTCAATCTGTCCATCCCACCGCAATTTGAACAGATAACCGCAAATTCATCAGTTCCTTTCATTAAGACCGGAAAGTTCACCTTGAGCGCAAGCTGAGCAATTCGCCGGCACCTCCCAATCAAGTTCAGTTTCATGAAAGCACTCAAGGAGCACCATCAATGAAGAAGGTAATTGTTTTTGTATTAGCAATGTGTTTTGGCAGCCTGGCATTTGCCGGTGAACAGAAGAAGGACGTAACTGAGCGCCTGCAGATGGCGTCTGACGTTCTTACACAGATGGTCGCAGCGCCTGATAAGGGCATTCCGGAAGAGGTTATTGACAACGCCAAGTGCATTGCCGTGGTGCCGCACCTGGTGAAAGGTGGCTTCGTTTTCGGTGGTAAACATGGACGCGGCGTGGCTACATGCCGCACGGCGGATGGCTGGAGCGCACCGGCTTTCATTTCAGTGGGCGGCGGCAGCGCGGGCCTCCAGATCGGTGTTGAAGGCGTCGACCTGATCATGCTGATCATGAATGACAAAGGTATGCAGCAACTTCTCTCCAGCAAGTTTGAAATCAGCGGCGAAGGATCAGCTGCAGCCGGACCGGTTGGTCGCCACGCGTCTGCTGGAACCGATTGGAAACTCGACACCCAGATGCTTACCTATTCACGCTCCAAGGGGCTCTTCGCCGGCCTGACGCTGGAAGGCGCCGTGATTCAGCAAGACAATGATTCTTCCATCTCTGTCTACGGGCGTGACACTACCTTCAAGTCCGTTCTTCAGGGTAAGGTTGCCACACCGGAGATCGCAACGCACTTCATGAAAACTGTGTCTGATACCGCCCATAAAGCGAAGGTCCAGGAAGCTCGCGACGACAAGAAATAAGGAAAAGTTTATGTCCGATAACAGACATACAGTCCCATAGTGTCTGGTAAATGACGGAGATGTTCAATATTGATCATCTCCGTCATTGCTTTGCGCGTAGAATTGAGGTAGTGGCTATTTCTATCAAAACGACCAATAAGAGGCTCGCCTTTAATCCCGCAGTGTTTCTTGGCAAGAAAGGCGCAGGCAGAACGCTTGTTGACCTGAAACAGGGTGAGAAACTTTTTTCCCAGGGCGATGACTCCAACTCCGTGTTCTACCTGCAAAAAGGCAAAGTAAAACTGGCCGTGATTTCCAAGCGGGGCAAGGAAGCCACTATTGCGCTGCTTGGTGCCGGAGACTTTCTGGGCGAAGAGTGCATCGCCGCAATTCAACTGCATCGCAAGGCCACTGCTACCGCGTTAACGCCCGCCACCGTTCTTAAGATTGAACGAAAAGAGATGATACGCGTGCTCCGTCAGGAGCAGGCCTTTTCAGAAGTTTTTGTCACTTTCATGCTGGCCCGTAATGCGCGCATTCAGGAAGACCTGGTGGACCAGCTCTTCAACTCCAGTGAAAAGCGCCTTGCCCGCGCACTGCTCCTGCTGGCGCAGTTCGGCAAAGAAGGCGTCCCCGAAACGGTTATCCCCAGGATCAGCCAGGAAGCTCTTGCGGAAATGATCGGCACAACCCGCTCTCGCGTTAGCTTCTTCATGAATCGCTTTCGCAAGCTTGGCTTCATTGAATATAACGGCCATTTAAGCGTACATAGTTCCCTGCTCAACGTGATCCTTCACGATTAAGACCACACGCATACAAGGCTTTTTCTTCTGCTTTCCCGTTTCCAGAACGAGTGTCTCATTTTGCTCAGACACTCTGCCGTCCCCAAAGGCACAATACTGAGCACCAAATAACTTACGGGCAGGGATGCCCGACCTCTTTTAACCAAGGGCGGAGGGCTTATGCTGAAAAAATCGAACCACGAAATTCTGATTGTGGATGACGACGACGGCGTTCGAAATAGCCTGGGACTGCTGCTGCAGGCGGCCGGCTACGAGGTCAGTCTGGCCATCAATGGCTTTGACGCGCTGCTACAGCTGAAACGCAGGATTCCGGCGATCGTCTTATCGGATCTGAACATGCCGGAGATGTCAGGGTTCGAATTGCTCTCAGTGGTGCGCAGACGCTTCCCACAGATCTCCGTCATTGCCATGAGTGGCGCTTATCAGACTGGCGACGCGGTGATTGGTGGTGTGATTGCCGACGCATACTTCGCCAAAGGCCAGGACGGCCCAAGGGCTCTCTTACAGACAATCGCACATCTGCTGGGCAAGACGGAACCCCACCTCGCCGCTCGCCACAGAGAATCTGCCCCGGTCTGGGTCTCCAGAAACGGAACATGTTCCAGCGGCATTCCCTACGTCATGTTGACGTGCAATGATTGCCTCCGCTCCTTTCCGCTGAGCGTTACAACGGATGATCCGGAGAAGATACAGGAGGCGGCGTGCCTGTTTTGCGCCAACATCGTGCGCTACGTCATTGATTTTTCACTTGCGATGGGTTCTTCAAGTCCGGAAGCACACCTTACGCCTAAGGCCGCCCGTCACACAAAGCAGGCCACTGCGGGATGAACTTCCGCTGGGCTAGGAATGTCTCTGTTTGGGATTGCAGGCATGGCTCAAATACTCTTCGGCGTCGCGGCAAAGCATCTGGCATTTGTGACAACGGATGGGTCCCTTCACCACGGTCTTCGGACGCACGGCTGCTTCGGACATCGACTTTTGTTCAGACATAATCTGAGACTACGCTATTTTTCGCGCTTAAACACGCTTAAACACAGCGATGAGCAAATTAAAGGTATGTCTTAGAACTAAGGCTTTGAGCCGAAAGATCCCAGGATAAACCAACTATTCAGACTCAATCGATGCTATACTTGAATCTCCAGTTAAGTGATTCACCAACGGTTAGCGAGCCGGTCCAGCCTTCAAGCGACAACCCCCTCACAAACACCAAGTCAATCTTCTCAGCAGGAAATATCAAAAAGAACAAAGGAACATATCAACAATGGAACAAGGAATTGTGAAGTGGTTTAACGACGCAAAAGGTTTTGGATTCATTACCCGCAATAGCGGCGACGGAGATGTCTTCGTACATTTCTCCGCGATCCAATCCAGCGGATTCCGTAGCTTGCCGGAAGGCCAGGCCGTGGAATTTACCGTCACCAAAGGCCCCAAGGGCTGGCAGGCGGAAAACGTAAAAGTTCTGTAAGACCACAGATCTCAAATAAGATTGCCCGGAACGCACGCAGCGCTTCGGGCATTTCTGCGTTTGGGTTGTTTTGTCCTGATATCACCGCGCAGAGCGGAGTTTCCTCAACGTTTCAGGACTTGCCAATCCTGTACGCAACGACGGCGAAGCTACTCGAATGAGCTGGCTGCTCTGCCCTCGCCATTGGCATTTGTGGATCGCTCGTCGTCGTTGTCTGAGTCTGAAGGCGGCTCTGGCTCTGAATGTACGTTTGTCTTTTTCGAAGGCGTGGAGTCTTCCGCCCGGCGCTTCAATATCCGGGACATGCGCTCCTGGTCTTCGGCGTTCTGCACTTTCCTGTTGATTGGATACTCTTTACTCACAGGGCCGCCTTTTTTCGTGCTGAAGAATTGCTGTCGGTATCTGCATCCTGCGCCAGTTCTGACGACAGCGCGTCGATCTCAGGCTCTTTCGCTGGCTCGATGGGCTCACTGATCCACTCCCATTGGAATGGGCGAAGATGTGTCACCGCAACAGAGATGCGGCTGGCCTGCTCTCCAGGTCGCACGCCGCATGACAGACAAATACCCGGGACCTTACTGGTTTCGCTCTCACGGGTAATATCATCAGCACGCCGGCCGATCCATCCCGAGAGGACCGGGCCTTTACATTTTTCGCAAGCCACCGCCGAGAGATGAAGATAATGGGTTGCGCTCTCCGTTGCTTTTACTACTGTGCCGGCCCAGGTCCGGGGCATTGACGCTCGAGCAGAAATCTTTGGAATGTTCTCAAGCACTTTCGCTGCAGACATATCGCCTTCTTCCTTGCACCGACCATTCGAACCGCTGACTGTTATCTGACTTTTGCCGAAAAGCGGACTGACGCTTTCGTTCGCGTGAACGACACATGTTGAAGGAGCAAAATCGAGGCCCCGATGGCGGCCAGTGAGATCATGACGGGAAAAGCAGCCATCTGATATTGAATTACCAGTTGCAGAATCCAACCAAAGATTACAAGTTTGAAAGTCGTATATAGCATTATTGCACCTTCTTGAACTCTTTGGGCTCGAACCGAAAGAGCACTACCTCTAAGTATGTTCCTTTGCGCCAAGAAAGAGTGTGCAATATTGATCTAAGGCCTCCGAGTCTCGCTGGTCTGGGCCTCGCTGATCTAAGCTGCGCTAGTACACTGCCCGTTGCTGCTGTCTCTGTTTGGACTGGAGCGAAAATCTCGGCTCCGCCGTTGCTCTGCCAATTACCTGACTTACCAGGTAATCGCCGACTGCCGGCCCATGTTTGAAACCGTGCCCTGATCCTCCGCCCACAATCCACACATTTTCCGCCTGCGGATGACGATCAATCAGAAAGTCGCCATTCCACGTGTTCTCGTATTGACACACACGCGTTTCAACAATCGGTGCATGCGCCAGTGAGGGAATATGCCTGGCGACGAATGCACGCAGACGCAGAACGGAAGCCTCCGAAACAACACGCTGATCAAGATCAGGATCGATCGCGTCACCATGCAGATCGAAGGCAAGCTTGAATCCGCGGCCTTCGATGTCCGGCAACGCATAAGGAATATAAGGATGCTGATGATAGAGCCATACCGGCATGCGCGGCGGCCCAAAACTGTTGCTGCCTGGCGGCGGACCAAGGAAGAAGATTTCCTGGCGGCTGGGAAAGATGCGGCCAGCCAACAGATCGGGAAAAAGTTTAGGAAGCCATGGTCCGCAGGCAAAAATAAACGTGCCCGCGGAAATCTTGTAACCTTCCGCGGTCTTAAGTTCAGCCAGTTTTTGGCTCAGATGAACTGGACCAACCGTGGCATGCCGGTAATCCATGCCTTCTCGTTTGAGTTGTTCCACCAGCGTCTGCACAGATCTACGAGCCATGAGCAGCCCGCTCTCCTGCTCCAGTACTCCCCATGACACCTGTTCGAAATGAAGTTCAGGATACCGGTTTCTAATTTCGTCCTGGCCAAATCAGGCAAAAAGTAAATCAATCCATGCTTACCCTTTCTGATGATC
>Ga0207127_10054_pt1 | contig 27190 bp, 18 predicted proteins | sample Alteio_BWMinHeat_17_FD_153574 | JGI IMG/M metagenome (GOLD analysis project Ga0207127, IMG submission 153574) | Enriched cells from forest soil in Barre Woods Harvard Forest LTER site, Petersham, Massachusetts, United States -... | ecosystem: Environmental > Terrestrial > Soil > Temperate forest >...
GACTCTCGCAAGAGCTGCGCGACAGAATGGTGCCGGCGGTGGGCGCAATTTTCGCCGTGCCCTTCATCCTGTTCTCGATGTATGGCGGCTTCTTCGCTGACCGCTTCAGCAAGCGCACCATCACCATCAGCATCAAGGTCTTCGAGATTGCCATCATGCTGGCGGCCACCTGCGGGCTATTTTTTTCTATTCCCGCGTTGCTGCTGACCGCGGTTTTTTTGATGGGAGTGCACAGCGCCATCTTCGGCCCTTCCAAGTATGGTTTGATGCCCGAGCTGCTGCCTCGCGAACGGCTCTCCTGGGGCAACGGCGTACTTGAATTAGGGACTTTTCTCGCCATCATCCTGGGCACGGCGATCGGTCCTATTTTGGCACAGTACTTTCATGGCCGGCAGTATTGGTCGGGTGCGCTGCTGGTGACACTGGCCCTGGTTGGCCTGGGAACAAGTTTCGGCATCACGCGCGTGCCGGCCGCCAATCCTGCGCGCAAGTTCCGCTTCAATTTTGTTGCCGATTTATGGCGTGAGGTGCAGTACGCCCGCCAGGACCGCCTGCTCTGGCTGGCGATCATGAGCAACGCCTATTTCTTTTTCCTGGGAACGCTGCTTCAGCTCAACATTTTCATTCTGGGAACCGATGTGCTGCGGCTCGACGAGAGCCACATCGGATATCTGCTGGTGGCGTTGGCACTGGGCATGGGCATTGGCAGCATAACGGCAGGATATCTTTCCGGGAACAAAATCGAATACGGCCTGGTTCCGCTGGGCGCCATTGGGATGACCGTATTTTCCATGGTTTTGTTTATCCCGGCGCTCACCTTTGTCAAGGTGGTTGTTCTGCTCTCAGCTCTGGGGTTCTTCGGCGGATTCTTTATCGTCCCGGTGAGTGCGGTTATGCAGCACCGTCCGCAGGAAGAACGCAAGGGCTCTGTGCTGGCCGCCGCCAATTTACTTTCTTTTGTAGGCGTGTTCCTGGCGTCAGGATGCTATTACGCCCTTACCAGCGGCGCCGTCATTCCCCACACCGGCGTGAAGTTGCTTCATCTATCGCCTGCCACGATTTTCCTGATTGGCGGAGTGCTCACGCTGGCAGCGACAGTTTATTCCCTGATGCTCTTACCGCAAGCCCTGGTGCGGCTGCTGCTGTGGATGGCCACGCGCACTATTTATCGTATCCGGGTTGAAGGGCTCGAGAATATTCCCTCCAAGTGCGGTGCACTCTTTGTCAGCAACCACCTTTCGTTCATGGATGCACTTTTGCTGGTCGCTTCCACCGACCGCTTCGTGCGCTTTATCATGTTCAAGGACATTTATGACCTTCCGTTCATCAAACCGCTGGCCAAGCTGGGCGCTGCGATTCCTATTTCGTCGCAGCTCCGTCCGCGTGAGATGATTCGCGCTTTGCGCACTGCGAGCGAAGCCATCCAGCAGGGACAAATCGTCTGTATCTTTGCCGAAGGCCAAATCACCCGCATCGGCCAGATGCTTCCCTTCCGCCGCGGCATGGAGCGCATCATGAAAAACGTGGATGCGCCCATTATCCCCGTGCATCTCGATGGAGTCTGGGGAAGCATCTTCAGCTTCGAGCGCGGACGCTTTGTATGGAAGATTCCACGCGAAATTCCTTACCATGTCACCGTGAGCTTCGGGAAGCCGCTGCCGCCCGATACACCTCCGTTTGAAGTGCGGCGCGCGGTGCAGGAGCTGCATACGCAAGCCTATGCTCTACGCCGGAAGCGGATTGAACCGCTGCATCACAGTTTTGTGCGCACGGCGAGAAAACATCGCTCGCGCTTTGCCATGGCCGATGGCCAGACGGCCAAGGTTACCTTCGGCTCGGCGCTCACACGGACCATCTTTTTGGCGAGACGGCTGCGCCGGGTGTGGCAAGACCAGAAGATGGTGGGCATTCTGCTTCCGCCGTCGGTACCCGGCACCCTGGTGAATTTCGCTGCGCTGCTCACGGGGAAAGTCCCAGTCAATTTGAACTACACCGCCTCTGATGCTGTGGTCGCCTCTTGTGCCCAGCAATGCGAGCTGAAGACGGTGATTTCTGCCCGCGCCTTCCTGGAAAAAATTTCGGTGCATCCACCGGAGAAGGTGATTTTGCTGGAAGAACTCGCTGCCAATCCGCGCTTGAGCGAAAAGATCATTGCGCTCGTGCTCTCCTGGCTGGCGCCCCGCCCCTTGCTGTTGCGCTATCTGAGCGGCGGCAAGACTGCCCAGATTGACGACCTGGCGACGGTCATCTTTTCCAGCGGCTCGACCGGCGATCCCAAGGGCGTAATGCTCAGCCACTACAACATCGCCTCTAACATTCAGCAGATGGGCCAGGTTTTTGCTTTGGATAAGCACGACCGCATCCTCGGCATACTTCCCTTCTTTCACTCTTTCGGCTTCACGGTCACAGTTTGCCTGCCGGTGGTTTTGGGAACAGGGGTTGTCTTTCATCCTAATCCGCTGGATGCGCGCGTCATCGGCGCGCTGGCGCAAAAGTATGCGATCACCTTCATGGTGGCCACGCCGACTTTTCTGCAGGCTTATATTCGCCGTTGCGCGCCTGAAGATTTCGGCAGCGTGCAATTTGTATTGGCCGGAGCGGAAAAGCTGCCGGAGCGCATCGTGCAGGCTTTTGAAGATCAATTCGGCATACGCCCGCTCGAGGGCTACGGCTGTACGGAGTGCTCTCCGGTGGTGGCCGTCAATACCCGAGACTTCCGCGCGGCGGGCTTCCGCCAGGTGGGCGCCAAGCGGGGCAAAATTGGCCATCCTCTGCCCGGCATCAGCGTGCGCGTTGTCCATCCCGAGACTGGCGAGCCCCTGCCGCTTGGGCAACAGGGCCTGCTCTTGGTCAAGGGCCCCAACGTCATGCAGGGATATTTGAATCGCCCGGAGAAGACCGCCGAAGTCTTGCGCGAGGGCTGGTACAACACCGGCGACATTGCCATCCTGGACGAAGACGGATTCCTTGCCATCGCTGACCGCCTGAGCCGCTTCAGTAAAATCGGCGGCGAGATGGTTCCCCACATCAAAGTGGAAGAACGCCTGCACGAGCTGGCCGACGCCACCGAACAAAAATTCGCCGTCACCGCCGTGCCCGACGAAAAGAAAGGCGAGCGCCTGATTGTGCTGCACACCCTGACTGACGCCCAATTAAAAGACTGCCTGGAAAAATTCACCGCCTGCGATCTGCCCGCACTGTGGAAGCCCCGCGCCAATCAATTTTTCCACGTTGAGGCCCTGCCTTATCTGGGGACCGGCAAGCTGGATTTGCGGAGGATCAAAGAAATAGCGGCGGAATTGGCAACGAAAGCGACGCAAACCGCCTAAAAAGCAGTACTCGGTACAGTTGTCAGTACTCAGTAAAGTTCTCAGTTCCCGGTTCTCAGTTCTCAGAATAGAATCTGCTTTTGCATGGAGGAATGAAGCATGAGCCGGCAAGTCACGTTGATTATTAGTTTTTGTGTAGTCACACTTATTTTCCTGGCGGGCTGCGACAAGCAGCAGAACCCATCCTCTGACAGCGTGCTCGGATCTGTGCAGTCTGCGACCACGGCGATGGCCGGGGGAGCTCGTATCGAAAAACCCTTTCAGCAGCAGTTAAGCGGCGCAGAGTGTTATGGCGGTGGTGGTGGGAAATATGCGGGCGATGTGGGTTTCGGTTTCCCCAGCCGTTCCAATCGTGTCCTGGCCTTCACCATTGGTCCGCTGAGCGACCGCCTCTCCCCCGGACAGGAAAACAACAGGCCTTACGACGGGGCGGGGACGTATCCCAACATCGGAATTGCGCTCCAGTCTCCCAATGGAAAATCCATCGCCGGATTCGGCACAATTACCGTGAATCCTGATCTGCAAAGCGGATCTTTTGCCTTTAATGATGGCAGCGCATCTGGAATCTGGGATTGTGGACGCAGGCTGTGAGAATTGCGTAATTTGGTAATCGGGTAATTGAGTAATTGAAAACGTGTCTGACTTAAATGCAATTACTCAATTACCCGATTACACAATTCCCAATTATTTGTCGAGCCCCAATTTATGCAGCGCCTCATCTATCTTGCTGCGAGGCGTTGGCGTGGGTGAAGGCTTAGGAGTCGCCGTCGCAGTCTCGTGGTCGTGACTTTCTGTCTCGTCCGGAGGCGCCTGGGGCGCTCCCGTACGCTTGACCGGCCAATCGGCGGCTAAACGGAAGCCGATCGTAGGATGGAAATAATCAGGCTGCCCGGAGGTACGGAAAGCACACTCCAACCCGGTTGGAGGCAGTGACCAGGCGTTGCCACGAATTGCTCTCTGTCCATAAACCGGATCTGTGGACTTGGCTTTTTCGTCGTAAAGGGAGCTGGTCCATTCGGCTACTCCGCCCGCCAGGTTGTGGACGCCATAGGGTGATTCATCCTTGTAGTCTTCCCACTTCCAACTCATGTTTGCGCCGGAGTCGCCGTAACCTTGAGTAACAATTGCCAATCCCCTCCCGGGCTGATTGCCCCAGGAGTATTTACGGCCGTCGGGGCCGCGGCAGGTTCCCTCCCATTCAATTTCGGTGGGCAGGCGGTAGGTGACCGCATCGCGTTTGGAGCGCCATTCGATGTAAGCCATAACGTCGTTGTAAGAGATGCCTCGCACCGGGGATTTAGCAAACTGGGTTGCATCGCTGCCGTTGGCCGGAGCCAGCCCGCTGGAGGTCAGCACAGCGAGAGGCTTGCCGAAATCGCGCGGCAGATGGCTTTTGGCAGCTCCGCCAATGCTCTTCAGGAACTGGGCGTAGTCACCCATGCTGATTTCATCGTGATACATGAGAAAGGGTGCTATGGTCTTTTTCTGCCGGGGCAGAGCGTTGGCGCTGTCGCCGCCTACCCAAACGTCTCCGCCGGCCACGAAAAAGAACCCGGGCAAGATTTCCCTGCTCAATGGCATATCAATGTGGCGGTTCACCGTTCCCAGGCGTGGCATCTTGAAAGGCACCCGCGTCTCACCGTAATTCAGCGCGGTTGCCAGCAACATGTAGCTGCCGGGAGGAAGTCCGGGGACTGAAATTTTTCCCGAACCCAGGCGCGAACCAGTCGAAGGATCAAGCCGGAAGATGGAATGCGTACCCTTGATGACCGCTTCCCCGCTTTTGGCCCGGTTCTGTTCGGCTAGAAGAAAAGCTGCGTCTGATGTGAGCGTTTGCAAATTGAAGGGGACCGGAATCAGGCGCGGCGGCAAGGCGTTGCCCTGTTGATCGGTAGAGCGCAAGGTTTCAAAACGGAAAAGGTAGACTTCTGCGTCTTCCGGTGAGACGGTCAGTTCCAGATCGCCCAGCCCATCCAGTTCTTTGCTGTAGTCCTCCGGATTCGGCGCATAACGCAGCACCTCGCCGCCGTACACACTCATCAGTTCGTCATTGTTCTGGGCCAGCGCCAGCCGCCATAACTCCATGTAACCTTCCGCCAGAAAGCTGCGCGCGCTCTTGTTGCCGGGAGAAACATCGAGCGCCTTGGTGGCGTCCTCTACTGCGCCTTGCAGCTTCTCACGATAGACATTCGCTAGATCGGCCTGGGCAGAGGCTTGCATGGTCAAACGATAAGGATCGTCAGGACTCAACTTTAGAATGGAATTTTTATAAGCGTTGTAGCGCGTTTTACCTTCATCCATCTGAGATTGGGCAGAGCTCAGGAGTTGGTGTACCCGGTATTGCTTGTATCCAAACCAGGCAAGAAGAACGACGGCCAGTACCGCAGCCGCTGTGGTAGCGCTGGCGGTCACCCGGTTGCGATTGCGCTTGATCCATTTGATGGATCGTACCAGCGGCGTATCCGGACAGCAGGAAACTGGTTGATCTTCCAAATATGCCTGCAGGTCATTGCGCATGTCCTGGGCTGAGGCATAGCGCTCGCCGGGATTGCGTGCCATGGATTTTTCGCAAATCGCCTTGAGCTCACGCGGAATGGGCTTAAAACCGTGCGTCCCGGTCTGTAACGGCGCCGGCGGGTCCTGGTTGACCTTGCGCACTACCTCTAACGCAGTACCGCCTTTATACGGCGGTTCGCTGGAAAGGATCTCGTAGAGTATTGCCCCCATGGAATAGACATCTGTGCGCTCGTCAAGTTCGCTGATTCTGCCAGCAGCCTGCTCCGGGGCCATGTAGGCAGGCGTGCCCGCGACTGCGCCTTCCATGGTCATGCTGCTGTCCAGGCTGGCGCGCATGGTGAGGTCCAGGAATGCTTCCTGTTCCTTGGAATCGGCTTTGGCGGCAACGCGCGTGCTCAGGATCTTGGCCAGTCCCCAATCCATGACCAGCACTTCACCGAATTTACCCAGCATGATGTTGTCGGGTTTAAGGTCGCGGTGAAGAATATCTTTGCTGTGGGCATAGGCCATGGCGTTGCAGATGCTGATCAAAATTTCAATCATCTGCCGCGCGCTCCATACGTCGCGGAACTTGCGGCCGTCTTCGAGTTGTTTGTTGTCGCGGCGTCCGCGGATTACTTCTTTGAGGGACAGGCCTTTGACATATTTCAGGGTGAAATAAATGCGGGCTTCAGCATCAATTCCCAGATCGTGCACCGGGACGATATTGGGATGCTCCAGCCGCCCTGTAGCCTGCGCTTCCTTAATGAAGCGCAGCATTTCGTCCTCTCCCACCGTGCTGCTGTCTCGCGGGCGCAGCATCTTCATGGCCACTTCGCGGCGAAGGTCGCGGTCAAGAACTTTGTGGACCTCTCCCATGCCTCCCTGGCCGAGCTTGCTTTTCATCTCATATTTGTAAACCGGGATAAGCCGGCCGGTTTCGGGATCAGTACCGCCCATGCGCTCGAGGGCAGCTACGACAGAGCGCCGCTGCTCGAATCCGTTTAATAGCTCTGTGCCCGTAGGCATGGTCATCGGAACAAAACCGGAAGCGGTAGGCGAGATGCTCGAAGATTGTGCGGGTTGGGGTTGTGTTTGTAGCTTTTGTTCCGGAATGGCCATGCTGGAAAAGTCCTTGGTGGGAGTTTCTGTGGACGTTTCCCCGTAAGACATGGTGAGCTCTCGCGTTATCTTCTCCTGTCCTTGGCGAGCATCGCGGCTGGCTTCGGGAGGCGGAATTTTTACAGTGGCCTGATCATTTTCTGTGCTAGTGAGCAGACGAGTGGCATCCTGATCGTTAAAGGACTGTGTGTAGGGCTGTGTGGGGGATTGCGTGGGGACATCGTCTTGCGAAAAACCAACGCCATCAGTATCCGGCTTGGCGGCATCAGTAACTTCCCGTTGTGCCGGTTGGGGCCTGTTGGCTTCTGACCGTGCTTGCCGCACCGCTGCGATCGCCTGCAGATCCAAACGGATCAGCGTGGATTGATCAACCGGGCACTCATAACGTGCGTCCGGCTTACTCGGGTCGCCTTTGTATTTTTTGCCGCACTGGGGGCAGACCAACACCAGCACTGAACCGGGGTTTACGGGCATACAGCTCTCTTTACACAAGGAGTTGCGGGGACCAATACCCCACGCAACTTATACGGAGAGAATTTTAGTGCGGATTTGGGTTTTGTGCACGACAAACATTCAAAATACTTGGTTTTCTTCCCAATTTGACCCTTTTCACTCGAAAAGTGGGTGTTCGGATACCGGTGTACCAGAAGAGTTACCGGACTGGAGCCCGGTCCGCCAGATTGCTCGGGGACAGCTTATTCAGCGTGGAAACCATGAGGTCTCCCGCTGCGGTTACGGTGACGGCCTGTTGGCGCACGATCTCGCTGGCGCTAACCTTGCGGCCATAGATCTTTTGGTTGGCGTCGTTATCCTGTCGCAGGGTTGCGCCCTCCAGGGAAACGCCCGCAAATAATCCGCGCGAACGCGCATAGGTGAAGATTTCGGCATGCATGGAGGGATCGCTGGAAGCAGAAGCCGCCCTGCCCCTGGGGCCGGCTGTAGCGACAGCATCGCTGCCCAATTTCACCTTGCTGCGCAACACCGAATCCACTCCGCGCGGATTCATGATCAGCAGGACAAAATCTGTGGACGCACCACCCACCTGCAATCCGATGCTGCCTGATTTGAGCGTGTACAGAGAAGGCGGGCTCCAGGGACCATTAAACTTTTCTCCGGTGCGGCAACTCAAGGCCCCATGACCGGAACTGCCCCCAATGCCGATAGCAAATTTTTTGACGGAAGGAAAAACCAGAATGCACTCCGCCTTGTTGAGCAGGGGTTGCGGGATATAGTCGGGCATGTTCAGGATTTCTTTTAACACGGTCCCGGCCTCCTGCAGGTGACGTTGTTCATCAGGAAGCATGGGCGTGGGTTGAGGCGTGGGTTGAGGAGTGGCCGTGGTCTGAGGCTTATTCTTCTCTTGGGCCTTTTTATCTTTGCTCTGCTGGGCGAGAGCAAAAGAGCAAAGTGCAACTGAAATCACAAACATCCAAAAGCAGAATTTTCGCATGGGTTTGCTCCTATCCTACATCTCCTACATCAATTCCATCAAAGCGCACGCGCCAGGACCAGGGTCACATCATCGGGCTGCTCAGCAGCACCCATCCAGTCCACCACGGCGGCAGTCACTATTTCCGAAAGCCGCGCCAGAGGCAGTTGCTGGTTCGCCTGCAAAATCTCCAGCAGGCGGGCTTCGCCAAATTCCCCGAACTCGTTCTCCGGCTCGGTGACGCCATCGCTGTAGGCCACAAACAGGTCCTTGGAATGCAGCTCGACGGACTTTTCTTCATAAGACATGTTGTCCAGCAGCCCAACGACAGTACCACCGGCCTCCAGCCGGCGAACCTCGCCATTTGCACCCAGAATCATCGGGGGAAGATGACCGGCATTGCAATAGGTAAGTTGCCGGTTACTGCCATCAAAAACACCCAAAAACATGGTTGCGTATTTTTCCGTCGGAGTGCTGCGGAACAGATGGCGGTTAAGCAGCCACAAGACCTCGCTGGGCGAATGAGCTGCGTTGCCGTTTGTCGTGCTCGGGGCATCCGCGGTTGCTAGTCCCCCCTTGTGCCTGCTGGCTGCTGCGAAGGCGGCGGTGGTCAGCCTGGCGTGACTGGGAAGCCCTTCAAATTCGTATACCCTCACGGCAGAGTGAACTGTAGCCATGAGCAAGGCGGCCGAAATACCCTTGCCGCTGATGTCGCCCACCGCAATTCCCATGCGCTCTGCGCCAAGCATAAGAAAGTCATAGTAATCTCCACTGACTGTACGTGCCGGACGACAAACCCCGTGCACTTCCAGCGAGGCAATCTGTTGATCCAGCTTGGGAAAAAGCTGTCCCTGCACCTCTTGTGCAATGGCCAATTCGCTTTCCAGCCGCTGTTTTTCCTTTTGCTCAGCAATCAGGGCTTCCAGCGACGTAGTCATGGAATTGAACGAGGTTTCGAGCGCAGCCAATTGGTCACGCGTTTTGACCTCGATGCGATGACGAAAATCGCCCTGATTGACACGCTCGGTGCCTTGATAAAGAGCAGCTACCGACCGGGTGATGGTGCGCGTAAGCCTCACGCCGATAATCAGAGCGACAAGTTCGATCAACGCCAAGACAATCGCGCTTCCGGCCAACGCAGTTTGAATCAGTGAAGCATAATCACTCGAGGGCGAGAATAGACGCTGATAAAGCACTGAGAGACGGGTCGTTGCCATCAACATGAGATTTTTTTCGTCTTCACCAGTCTGCCAGTTTTGTATAGGAATAGGGCTAGGGAACTGGAGAATAGGAAACGGGACATTCAGGTCCAGGAAATTAATTGCAGGCGGCACGCTTCCGCCACGCACCGTTCCTTCTGGATTCTTCATATCGAAGATAACCCTGTTGGCGACGATTTTGCCTCTTATCAGGATAATTCCACTCAGGTTCCTGCTGATCCGAGAAAGCTCCCTGGCATCTACAGGCACGCTTGCCTGCAGCGTAAGAACATCGTTGCCTACCGGAGTTTGAGTCACTGTCAGCAGATATAGAGTGTGATCGTCCTCCGAAACCAATCCGCCAAACTGGCCTTTGATCCAAACCGGAGGAGCAGTGCTGGGCCGTGTTCTCTGCGCGCCGAAGGTTTCTGTTTGGCGTTTGAAGGTCGCCGTAACTTGCAATCCAGGAAAATTCTTGCGCAGCGCAGCCAAGTTGTCTTGCACGATGCCGGGTTGCGATAAGGGAACACCGCGGTGAGCGGCGTCAGCTAAACGTCCGGCCAACTCGGCATTGGCTTGCTGAAGGCTGTCTACCTCAGTGTGGATATCATGTAAAGCGAGGGAAATCGCGAACTGAGCGGCAATCAGATAACCGCTCAGCAGAACAATGGCTGCGATCAAACCGACCGGAATGACTCCGATGAAGAGATAGGTAACGATCAGCCGGTTGCGCAGGCGCCACATCAATGTGTTGCGCAGCCAACGGATGGCAAGAATGCCAAAAAGTATGGCATTCACAAATGTTAAGAGAGCAATCCAGCCGCCGAGTGCATCGGATCCGGTTCCACCGCTTTCGATGGAACTGGAGCGCGCGGCCAGCAGGATCAACCATCGAATCAGGACTAGGAGCAGGTCCATGCCTAGCATCAGCAACGAAAAATAGGCCAGGCGGCTCTGGGGCAGCAGGCCCGACGCCGCAAGCTTTCGCCGAATGTAGCGCAGAATCTCCATGACCGGAACTATACCCGATAAATTATACGGTTGAGGTTAGAGGACTGTGGAAATCGAAACTTGAAAACCTCAATTTTAATCAAAGTTTTCAAGTTTAAATAAGTCATTTATTATCAAATGCTTAGACTTTGAAATGAGGCTTTTTGGCAAATCCCTTGTTCTGACCCCGGTCATGCTGGCTGAGCCGGGTGGTGCGAAATTTTCTCGAAGAAATAGCTGGGCGGAGCAGGGTAAAATCGTTCACGCATGAGCTATGGCAACTGCAAAGACCAGTAAGCGTAAAAGCAAAACGACAATCCGAAGGCGGAGCAGAAAAGCGCCAGGCAAAAGAGCACGAGGCGTCGCAGGCAATCACAACAGAAGCGCGTCGGGCACCTCGCTGTACCTGTATGGAATTGCGCCGCTACGGCACAAGTTTGAGCCGGTGCACCTGGAGGGAGTTGACGGGACAGCACTGGTCGAGCCGCTGCTTTGCGCCGGCTTTACCTGCTGGATCAGCCGGGTAAGCCGCAGTGGGTTCGCAGAAAAGATCTCCTCGAATATGGAAAATCTCAACTGGCTGGCGACGGCCGGCGTGCGCCATCAGCGGGTGGTGAGCGAGCTGGTGCGCCGCGGCCCGGTTCTTCCCGCGCGCTTGGGCACGATATTTCACAGTGAAGAGCCCTTGGCACAAGACATAACGGCACGCAAGCGGGCGCTGCTTAAATCCCTGCAGCATGTCACCGATGCCGACGAGTGGGGTATCAAAGTTTTCCTGGAGCAGCGGCCCCGCGGGCCAGGGGCCAGCTCGGGCCCGGATTACCTGCGCCGCAAAGCGTCTGCCCTGCATGATGAGATGCAGCAACGCAGCCGGCCACGTGCGCTCTCGCTTGAAGTACAAAAGCTGGCGGCTGCACTGGACCAGATTGTGCTGGAGACAGCAACGGCGGGCAAGGTAAGCGGCGGACAGCCGGGGCTCGAATGGCAGGCTTCCATCCTGTTGCCGCGCGGCCGACAGCAACAATTTAATTCCATCATGGAGAATTTTTCCCGCCAGTGGCAGTTTCAGCGACGTATTGAATTCACCGGTCCGTGGCCGCCGTACTCGTTTGTGAAAGTGTAGGAGCAGTTGCCAGTGGCCGGTTGCCCGTTGCCCAGTGTTAAAAAAGTTTTGAACTTTGGCAAAGTACGTGTGGGCAGCATGCCCACACGACAGCTGGCGAGACGCCGGCGCTACACCGCCTCTGGGTTGATGCAACTCCGGCGGAGGGGGCGGAATCCAAGGCTGCGGAGGGGTACTGAGTCTTGGCGTGCTTTTCGTTAATGCCCGAGTAAAAGCCTGATTTTTTCAAGCAAGTTTATACGAAAAAATAGGTGTGGCTTGCGTTGACACGGAGCAGCGGCGGCAGTAGCATTCCTTAACGCAAGTTTGTGGCAGGTTTGCAGCGCGATTCGAGGTTGGTAGGATTTTGCAGGACGCGCAATCGAAAGGGTACACGCCCACCACTCGGTTCGCGATACTTCATTTAAAGCAGTACAACCTACTATGGAATGGGTCCCTACTGTTTCCGGAACAACGAACCTGATAGACATCCTCGACCGCGTATTCGACAAGGGTCTGGTGAGCTGGGTGAATATTTTTACCGCAGGGGCTAAAGCCCGAGACATTTCATGCTTTACGGCCCGACTCAAGTCGTGCCCTGATACATGTATCGCGGGTTCCTGCGAAAAGTATTTATGACTGGTTGTAAAGGTTAGGGGCAGTGCCAGGGGAGTTCGTGAGCACTGGAGGAAAACATGGCGGTTGAACGTGTACCAGGCGGTTCCAGTCTTATTGATGTACTGGATCGCGTGCTCGACAAAGGCATTGTGATTGACCCGTGGGTGCGCATCTCCCTAGCCGGTATAGACCTGATCAGGGCAGAGGCGCGGGTGGTGGCCTCGATTGATACATACCTTAAGCACGCAAATGCCGTCGGCCCGGTGGGACTGGTTGCCTGTCCGCAACTCTCGGAAGAGACCCCAGCGCCGCAGGTGATTGAAACTACAACGCGCCTGCGCCGGACTGCTGCGCGCAGATAAGAGTTGAATCCTTGTGTCCAAAAGTTCTCGAAGTATGGCAACTCCAGAAATGCGCGCGCAAGCTCCGCAACTCGTGCCCAAGAGCGAACGCGATCTGATTCCCGAAAGGGGCCGGGCTGCTTTCCGGCTGCTTTCCGCTGAACGCTCCGACGAGATTTATCCCATCCTGATGGAAGAGGTGGTTGCACTGGGCTTTCCACGCGCCCTTGTGGTCGCGCTCGATATGGAGAGCGGTGAAATCAAGCCGGTCGCAGCCATCCACTGCAGCCAGAGTTACCTGCAGAAGTTCACCACCGCCCTCTGGCAAGGAGAGAATTCAATTGTGGGCGTTCTGCGTTCCCTGAAGCCGGCGGTGGTCCCCAAGGCCGGCACCAACGGGCGCTCTATCCATTGCCATCCTGTGCTCTTCAAGAACCGCAACGCTTGCTGGGAGGCGGAGCGCAGAAACCGGTCCTGCCTGGCCGTGCAGAACTTTCTCAAGCCGGGCGCCCTGGAAATTTCTGAGCAAGTGTGCCGCACCTGCGAGATGCGGGCCTACGCCGGCGCAGTCCTGGTGGAAATGCCGGCGCAGGTGAGTGAGCGCCAGATGAGCGATCTGCGTTCGCTCATCGAGACAGCCAACGGACATCTCTCCCGCTTGTTCAAGGTGGACCACTACTACAATCGCATGCGCGACAACGACGCAATCATCGCGCAGATGCAGACCCTGCTGCAGAGCATGGCCGACCCGGTCATCCTGACCGATGCGCAGCACAGAGTGATTGCACAGAACTGCGCTGCCGAGCGCTTCTTCAAGCTTCCCGAAAAAGAAGTCTCCGAGGGTGCGGCACGCGCAGTTGAACTCAACAACCTTCTGTTTTCGGCTGCACTCGCTTCCATGGCAGTTTCCGGCAGCCCGAATTCTTCACGCGACCTGACGCTGGTAGACATTCACGAAGGTGAAGAAGTTCTATTTGAAGCCGTCACCACGCCGAGCTTCAGCCGCGATGGACAGCGCAGCGGGCTGGTCACCGTAATGCGCGACGTTACCGATCTGCGCCGCGCCGATCAGGAGTTCCGCGCCAACATGGAGCGCCTGCAAGATGCACAAGAGGTGGTGCGCCAGGACCGCGACCTGATGCACATGGTGATTGAGAACGTGGGCGATCCCATTATTGTGGCCGACGGCTCGGCCCGGGTGGTGATGCTCGATTCCCTCGCCCAGGAGCTGTTTGGCCAGGTGCGCCAGACCAGGGACGGACCGATTCGCCTGGGCACGGTTGATCCGCGCATTGTGAACAACCAAGTGAAGCTTGATGCTCATCTGCAGGCATTTACCTTCTCGTTTACTACCCGCCAGGAGGGCTGTCTGCGTCTCTATTCACTGGAGAACAAGGGCGAGGTTGATTACGACACCCGCTCGGGCAAGATTTATGACAAGCGCGGACAGGTCTCTTACACCATTACCGTGCTGCGCGACCTTTCAGCATTTCGCAAGCTGGAACAGTTACAGATGACAAGACGCATGATCGAGATGGAAAAATTCGCCGCCACCGGCCGGCTGGCGGGAACCATTGCCCATGAGGTTAACAACCCCATGGAGGCGATCAAGAATGCCATCTTCCTCATGCAAGGGGTAATGAAGCCGGAGGCCCAGCCCATCTATGAGATCCTGAAAAGCGAAACCGACCGCGTGGCGCGTATTGTGCGCCAGATGCTCGGCCTCTACCGGCATTCGGAGCAGGTGTGCGCGATTGACGTCAATAGCGTGGTGGAAGATACTTTGACGCTCTTCTCGCGGCAGTTGGAACGGTCGGGCATCCGAATCGAAAAAGACCTGGCCACGCTGCCTGTGATCGTGGGCTCTCCTGACCAGTTCAGGCAGGTGGTTTCAAACCTGGTGATCAATGCCAGAGACAGCATGACCCCGTCCAGCGAGTGCGAGGGCAGCGCTTCGACGCGCCCGGCGGTGCTGAAGGTGCGCACACGGCACTTTCCCGCGTCCGATGGAATCCATGGATGGGCGCGCCTCACCGTGGCCGACACCGGAACTGGAATTCCCAGGGAGATCCTTAAGACGATTTTTGAACCCTTTGTTTCCACCAAGGGCGAAAAGGGCACAGGCCTGGGATTGTGGATTGTGAAAGGTATTATTGAGAACCACAGCGGCAAGATGCGCGTAAAAAGCACACTGGGGAAGGGCACGGTTTTTAAGATTGATCTTCCGGTGGTTCGATAGCAGTTGCCGGTTGCCAGTTGCCAGTTTACGTACTTGGAGGATTGCCGTGAGAGGCCAAATAGTTTTCGCCACAGGTGGGCGCCGATTGCGAAATTCCTCTGAGAATGCCTTGACGCGACATTGGCGACCGAGATATTGGGGGGTCCCTTCAGCAAGCCCAGGGCAGGCTCTTCGACTCGGCGCAAGCGCCTCGCTCAGAACGACAGATGCAAACCGGAACGCGGTCATAGTTAAAACTGCATAAAGCAAGTGTTCGCCATGAACAACAAACCATCCATCCTGGTCGTGGATGACGAGGCGGCTGTCCTCTTCACTTACCGGATGATTCTTGAACAACAAGGCTACGCCGCTACCGCGGTTGGAAGCTGCAAGCAAGCGGTCACCGAGGTGCATCGGCAGAACTTCGACTTGCTGCTGTGCGATCTCTCGCTGGAAGAAAAACGCACGGGATTCGAAGTTTTTGATGCAGCACGGGTGCGCACTCCCAATATCCCCTGCGTGCTGCTCACGGGATACGCCTCCAAGGAAGCAGTAGACCGCGCCGACCGCGAAGGAATTGCGGTGCTTTTTAAGCCCATTGATATTGATGAATTTCTCTCGACGATTGAGACATTATTAAAGAACCACCATGATTGAAGAATTGGGTAATCGGGTAATTGCGTAATTGGAGAATTGGGTCATCAGTTCATCCAGTTATGCGTAAGTGGATGGCCGATCCAATTACACAATTACTCAATTACCCGATTTTACAATTACCCAATTCTTCTCAGATTTCCGGGTAAAAATCAAAAAATGCTTCCAGGCTTGTACGCAATTGTTTTTCAATGTCTTCCTTGCTGCCTTCGAGCACGTGCATGGTAACGTGCGCCTCGTGTCCGTTCTTGAGTTTCACCGGAGCTTCGCCAACTTCTACAATTTCATCGGCAGGGAGCAGCCGCATTCCGTAAACCAGAATCAAATTTGCCATAGATTAATTGTAGAGCAGTTGCCAGTTGCCGGTTCCCAGGCGCCTGTTTTCTGCCTGCGATGGCGGGGAATTACCGCGGAGACGCGGGGAAAACTAAATGCCAACCGAGAAACTGCTTTTCCATAGCCAGCCGGGCTGTTGGGCGAATACAATCTTGTTCGTGCTGAGGAAACCTCTATTGCTTCTCTCTTTTTTCCTGGCTGGACTTGCGGGCGCGGCAGGATTTGCGCAGCAAACGGCCGAGGGAAACAAATCACAGGTCAAAATCAACTATCTGAATGTGTGTTCGCCTTCGGAAACCGAAAAGCAGGAGTTGAGCACCGCGCTGGAACGCTTGCCGGCAAAGATCCATTTTGCGCCTGATTTTGAGATATCGCGCGGGCGCACCACGATGACCGAAGCGCCGGCGGGGCTGAGTTCCGTGCTGGGATCCTCGCAGGTGGTCAGCGGCGAGAGTGCACCTTCCAACTGGGTGCGCATACGAAGAGAGTTTCCGCCGGATTCCCCTTTTGTCAGCGTGCAATACTCAATCAGCGTAGACTCCGGCGGGATTGTAGAGACGCTGGTTTTCCGGTCGCGCGAAATGAAAGACGTGATCCAGGTTTCGATGGAAGACAAGGTCTCTGCGAGCGCAGATCCTGCCCAGGTATTAAAGTCCGATACGCCGGTGGACCATGTTCGCATCGAGCGCTTCGGCAAATCGTCAGTGGCGCTGGCGCGCTGCCCTGAAGCTGACCAGCACGCGTATGATCCGCTGTTTCAGCAAGCCTCGGCCATCTTGAGTCACTACCGCACGGCGCTGAATGTGCGCACCACCGTGCCTACCGACCTGCGCCGGCTGGGAGTGGGTGAAAAAACAAATAGCCCGGAAACCCACAAGCCGAAAAGCACGAAGCCTGGGCTGCCCGCTCCGCCGAGCAAGCAGCCTTAGGCTGGGCGAGAAACCAGTTCAACGAATCTTGGATTTGTGACTCTGAAACTTTAAAGAAAAGTTGGAATCCAACAACTATGGATGATTCTGTTCGTAACACAGTGATTCTCGGCTCGGGATGCTCCGGGCTGACCGCCGCTATTTATACTGCACGCGCCAACTTGAAGCCGCTTGTCCTCGAAGGACATGAACCCGGAGGCCAGCTTTCACTTACCACACTCGTGGAAAATTTTCCCGGCTTCCCCGAAGGGATTCAGGGGCCAGAGCTGATTGAAAACATGAAGAAGCAGGCCATTCGCTTCGGCGCCGAGATTGAACTGAAACATGTTGTCTCCGCCGACTTGAAGCAGAGGCCTTTTGTGCTGAACCTGGGAAAGGAAACGCTGCTTACTCGCACCCTGATCATCGCAAGCGGAGCCAGCGCGCGCTGGCTCGGACTGCCCAGCGAACAGGCACTGATTGGATACGGCGTTTCTTCCTGCGCCACCTGCGACGGCTTCTTTTTTTCCGGCAAAGAGATTACTGTGATCGGCGGTGGTGACTCGGCCATGGAAGAAGCCCTGTTCCTGACACGCTTCGCGACCAAGGTCACCCTGATTCATCGCAGCGAAGCTTTTCGCGCATCCAAGATCATGCTGGAGCGTGCGCGCAGTCACGAGAAGATCCACTTCTTGCCGCATACCGTGGTGGAAGAGGTGCTCGACGTCAGCAAGAAAGAGGTAACGGGCCTGAAGTTGCGCAACGTCAAAAGCGGCGAGTTGAGTACGCTCCCCGCGAGCGCCATGTTCCTGGGAATTGGCCATATTCCCAATACCAAAATGTTTGACGGGGCCCTGGAGACTGATAAAGACGGGTATCTGGTTACGCGAGATTATGTCCATACCAAGGTGCCGGGCGTTTACGCTTGCGGCGACGTCCAGGACCGGCGCTACCGCCAGGCTATCACTGCTGCCGGCACCGGCTGCATGGCTGCCCTGGAAGTCGAAAAGTTTCTGGAAGAACAAGGGCACTGAAAATCGATTCATTTTGGGACTTGACTTCGGCGGCACTTATAATCGTGGCTCTGCCGCATCTGGCTGCTGTCCCGTTTTGGTTTAACTAAATTTCTTGCAGCTTTGAGCAATTTGGATTAATATTCTTCCTTACCTCCTCCTTTGGGTTTCAGCAAATCTTTATTCTTTTTTGGCGCGGACTGCAAAGCGCGCGCTGAGTCCCTGTAAATTCCAGAAACGGAAAGTTCCAAAATGGGCAAACGCCGCGAACAACGCACACCAATAGCGCTTCCTGTGAAGGTCATCATCATGGACCAAGACAAGCGCCCGAAGACCGAAATGGCATGCACGCTGAACGCGAGCCCGCGCGGCGCACGGCTGGGCGGCGTCCGGAGCTCAGTCAAGCCCGGCGATGTCGTAACCATTCAACGCGGCAAGGAAAAAGCCATCTACCGCGTAGCCTGGGTCGGCAGCCGCGAACTTAAAACCGAAGGCCAAGTAGGTCTGGAGTGCGTTGAACCCGGCGCTTCCATCTGGGGCATTGATCTCTGGGCGGGCGAGGATGAGCGTTAACAAGGGACGCAGCAATTCAGCAGCAGGCTGCATTGCTGTTATAATTTTTTTTGTCCCCGTGAGTGGCGCTATCGTCTAGGGGTTAGGACGTGAGATTCTCAATCTTAAAACACGGGTTCGATTCCCGTTAGCGCTACCAAACCTTCTTTTGGCGGTGTTTGTGTCCGCACTCCGTTGAAACATTCCCCACATCATCATTGTGCTTCAAAACGGTAAGCTTCATATAAATATTCCGACTCTGAAGCCTTTTTAATGAGTTCGAAAGCAAACTGCCCAGACAGTTTTGAGAATTTTGCCTTACAAATAATCACGGCATGAGTCCCTGCCGAAAAATCCTTTGCCCCCTGCATCTTTACAGCTTCCAAGTCAGCCGCGGTGACTGGAGTCACTTCCACGCTTACCACAGAGTAACTCTCGAAATCACCAAACATTTGCTTCATCTTTTCAAGTTGAGTCTTGTCCATCTGCTTATGATCGTCGCGCATCCGGTCCGCGACCTCTTGTGGCACTCCGCTGAGGTCCATCACGCTCTCCGGAAAAGAAAGCTCTTGTAGTTTTCCAACATCGTTTGACTTAACCGCCTGAAAAAACTGGTCGAGGAACCTCTGGCAATCACTTGGAACAGCCACGCCCTTATTGCACCCAGTGCAAAACCATCCAAACAATAATCCGAGCATTGCGATACGTGCAGCGTTTTTTGTGCGGTTGTTCACGATTTTTTCTCCGTTCATGAGTGTCATATTGCCACAACAACCATCCGAGGTCACTCGCGATCTTTGGAAATCAACCTTCAAAGAGCTGTTGAAAGACAATTGAAAAGGCTGATTTTGCTTCTCACCCATTGGGTCCAGGACCTCCAAGAACTTGGCCTGCCTTTAGCGACACAAAATTCATAAAGTCATAAAAATAAAGACGCCCTAGCTGAAACGATTTCTAAAGTCAGTTCACCTACTAGGCCTTGTCTGTAGCAGAATAAAAATTGGCATCCCCCCATCTGAACAAGCCTGCTTCCACGTACTTTAGTTGCTGGGCCGGCAAAGCGTATTTTTAGTTCCAATTGATGAGGAGAAAAAATGAAGCTTAAACTATTGATTGTCCTGACTTTGGTTTTGTCGGCAAATATGGGCTTTGCCCAAACCACAACCTGTACTGCACCTCTATATTTACCCGCAACCGGCATTCACATTCAAAATTTCCTGAGTGGGGCCAGTATTACCTATTGGTACGCAGTATTCGGTTATGCCGGACATTCCTATTCGCTTGAGACGAAAGCCCCACAGTTGACAGACACTGGCATCTACGTGGCAGCGACTACCGTGTACAACTCTACGGATACACCGTGCACTACGCCGTTGACAGACACCCTGACTGTGAACGGCAACACCTTTAGTGATCCGCTCCTGTCTGGTTTTTCTGATCGTCGCCGCACCTGGATTGCACCTGCAACAGGAATCTATGTTGTTGGCATTACCACCGGGACCACATGAAACATACTGCTTGACCTGCACGTTCTTGATACTACCTATTACAACCCGCGCTGGAGCACATTCACCGGATTCCTTACGCAATGGGGCTTTAAGAACACCAGCGATCAAGTCTTGAGCTGCACCTTGACCGCCAACGATACCTTGGGAGCGCCACCGAATCCTCCGGCAACGATTAGTTTTACAATCCCGGCCGGCAAATCAGTTTTCAAGATCATCGGCAATGGCGCGGGCTATGATATCAATTCTGGTCCGCAGCATGGCGGCGATGCGGTGCTTGCCTGCGATGCACCGCCGAACACAATCAAGGCAGACGCCTATTTCATCAATGGCAGCGGCAGTGTGATCGTGCCCTCGTCCTTTGAGCCACGCCGCGCAGATTTTTAAGCAAAACGCCGTTCTTTTGGCCGGAATTTAAGTGTCAATTCCGGCCTTTGCTTTTTGAATAAGCAAGGCTGCACTTCAGTTGTAATGAATTTTGTCTTGCAGGTAGGGCGTCAGCGATCGGCTTCGTGTCTTGTCAACTGAGGGTTTGAAGGATTTAGGATTCAGGATGGAAGCAACGTGAACCATAAATTCGCTTACCGTACCCAGCAATGTCTCCGCTTCTTTTAATGTATGGGCCGGTTTGGGAGTCATGGCAGCATCTCCCCAAGCCGTTTTCACGGTCTCCAGCAGCGCGACCATTTCGGCATAGACTTCTTTCTTCTTTTTTAAAACTGCAGTGCTCTCCGGCATTCGGCTGATGGCCCTATTCATCTGGTTCAATATCTGCTGCCAGCTCTTGTTTTGTATTTTCTGGATCTTCAGTTTGGGACCTATTTTCTGCAGCCCGAAATCCATGATCCGCATGAGATGAAAAACACAGGCCGTCCCCCGTCCCGTGGCCAGGCAGTTCCCCGCTTCCACAACGTCGTAAGCAATTTCCGGATATATTTCAGCTACGAGCTGAGCAAAACGCGGATTCTTCCCGTAGTAGTGCGGCTTTTCCACGCGAACAAAAACATGATGCGCGAGCTCTTCCGCCAGACTGGTTTGCAGTTCGATGATGGCTTGACCGTAGGTGCGAACGTTATGAAAAGAGCGCAGCTCTTTGATCAACCGGCGAACGCAGTTTCCGGTGTCACGCAGGCCTAACTGATCGCAATGCTGTTCTATTTCCTGGAAGGACGGCAGCACTAAGTTAATGGCCTCGAGGGGAATCGCATCGTCAGAGTCTGCGGACCTTCCTCCATACTCAACCAGAGTACGGACGTACTCGATGCCTCGCACCAGCCGTACGAATTTGTCTCCGTAAAATCTTAATATGGTTAACAGGCTCGATGGCCGATAGCGCCAGTGATGAGGCGGCTCGGCCACTTTGTTGAGATGATAATCCCCCAGCTTGACCATCAGAGACATGCTCTCTTCCCTTCGATTTGCAAGCGTTCTACCCATTTCAGACCGAATCCAGTAGTTTGCCGTTCACGTGCACGTCGTGAAGGGAAAGATCTTTCACATTCTCAAGAACGTTAGATTTGGCCACTCGATTGAAGTCGCACTCAACCAGGCGGACATTTTCAATAGGTGCGTTTTCGAAGCCGCGCAGGTACAGCGCATAGTCTGCCTTTTGCACTTTGATATTACGAAGCTCAATGTTGCGGGCAACCGGCGTGAACGTGCCCGACTTGCCTTCCTCGTAGAAAAAGTCTACGGAGAGGCCGGCCATCGAAACCTGGCCGACTTCGATGTTCCGCGCATAGATGTTTTCCAGCACTCCGCCGCGCATGGCATTGTTCTTGAGGCGAACGACGCTATACAGATGAGGGCTATCCATCTGGCAGTTTTCAGCGAAAACGTTGCTCACGCCGCCTGAAATCTCACTGCCGATGCTCACCCCGCCGTGCCCGTCTTTCATGCGGCATCCCTGGATGACGATGTTGCGCGAGGGTGTGTTGGTCCGGCGGCCATCGGCGTTCCTTCCCGACTTGATAGCAATGCAATCATCGCCGGTGTTGAAGAAACAGTCTTTGATCAGCACGTCGGTGCATGATTCCGGATCACAACCATCGGTGTTCGGGCCAAAGGCGCTGATGTTGAGTCCGCGCACGGTGACGTTGGTGCAGAGGCAGGGATGCACCTGCCACATCGGCGATCCGAGAAGCGAAACGCCTTCGATCAGCACATTCTTGCAAGCATAGGGCTGAATGAATTGCGGCCGAAGATAGTGCCCCGGCCCGAAGATGCGCTCGCTGACGGGCACTCCTTTTTCAGCCATGTCGTGAAGCCGGTTGCGATCATCTTCCTTGTTCGGATCACCCTTCTTCCAGCCACAATCCGCACGGCCAGTCCAAGGCCACCAATGCTCGCAATCGGCGTTGCCATCAATCGTACCTTCACCTGTAATAGCGACGTTTTCCTGCTTGAAGGCATAAATAAACGGCGAGTAATTCATCAGCTCGGTACCCTCCCAGCGCGTGAACACCAGCGGATACTTGCTGGTATCGTGCGTGAAGCGAATCGTCGCTCCCTTGGTGACGTGAAGATTGACGTTGCTCTTCAGCTCGATGGCGCCGGTGAGGAACTCGCCCGCAGGCACAACCACCCGGCCCCCAGCGGATTGCACGCACGCGGCAATTACCTTCCTGAAAGCCTCCGTGTTGTCGGTCTTGTTGTTGCCAACCGCTCCGAATTTCGTAACGTTAAAGCTACGGTTCGGAAATACGGGTGGTTTGATCCGCTCGAGGATGGCCGGGAGCTGGTTCCAGGGGTCCTCTGATGAATCTGCATCCGGCAAGAATGATTCCAATGCTCTGCCGCGCAACAACGCAGGGGCAGCAAACAGCGCTCCGCCAGCCAGCAACGACATCTGCAGCAATTCACGGCGATTCTTCATATGGCTTCCTTCTGAATGTGCGGATCCCAAGACGTTTCAAAATGTAAAACTGTGCAATGATTGTGTCAATCTCAAAGATAGCAACGATATGTTTACATTTGTTAAACGATTGGAAGGCGCGGCATGCTGCGTCTCTACCAAAGGAAATTCCGCCGGAGAATGGTTCCCCGGCGGAGGTTGTTTAAAAACTGCGGTTTGAATTTCAGCTCATGGCAATCATGAACCTAGTTGACTGTGGCCGTGCCGACATTTTTCTGTGAGAGCACTGCCCCGGTGGATGAGTTCGTCACCAGCCCTATCACCGTGTAGGTCCCTGTCGCCGCAGGCGTCCAATTAAGAGTGTCACTGTCGGTTTGTCCTCCAGCAACATCTTCGTTGGCATCGGTCGTCGAGGCCACCACCGTTCCCGATGCATTCACAACTTGAATGGTCAGGTTGGCGGTCTGATGACCGCTCGCCAGGTTCGTGAAAACCACCACTACGCCGGTTTGAGAACCAACATGAGTGGGATTTGGGCTAATGCTGCCCAGAACGCTGGTCCACTGGCCCCCTCCTCCTCCGGCCGCATTCACTACCAGCGACACCGTAGCTGAGTGCACGAGGCTGCCACTGGTTCCGGTAATGGTCAACGTGAAGGTCCCAGCCGGCGTTGTCGAGTTGGTCGAGACCGACAGTGTCGAGCTACCCGAGCCCGCGACCGTCGTCGGACTGAAGCTGCCGCTCGCACCACTCGGCAATCCGCTTGCGCTGAATATCACCGTGCCGGTGAAGCCGTTCACCGCCGATACGCTGGTTGTGTAGCTGGTACCTGATCCCGCGGTCACGGTTTGTGAACTGGGGGTCGCCGAGATAGTGAAGTTCGGCGTTGCTGCTGCGTTCACAACCAGCGTCACCGCCGCCGAGTGCACCAGGCCGCCGCTCGTCCCGGTAATGGTCAGCGTGGAGGTCCCCGCTGGCGTCGAAGAGTTGGTAGAGACCGAGAGTGTTGAGCTGCCCGAGCCCACAACCGACGTCGGACTGAAACTGGCCGTCGCGCCACTTGGCAATCCGCTCACGCTGAATGTCACCGTGCCGGTGAAGCCATTCACCGCCGCCACGGTTGCAGTGTAGGTGGTACCAGCTCCCGCCGTTACTGTGCGCGAACTGGGCGTGGCCGCGATGGTAAAGTTCGGCGTGGCGACAGCATTCACTACCAACGTCACCGTTGCCGAATGCACCAACGATCCGCTGGTTCCGGTAATGGTCAGAGGATAGGTCCCGGCCGGCGTCGCAGAGCTGGTGGAGACCAACAGAGTCGTGTTGCCTGAGCCGGCAACGGAAGTTGGATTGAAGCTACCGGTTGCATTGCTCGGCAATCCGCTCACGCTAAACGTCACCGTTCCAGTAAAGCTGTTCAATGCTGTTACGTTGGTTGTGTAGCTGGCACTCGATCCGGCGATTACGGTCTGCGAACCCGGGGATGCAGCAATACTGAAATCGGGTGTCGGGTTGGTATTGATCTTGCCGGGCCCCGCGCCGTTGGTCACAATCGTGGGAACATTGGCAGTCGGATCCAGTGTGTAGCTGTAAAAGGTATTCGGCTCCGTCACCGTTCCGCCAGTTACCGGAGTGCCGCTGCTCACGTACAAATTGTTCCGCTCCACAATGGACCCCAGTGGGTCGCCGCCCTCAGAGAGTGAAGTAGGAGTCGGCACATTTTGGAAGTAGTTCCCTTCCACCAAAACGTGGGCGTTGCAGGTTGAGGCCACGCCATAGCCGGGGATGTTGAGGTAGTAGTTGTTGTAAACGTGAGTCGGGTCCGAATAACGCGTGCGCGGATGCCTGGTCTGGGTTCCGTCGAACCAGTTATGGTGAAAAGTCACCTTCAGGAACCCGGTGTCGTTGAAGGCACAGTCGTGTCCTTGCAAGATTGTTTCCAACGTATTGGTGAAGTGGTTCCACGACACGGTAACGTAGTTCGCCTGCCGCTTGATATCCATCAAGGTATCAGTGGCGTTGGTGAAACTGCAGTGGTCCACCCAAACGTGATGGGCATTCACTTCGATGGTGATGGAGTTAACGGCAGCATTGGAAAAAGCGATATTACGCACGATGATGTTCTGAACGCCGCTCATAATCAACCCGTTGCCGGTGATGGCCGCCGTGGAGCCCAGACCAATGATGGTTTTGTTGGAGGCGACGTTGACGTCGCTGGTAAGCCCGATGGTCCCGGAGACCTGAATGATCAGCGGGCCCGACTGGCCGGCAAAGCTTCTCAGCTCGCTATCGGTTGTGGCGGTGACCGTGGCCCCGCCAGCGCCGCCGGTGGTGCCATTCTGCCCATTGGCATTGACCGACGCAAATCCAATGGGGCTGTTCTCAAACGTCTGCGCCATAAGTTGAGGGGGGAGCATTACGATGGCGATCAAACCTGCGATCAGCCACCCTAATGGAGTGAGCATCTTCAAACGAATGAACTGGTACATGTTATCCTCCGTTGAATCAGTCGCCCAAGTGGTCCTTGGGTCTCTCGAATTGGTTGCTATGCACTACAAAACGGCGCCGGGACTGACTTGCGCCCGCCCGCTGTGTTGGTTCCTGAATCGGGCGAAGCGTTCGCCCGCGCGAGCGTTTCAGAAGCTAAAACGATGCCATCGTTGCGTCAAACTAAAAGATTGCAATGGTACGTTCAATTTTTTTAAACAATAAAATGTCTCGCAAAAGAGCTATCATCTTTGACATTTGCTCAACTATCTTCCATGAGCTTTTGGACCAAGCCGTCGCGAATTTGAATGATTCCCAGAAAAGGAAACGACAAGGAAGCTGAGACATGGATATACGACAACTTGAATCATTGCTGGAAGTCATCCACTCTCCAACCATGACACGGGCGGCGGAGAACCTGCGGCTCTCGCCCGCGGCGGTCAGCCGGCAAATCCAGGCTCTGGCTTCCGAATTAGGGGTTGATCTCTTCGTGAAATCAGGCAGAAAGCTCACACCCACACCGGCCGCACTGCGGCTTGCGGAACAAGCCAAGGCGGTCATGGTGCGGTTTCAGTACCTGAAGAAAGATTTTGCGAATGACGCCGCCCGCGATTCGCGTCCATTTCATTTCGCAAGCGGCACTACAACGCTGATCTATCGCCTGGCCAGTCCTGCGCTTGGACACCCGATTAATAAACTCCGCAAGGAGCTTCCCAATCTCGATCTGCATGTTTCGGTGCTTACCACGGAAGGGATTGTCGCCGGGTTACTCGACCGCCGGTTCGACCTTGGGCTCATCTCGCTGCCGGTCAAGACCAACAATCTGCGCATTGTGCCGTTGTTTGACGAAGAGTTGCTGGTGATACGTCCGTCGCCGAAGCAGGTCCACGGCAACCACATCGGCATGATTCGCCCCAGCCAGCTAGAGAACGCTCCATTCCTGCTTTACACCAAAGGGACCAATATGCGCCAGGTCATTGACCGTTTTCTGGAGAGTCTGGGCTTGAAGCCGCGAGTGATCATGGAAGCCTCGGACACAGAAGCCATCAAGCACCTGGTGGAATCGGGCCTGGGTTACTCCATACTGCCGGAGCATGCGCTGCGACGGTCTACGAAGTACTTCCAGACCCTGAGAGTCGCGGGACACCGGCTGATCAGGCGGCAAGCCTTCGCCATGCCATTAACATCACGTCCGCGCGCCCTGACGGAATACGTTGCAATGTTCCTCAAGAAAGCGCTCGATAATTCACGATAAACTTTTAAGGATGAGATGATGAGACCCAGTGATTACGTTCTGCAGCTTCGGCACAAATCATGCAGTCATAGACAATGCCCATTTACGGAACCAGTTCGCCGCGTTGACATCCTTAGTACCACTTGGGTTCGAGGATTGGAATTGGGCGGCGGCAAAATTGAGAGGTCTAATCCCACTTTTGTCATCCCGAGCGCAGCCGCGCTTCGCGGCGGAGTCGAGGGACCTAGGTTTTTTTCAGGGAATAAGGATGTCAGCAGAGCCAAACCAGTTTCAGCGTTATTCTTAGTACTGCTGGTTTTAACTGTCTTAAACGCTTCAGCCCAGGATACGCGGGTTGTAACCGAACCCCGCGTCCCTCCGGTCTGCACTACATTGCATGCTCAGCTCGCAAACCAGACCGACAGCACACAAGAAGACAAGCTTGATACTGGGCGGATACAAGCGGCGATCAACGGCTGCCACCCGGGAATGAGCGTCGAGTTGCGTGCTGACGGCGGAAAGAATGCCTTCCTCTCTGGTCCGCTGGAGCTGAAAAGCGGAGTCACGCTTCTGGTCGCGGCAAATACCACGCTTTACGCCTCGCGCAACCCCCGCGATTTTGACGTTACCCCGGGCAGTTGCGGCGTGGTTGACCGGAACGGGAAGGGATGCAAGCCTCTCATCCGCGTTCACGACGCGAGCGATGCCGCTGTCATGGGTGAAGGTGTAATTGACGGGCAAGGAGGAGCCAAGCTCACCGGAACCAATGTCTCGTATTGGGACCTGGCACAAGTAGCGAAGCGCGA
>Ga0207127_10056_pt2 | contig 26753 bp, 22 predicted proteins | sample Alteio_BWMinHeat_17_FD_153574 | JGI IMG/M metagenome (GOLD analysis project Ga0207127, IMG submission 153574) | Enriched cells from forest soil in Barre Woods Harvard Forest LTER site, Petersham, Massachusetts, United States -... | ecosystem: Environmental > Terrestrial > Soil > Temperate forest >...
TTCAAGGATTTGAGCGAAGTTGTCACCAGCAAAATCCGCTATAACCTTTTGCCGTTTGATGTGCGTGTGGATTTCGTGAAGTTTAGCACGGACTGTTTTGTGGCGGTATTGATTACTTGATATTCCACAGTAGCAGACGGCTTTTTGGTCTTTTCGTCAACTCCCAGGTTATACACCTGCATCCAGAAATTAACGTTCTCCCCCTTCTTGAATGATGCCGGTTTACCGTCAGAAGGCTGCACCCTTGGCCGAACACGGCTCTGGCCGATTACAAAGTTACCGGTGCCGATCTCGCGGGCAGGCACTGCATCTACTTGATCCGCAAGTATTAAGGTGGAATTGGCAAGCTTGTCATCGCCACCCAGATCAGGCACCGTCCAGCCCTTGCTGTAGGTGCCAAGTTTATCGCCGTTGACGTCCTTTAATACGACATCCAGGCGGTAAAGCCCTGGACGCATCGGGATGGCCTTCCACCACAGAGCCACGGTGCCCAGTTCCTTTTCCAGCAGCTCAGCAGGAATATCGCGACGAACCGTATCTTCGAAGACCTGAACCGTCTTGCCGGAGAGCGTGCTCATCTTGCCGAAAACATTGACCACGGCACGTTGCACACCATCTTTATTGGCGAACGTAAGTCCACGCAGCGGGACTTGAAGGGTGATCGGGACCAGAACTGTGTCAGAGGTCAACTTCACGAAATCCACACGCACATCAAACGGCAAAAGGTTATAGCGGATTTTGCTGGTGACAACTTCGCTCAAATCCTTGAACTTGACTGGAGGCGGCGTGTTCAGTTTGGCGAACGTCTCCATGCGATCAAACTGCTTGGTCTGATTGTTGGAGTTAAAAGGTCCCTGACCGAGCTGCTCAAGACCGCCACGGAAACGGTCTGCCTTGTTGGCCATTCCCATTTCTTCCATGGTGGTAAGGCCGGCGTTGGGAACGTGCAGAAGAGCGTCCTTTTTCGACCGGTCAATGGTCATCTCATAAGCGCCGCAACCGCAATCGTCAACAAATTCGATTTCCACTTCCTGCTGGCCCAACGCTTCCAGATAACGATAACGCCATACTTCAAAGGGAAAAGTTTCCGTGGAGCCGCCGCCTTCTTCCGCAGAACGCTGGTAAGGACCGCCCATGGGATGCGCGTCAATGCTGTCTGGCGGGCCATACATGATGTAGATACGGCCGCGATCAGTTTTCCATCCCGGAACACCGGCAGCGAAATGCTCATTGGCATAGGCTATCCGCCGGTAGTGCTCTTCTTTGTATTCATTTTCCTGCGTGTCAGGCGTAGGATCGCGACGCAGCCAGAAACCTTCAATAAATGTTTCTCTTTCTGAATCATTGGTGAGCTTCTTGAAAGCGCTCTCTTCTTCTGAAGTGATGATCCAGCGGACATCTTCATCGAGCCACTTCTTGTAAGCCGAACTTAATTTTTCACGCTTGCCGGATGGAGTCTGCGGCTTGGGGCGACTCAGCGGGTCCTGCCCGCCTGACTGTTCCGCGTCAGGCGCGGTGACGCTCTTGCTTTTATCAGACGTGGACTGCTTCTGGTCGTCTGAACTTTTGTCCTTTACGTCAGAATTGGAATTCTGGGTCCCATCCTGGGCGTGGAGAAGAAAACTGCCGGAAATGACAAGTAAGAAAACAATGAAGAAGCGGGCTATTTGGGGCTTGCCATGCATCATTGGCGGCACCCTCCTTATGAGGAAACAGTTATGCTAAATTTTAGGCCTTTATGGGCCATGAAGCAAGACAGGAACGCTCGATTGGGCCCGATCTTGCGCTTATAAGCTGAACATTTTAATAGGTTTTTTACCCGATCCAGCAGCTTAGCTATGGCTGTAAAGTGGCCCCTCTGGCTATAATGATTTCCAGGCTCCCGCCACCACAAAGCTATCAGTGTGAAATTGGCAGTGTGAAATTGGCTGCTTTCCGCAAGGAACTTTCCACGTCTTACTGGCGTATATCAAATGAGAATCTCCCTGCGGTGCGGACGGAAGGACCATGAAAGCAAAAAAGATATTGATTGTTGTCGGCATCATCATCCTTGTGGGTGCCATTGTCGGCTTTACCGTAAATCAGACCCAAAAGAATGTGGTGACCGTGCAGACCGGCAAGGTCATGAAGCAGGACATTACGTCGCTTGTCACCGCATCCGGTGAGATCAAGCCCAAGACTTTTGTCAACGTAGGCGCGAATGCGTTTGGTCGCATTACCCGGCTGTATGTGAAAGAAGGCGAAAAGGTGAAGCGCGGCCAGATCCTGGCTCAGCTTGAGAACGTACAGTCGGCAGCAGACGTGGAGAACATGAAGGCTTCTCTGGCCAGCAGCCAGACAGACGCCATCGCCTCTGATGCTGCAATCAATACCGCGTCGGCGCAGCTCAAGAGCAGTACGGCTGATCTGGCACGCACCAAGTTGGAGAATGATCGCGCGGAAAATCTATACAAGAACAACCTGATCTCCAAGGCCGATTACGACACGAAGAAGGCGGCGTACGAGGTGGCACAGGCCGTACAGGCACAGGACCAGGCACGTGTTGCGCAGGCGAAAGCCCAGCTTGATTCCGCGCAAGGCCATATCCGTTCCGCCCGCGCACAGTTGACGCATCAACAAGACCTGTTGAGCAAAACCGTGTACGTCGCTCCCTTTGACGGCACTGTGACCAGCCTTCCGGTCCATGAAGGCGAGACCGTTGTGGTTGGCATTCAAAATTCTCCCGGCAGTACACTGATGACCGTGGCTGACATGAAGGTGATCACCGCGGAAGTGCGCGTGGATGAAACGGATATCGTCAATCTGAAACTGGGACAGTCCGCAGACGTGGCCATTGACGCAATCCCGGGCCAGACATTCAAAGGCAAAGTGAGTGAGATTGGCGACAACGCCATCATCCGCTCCACCGGCGTTTCCACTTCGCAAAGCACCTCAGGAAGCCAGGAAGCCAAGGATTTCAAGGTAGTGATCACGCTGGATGCGCCGCCGGAGAACCTGCGACCCGGACTTTCTGCCACGGCGAAAATTACCACCGGGTATGAAAAGTCGACAGTCGCGATTCCCATCCAGGCGTTGATCATGCGCGACAAGAACGATCTGGAAGCACAGGCAAAGAAGGGTCCGGGCAAAAAAGACGTTGCAGCCCCGATGCAAAAGAAAGAATCACAAGAGATACAGGGAGTCTTTGTGGTGACACCGGGAAAGAAAGCTGAATTCCGCCAGGTGGAAACAGGACTCACCGGCACCACTGAAATCCAGATCAAGAGCGGCCTGAAAGAAAACGAAGAAATCATTACCGGCAGCTTCAAAGTGCTCAAGACGCTGAAAAACGGCGCCGGCGTAAAGGTGGACAACACGCTGGCGGTAAAAACTGAATCGTAACCTCTGACGGGTGATACCGTCTAAGCCAGAGCGCGGGGAAAAAGTGGAGCAGGAGAAAAGAATGGCAACCCAGACCGTTGAAATGACGCAAGCGTCATGTCTTGTGTCAGCGCAGGATTGCATTATCGGCACGGAAGACCTGTGGAAAACGTACGTGATGGGCACCGAAGAGGTGCACGCGTTGCGTGGCGTCAATTTTCGCATCAGTCGCGGCGAATATGTTGCCATCATGGGACCCTCCGGCTCCGGTAAATCAACGCTGATGAACCTGATTGGCTGCCTGGATACTCCGACCAAAGGCCGCTATTGGCTGAACAACAATCTGGTGAGTGAACTGGACGACGACGAACTGGCACGCATCCGCAATAAAGAGATCGGCTTTGTCTTCCAGACATTTAATCTTCTGGCGCGCGCTACGGCGCTGCACAATGTTGAACTGCCGCTCATCTATAGCGGAACTCCGTCAGAAGAGCGCTTGCAGCGCGCCAAGCAGGCGCTGGAATCGGTTGACCTGGGCGAACGCATGAACCATAAGCCCAACGAACTCTCCGGCGGACAAAGGCAACGTGTGGCGATTGCCCGCGCGCTGGTCAACAATCCTTCCATCATCCTGGCTGACGAGCCCACGGGAAACCTGGATTCGCAGACAGGAAATGAAATCATGAACCTGTTTGAGACACTGCACGCAAAAGGCAACACGATTGTCCTGGTAACACACGAAAATGACATTGCTGAACATGCGCACCGGGTGATCCATATACGTGACGGTGTGATTGCCAGCGACGAGCGCAAAACGAAATAATCCTGCTAGACTGTTACGTTACAAAAACGTACGTAGGCCCCAGCAAGACTTGCCGCTAAAAGCGCGGTTGTCGCCAGAACGCGACTTTACGCTTCCGGGCGTGAACTGGAAACAAAGCCTCTGACTCACGAAGATGGCGCACACGGAACCAGTGATCCGCAAGACTGGTCCGTTACGGCCGGCGCTCATCGGCGGACGTTGGTGGCAAGTGGCTGGCAGTTGTTCAGGTTCTCGTAGTTCCGCATCACGGGCTCCGCAGTACTTCTCTGCCGCACAACAAATCGCAAAACCGAATATGTAAGGAGCAGGGATGAAGATTCTTCACTCTCAGGCTACTCTTGTGCTTCCGGGCGCCGGAGAGCAGCTTAGCGTGATTGGCGATCGGCAGACCATCAAGCTGGATGGCTCGCAAACCAACGGCGCGTTTGCGCTGATTGAACAAAACAACGAACCGGGAACCTCCATACCGGAACACTTCCACACCCAGGAAGACGAGATCTTCTACGTTCTGGAAGGTGAAATGGAATTCACCGTGAGCAAAGAAAAGATTGCTGCCGCCGCCGGAACCACGGTGTTTCTACCCAAAGGAATACCGCATTCCTTCAAAGTGGGCGAGAAAGGCGCGCGTGCGCTGATCATCCTGCAACCCGCAGGGACGGAAAAATTGTTTCGCGAGCTGAACACGCTTCCTCCGGGCAAACCTGATTTTGAGGTGGTCAAGAAGACGTGCAGTAAGTTTGGGATACATTTTTTGTGATTTAGTAATTGAGTAATTTGGTAATTGAGTAATTGAAAAACTTAGTTGGCCGCAGATGCACGCAGATCGACGCGGCTCAAGCCAGATAGTAATGTTTTGTGATTTGTGATTTGTGATTTGTGAGAGGTGATTTGGTGATTGGTTACTGGCGATTCTGGATTTCAGGTTTTTGATCGGCGATCATCCGCGTTCATCCGCGGTAAGGGTTTGTTGTTCCAATTACTCAATTACCAAATTACTCAACCAAAATTACTCAATTACCCATTGCTCTTCCCCGCTTTCCGCTCTTCCAACTCCTCAAGGGTTCGCGGCCAGTCCTCACGCAACAAGCGGCTCAGCGACCGATCAGCCAGGAGTTTGCCGCCGGTCTGGCATTTGGCGCAGTAGTTGGTTTCGTTCGACGCATACTGGATCTTCTGCACCTTAGCTCCGCAGCGCGGACAGGGCTGGCCATACTTCCCATGTACCGCCATCTCAGGACGGAACGCCGTGACTTTCTCCGGGAACTTTCCGTCGGCATCATCGCGCAGGCGATCCATCCATTCGGCAAGTGATGCTCGCGTGGCTTCGTACAGACGCGTGATTTCTTCGGGCTTCAGTTTCTGTGTCAGGGCAATGGGTGACAGCTGAGCACGATGCAGGATTTCATCAGAGTAAGCATTGCCGATGCCACTGAAGAAATGCGGATCCGTGAGCGACCGTTTCAACGTGTGGTTTTCGCGGGTGAGCGCGGAGCTGAATTCATCGCGAGTGGAAGCCATCACGTCGATGCCGCCAGGATCCAGCTTTTGTAAGGCTTCTTCACCTGCGATCACGTGTAAAGACGCGCGCTTCCTTGCGCCAGCTTCGGTCAGCGTGAGTGTGCCGTTGTCAAAATCCAGTGCAGCGAGGGTGCGGCGGCCGTCAGGAGTTTTGCGCTTCTCACTCCAATGCAGCCGTCCGGCGATCATCAGGTGGAAGACCAGCCATATGTCGTTGTCAAAACCAATGGCGATGCGCTTGCCGATTCTCCGCAGGCTGATCACCTTGTGGCCTTGAACAGCATCCATCGGCGGAGCGGCCGTGCGGAGAAGAAACGGTCCGGCGATCTGCACACGCTCCAGCACGTGGCCGACGATGCGCCGGTCGAGCGCTTCGATGTAAACGGTGACGTCGGGCAGTTCAGGCATGAGGCAATTTCAAATTTACAGGTTTAAATTTGAAATTGAAAATCCCGATCACTTCCCCGGGTTCTGATGAGCCCCCACCCAACAGTCAGGTTTTGGAGGCGGCATGAATTTTCTCTCCAGGGGCGCGGTTGTCTGCGATAAAGGTGCCGATGGTTCTATGGCGTCAGCAGCGCTGGCATTTTGCTGCAAGGGACAAGCTCCAGAAGCAATTTGCGAGGTGCATTGATCAGGATTAACGCCTTACTGATAGTCATCGCTATACCGGATCTCAATCCATAGAATGGGCACGGGATGCTCAACCGGTAAGGTCCCAGCTTCGTAGAGAAATTCCATGGCGCTGGCTGCGCCGTCATTGTCATAATAGCCGCCACCGGCAAAGTGCAGCGATTTGGCAAAGACTTCCGCGACCGAGGGAAAAACCAGGATTAGCTGCCTACGGCGGCCAATAAAACCTGTTCCAACCGCGTGAAGTAGCCACAACTTTCAGCCCGGTTGAAGACCGGCTTGACTTCCATGGGATTACGCATGCAATCTAATATCGCCGATGCGTTACGATCCTGAGCACAAAACGAAAACACACAAGAGAATCGTCAGAAACGCTTCCCGTCAGTTGCGCGCAAAAGGTCTGAACGGATCTGCGGTGACCACATTGATGAAGGCTTCGGGCCTGACCCATGGCGGTTTCTACCGGCACTTCGGGAGTCGTGACGAACTGGCCGCCGAGGCGATCGAGGCGAGCGTGCAGGAGTTGGGTGACCGGCTCATCGCCGCGGCGAAAGGTGCCAAACCGGGCGAAGGCTGGAAAGAGATGGTAAGGAGTTATCTATCTCTGGAACGTTGTGATCATATGGATGACGGCTGTCCCATTGCTGCCCTTGCCCCTGACATCGCCCGGACGCGGCCGGCGGTGAAGCGGCGAAGCTCGGCTGCGATCCTGAAATTTCGCCAGGAGATCCTGCCCTTCATGCCGGGGAAAGACGCAGAAGAGAAGGCAACGAACTTCCTTGCCATCATTTCGTCGATGGTCGGGGCCATCGCTCTTGCACGCACGATGCCAGACGCAGCTGTTAGGCAAGGAATTTTGAACCGTGTCCGCGATCATCTGCTCGCCAGTTTCTGAATTTTTTTGCGACCGATGGGATGATATATATCATCTCATTAAAAGATCGCGTTCGCATAAGATGACACTCGTCATCCAGGACGAGCGGTCAATTTGAAAGGAGGGCGAAATGTCGCCGCAAATCATCTTCCAAATACATCTCGTTTCAGGTTACGTCGCGTGGCTACTGTGCTTCAGGGCGTATCTCATGCCCAGGCTCAAGACGATGGACATTGTCGCAGCGCAACGCGCCATCGCTACCCTGCACAGCTTCCGCTTCTTCGGCCTGGTCTTTATTCTTCCAGGCGTCGTGGGCAATCTGCCGGCCAGCTTCGCCCCGTTCGCTGCCTACTGGGACCTGGCAACAGGGGTGCTTGCGATGCTCGCGCTCCTCACGGTAAGGATTCGTCCGCTCTTCTGGCTGTTCGTGGTTGCCTTCAATCTTGTGGGCATTGTCGACCTCATCCTCGACTATTACCACGCCACCCAGATCGGCCTTCCGGCAATGGCGGGGCAGTTGGGCGCCGCGTACGTTATTCCGATCATCTACGTGCCGCTGCTGATGATCACGCATGTGGTCGCCTTGTATCTGTTGGTGCGCCGGCAGCCCACAACGGCTCCGGCATTTGCTGGTGAAGCTGCCGCATCCTGAGATCGCGAACGGATGTCAGGGCACGAGTAAACTCGTGCCTTGACACGTTGTCTTTGGGCGCCGGCGTTTCGGAATTGTTCGCGATCAACTTCGCGCCTGCGGCGTGTTTGCTCAGGGACCGGGCAAGAGAATCCCGCCCTTTGCTCCGCAACGGAACGGGGCACCCATTCATTAATGCGAGGGAAAGAAAGGTCAAAGGCTGGCGCACCCGGCACCCGGCCTCGCGCTGCCCCAGACGGCTGTGCAGCCCTTAGATCAAGCTGCCAGGGCATCGATTGCGGGTGGATAATACTATCGGCCGTATCCTTGAACGACCGGCCCTCCCACGTTGATTGCATATTCCACGCCCAGAATCGCAATTACGAAATACATTTCCCCTTTGTAGGTGTAGAGGAATGTCCACTCGTTTAGAACCTCATACTCTTTGCCAGACGGGTCTGCGAACGTGAAGTCAGAAGGATAGATCTGACGTTCGGAATAGGGCCAATGTGGCCCAGTCTTGCGATACCGGGCATAGTAGCGAAGGGTTCCTATTCCTGAAGTACTTGGTGAACGAATGAGATCGCAATCGATCCTTCGCCGACTGCGGACGCAACACGTTTGATGCTGCCACCCCGCACGTCCCCCACCGCGAATATTCCCGGCAGACTGGTTTCGAGCAAGTACGGCGGTCGGGCCAGGGGCCAATGCGCAGCGCTCAGATCGTCCGGCGATAAAAGGGGACCAGTCTTAATGAAGCCTTTCGTGTCAAGGGCGACGCAGCCATCAAGCCATCGGGTGTTCGGGGCCGCGCCGGTCATGACGAACACGTGCCGAATCTTGTGCTCCTCAGTTCGCTCTGTTTCATTATTTCGCCAACGAATGGATTCGAGGTGATCGCCTCCTTCCAGGGCGATGATCTCGGTGTGTGGTCGCAATTCAATCGTAGGAGTCTCTTCGATGCGCCGAATCAAGTAGCGCGACATAGTATCAGCCAAACCGGCCGACCTGACTAGAAGGTGCGCGCGCACTGTCGTCTCCGCCAGAAACACGGCGGCCTGGCCGGCGGAATTCCCCCCGCCTACCACAATCACTTCTTCTCCACTACACAACTGAGCTTCCACAAACGTCGCGCCGTAGTAGACGCCCGCCCCCTCGAACCGCGACAAGTTCTGTAGAGGGGGCCTTCGATACTCCGCCCCGGTGGCAATTACGATGGCGCGTGCCGGAATTCGTGCCCCGTTCTCCAGTTCTACGATGTAAGGCTTGCGGTCGCAGTTGAGTCGCGCCCCTTTGGCGATGAGCATCTGGGCGCCGAACTTCTCCGCTTGCGTATACGCGCGGCCGGCGAGTTCCCGGCCCGAGATACCGGTGGGAAATCCCAAGTAATTCTCGATTTTTGAGCTTGAGCCTGCCTGGCCGCCAGGCGAACTCGTTTCTACTACCAAAACATCCAGGCCTTCTGACGCGCCGTAAACGGCTGCTGCCAATCCTGAGGGACCGGCGCCGATGATCACGAGATCGCGCATCTGTGTTTGGTCAATACTCTCATTGAAACCAAGGGAATCGGCAACCTGGTGGTTCGTGGGGTTCCGAAGCACAACTTCCCCGCGGCAAATCACCACCGGTACGTCGCTGGAGGCGACATGAAAACCATCCAGCAGATTTTGTACCTCGGGGTCGCGTTCGAGGTCCATGTAGGCGTAGGGGTGTCCGTTGCGCGTCAGGAACTCTTTGATCCGGAGCGTACCCGCGGAATGGGTCGAGCCGACCAGCACAACATCTCCGACGCCAGCGGCCACCAACTCGACCCTGCGGAGAATGAAAGCCCGCATTAGAATCTCGCCGAGCTCAGTATCGGTCTGCACCAACGCCAGCATGCGTTGACGATCGAATTCGATCACCTCGCCGGTCTTGGCGGCTCGCAATCGAAACAGCGCCCGGCGACCGAAGAGCGTGCTCACCTCACCCGTGAAGTGACCCGGGCCGTGGACGGTGACAAGGGTCTCAGCCGAACCCGCCGGGCGGAGAACCTCCAGTTCGCCCGAGACCACCACAAAAAACGCTCCCTCGCTGTCTCCCTGTTGAACGAGCACCTCGCCAGGCTGAGTCGAACGCACGTGCCCCTGCGCTGCGATGCGACGAATCTGTGCGGGCGTTAAGGTGGGAAATACCTGCTCAGTGCGAGAGCTGGTCAGTGGAAGTCCCCGGATGACATTGCTCATATGTTTGTCTGCGGCTCCCCACTCGACATTATCTCTCGAATTTCTGTGTTGAATGTGACAAAGCGAGAGTTGACAATCGGCTTGCTCCACCGGAGTTTATTCCGGGCCTGAAGTCGGCTTCTGGGAAGTTGATTTCGCTGTGATCATGCGCCCCAATCGCTGTGGGATGAAAGAACGCGGAATTGAGCATGCATTGTTGGTTAAATCGGTGTAGGAGCACCCTCGCGTCGGCCCACTCGCCCATACAGCCATTCTCAGATGGTCCGCTCAAATCCGGGGCGTCTCGTCAGAAGCACGGCCAGGAACCCGCCCGCGAGAACATCGAAGGACAGGCAGAAACCCGGCCACCAGAGCGGGACTCCGGGATTCCGGATTACCAGGTGATGAGTGAAATCGAAAACTCCGTGTCCGGCCAGAGCAGCGACGATAAGCCAGAGGTTCTTCCTGAATCCCACGACTGCCAGAGTGAGAAATACACCCGCCGCCAGACTCTCGATGGTCAGCGCCGTCGTGGAGCCGCCCATGGCGGCAAACAGGATGTAATACGTGGCAATCACGATCAGCAGCGTGGGATAGAAGACGCGGTCGCGATCAAATCCGGACAGCATGGCGAAGGCGCACACCAGGGCTGCGAGTACAGCTCCGATCAGATACTCCATGACGTTTGCTTCTCCTTTCTTCTTTCTTCTTTTCAGTTGACTGTACGGATTGCCGGCGTGCATCGGGCATCGTTCAATGTTTAGTGTTCAATATCCAACGTTCAATGTTCAATATCCAGTGTTCAAATGTGCGGCCGGGGCCATACTTGGCTAAAGCAACGCGCCTCCTGTAGCGCGTCTTCTCGCCACATTTTATAGAACTACATCGAGTTTATAGAAAACTTACGATAGTTATGGTAAACTTACGAGTAAAAACCGATCCTGCCGGCGGAATGACGACGCAAACTCCAACTAGTTTGCCGGAAACGGGGCGCTTGGGATATCCCAAACTAAATGCTTTGTTTTCCTAGTTGAGGGTACCCGGGGATACCCTCTCTGATTTGGTAATTGGGTAATTTGGTAATCGAGAAATTGGAAAACCAAGAATCTGGTGATCGGGAGATCGGACGATCTGGTGATCGGACGAGAACGGCAAAATGCAGGGAGCTTTGATATTTCGGGGCTCCCTCGGCTTCGCTCGGGATTTCACCTGCGGGCTCGAACGTCCGCAGAACGGCTCAATTTCGACTGCGCCCTCGCATGCGCTCCGACTCCGCTCAAGATGACAATTCCCCCGGGGCAGATTTGGTAATTGGGTAATTTGGTAATCGGGAAATTGGAAAACCAAGAATCTGGTGATCGGGAGATCGGATGATCTGGTGATCGGACGATCGGAACCTCAACACGAAACCCACCACGGAGGCACAGAGACACGGAGAAGGCAAAAGCGATGAAACTACGCCAAATTGGGATGGCTGGGATCGGTGACGGGGGGTACCCCCAGTCGAGATTTGGTAAATGGTAATTGGAGAACGAAGAATCTGGTGATCGGGATATCGGATGATCTGGTGATCGGAAAGGCAAGCACAAGGTCCCTCCGACCTACGCCCGCGCTGAAGAGTGCGCGCGGTCGCTTTACGGTCGTCGGGATGACGATGGTTTTGGATAGGATGGCGGAATCGCCGAGATCGGAAAGGGCAAGAAGCTTTGACCACAACACGAAGGAAGCGGGACTGAAATCGCTGAAACCTGCGCCAAATTGGGATGACTGGGGTGAGGTGCGATGGATGGCGGGGGAGGGTGAGGATGATCGCGGATTTGGAAAAACGCTGAGGTCACGGAAATTAGCTATTGCGGTTCTCCAAATCGAGAGCGGAGCACATCGACAAATCGGCGGTTGGCTTGAGGCGATGCTAATTCCAAAGGAGATGAGCCGTAGCGAAAGGCGATCCAGAATGTGGCGGAAAGCATTAACGCGGTGATCACGATGTTTTGCCAGCCATTCAGAGGCCATTGGCCATGCCAGCTGAGCTGTGGAGAATGCAGGATCGGGCTCAGGTAAGGAATGGGCCAGGAGTCGCCGTCTGGTCCACGCGATCCCAGAAGATCACACAGCAAATGGAGATGGAAACTCAGCATGACCAGAACGGCGGTCTTCCAGCGTTGCTCAGCCATGAGCCAGCACAACAAAGTCACAGTAAGAGCAAATGGCAGTGTATGCAGTGAGTGATGATATTCAGAAAACCAGAGCAGAGGGTGAGCGGAATTGCGGGTCACAAGCTCCGGTATGATGCCGAGGCCATCAATGTCAGGAACCACTGCGGCCATCACGACCATGGCCTTTTCTCTACCGCTGAGCGGCATAGGGGCTGCCAAAAGCCATCCGGCCAGAAAATGTGTAACTGGACTCATGGTTTCGTTAAGAACGAATGAATAAGAGGCACTTGCACGATACAACACAAAAAGGGCATCCCTTGCGGAATGCCCCCTTCGAGTACTTTGGACTTGTTCCTACTGCTGGACGCTCACGCTTTTCTGCAGGCCGTTTTGGGATGTGGCGGCCGGCGGCTCGGCGAAGAAATTATGGTCATACAGGTTGCGATAGAACTTGCCGGTAATTTCCGCGGCCTTGGGACCGTAGGTTGGGCGTCCGCCGCGGAGGAAGATTACGGTAACAATGTGTCCGTACTGGGTATTTGCGTATGAGGTGAACCAGCCGAAGCGGGTGCCATCTTTGGAGCAGGTGCCGGTCTTGCCCAGGATCTGTTCTTCACTGAAGTTGGTACGCAAGCGGCGCGCGGTGCCGTATTGCACGGCGCCGGTCATACCGTCAGACAGTTCAGGAATCACGTCAGCGATTTCCAGCTGGCGCTTGATCTTAGGCTGGAAGTTTACGGCTTCTTCCGGCGTGGTGGGATGCTGGAGGTAATAGAGCGTGCCTCCGTTGGCGATGGCTGAAACCAGCGCGCCCAGTTGCAGGGGCGTCATGGAGATGCCTTCGCCGAAAGAACACATTTTGCCAACGCCGCCGAGGCTGGCGTCAATTTCCTGAGTCGGATAGGTACCCAGGTGCTCGCCCGGAATGTGATACCCGGCGAGCTCGCCGAGTCCGAACTGGTGAGCATAGTAGCTGACTTTGGCGAAGCCAAGCTTGCGTCCGACTTCTTCAAAGTAGGCGTTGTTGGAGTGAGCGAGTGCCTGCGTGAGAGTCATTTGTGAGCGGCCACCGGTAGAGACTTCCGTCTCACTGGAGATCACGCCTTCACTCAACGCGGCCAGGGCCACGGAGACTTTTATGGTGGAGCAGGGCTGTGCGCCTTCGGAAAGAGCGAGCTTCTGGTTGACCATGGCCAGGATGCGTCCGCTGCTGGGATCGATGGCGACGACGGTGCCATTCATGTTGCCCAGCGCATCGATGGCAGCCTGACGAACGACGGCATCTTCACCGCGGGCGTCATCGCCGTCAGAGGCGTCAGTGGCGTAAGAGCTGGTATAGAACTGTTCCACGTAATGGCTACGACGGCGACGCAGTCGGGCAGAGCGGGCTGACCTGGTACTTAAAGAAGCCGAGCTCAGGGAAGCGGTACGAGCGGTGGCCTTGCCGGCTACCGCAGTTTTGGCAACGGCTTTAGTATTCCGGTGAGCGGCAGCGCGATGTGCAACTGCACGCTTGTGGCGCAGGCGGGTCATGTGTCTTTGAGCGCGGGCGCTTTCAGCAATGCGAGCTTCTCTCTTCTTACTTTTTGACGGTGTGGCTGAGGTGGCGGCAAATGAAGTTGTGGCGAGCAACAAAGTGGCGACGATGAGCAATAAACTTCTGAACCGAGAGGTCATTTCTGGGTCACTCAAAAACCTACTACCGAGGGTGAGTTTGTGGTCGCACTGGTCAATTTCCGGCAGGCAAGCTGTGGCGCAACTCGCAAACGGAAGTATTTGATCTTCAGTGGAACGGACCGCGGTATGAAATTGATGCTACGGTAACCCGTTCACAGGGTGCAATCCTTAATTCACCTGAATACTGAGTAAGTAATCCTTCTGCTTCTATTAACGATGCGGCTGCTCTGTCCGGGTTTGCTCCAGATCAGCCAAGGGGTCTGCTTAACTTTAAAAATCGACCGTTTTGCCGGAAAACGTAGTTCCAGCAGCTTAAACACCAGATTGCGGACCAGAGTTCCGGGATAAGATCCTGAAACTCTGGTCGGAGGAGGTTCAGTTGATTTCGCCGCGCTTACGGATGAACGCCGGAACGTCCAGGTCATCCTGCTCAACGCTGGCCTTGATTGATTCAGTCACCATGGCGATGGTTGGGTTCTCACGCGCAGGTACTGCCATCACGCGCGAAGGCATGCCGTTGCTGTTGTAGCTGGAGCCGCCGTTGGACTTTCCTGCGAACTGCTGGGCTCCAAACTGTTGGCCTCCAACCTGTTGGGCCGCAACCTGTTGAGCAGGAGGTTCATTCTGCGGCTGGAAAACATTGGCCGTACGCGAAGACGCAATGGCCTGCTGCGCGCTGGTGATGCTGCGCTGGGTACGATGCTGGAAGTCGCTCTTGAAGCCGGTGGCGATCACCGTGATCTTGATGGCGTCTTCCATCTTCTCATTCTGCACCGCGCCGAAGATGATGTTGGCATCTTCATGCGCTGCGCTTTGGATGATGGTGGAAGCTTCGTTCACTTCCGCCAGTTTCAGAGAGCTGGAGCCGGTGATGTTGATCAGGATGCCGCGAGCTCCGTCGATAGCGCCCTCTTCCAGCAGCGGCGACGAAATGGCAGCCTGCGCAGCCTCAATGGCACGGCGTTCGCCCTTGGCAACGGCAGTTCCCATCACCGCATGGCCCATGCCCTGCATGATGGTTTTCACGTCAGCAAAGTCACGGTTGATGATGCCGGGAATGGTAATGATGTCTGAGATGCCCTGCACCGCCTGTCGCAAAATGTCATCGGCCACGCGGAATGATTCAAAGAAGCCTGCATTCTGGGCTACGGCCAGCAAACGCTCATTGGGGATCACGATCATGGTGTCAACGCTGTCCACCAGCTCTGACAATCCGCGCTCCGCCTGGTTCATGCGGCGCTTGCCTTCAAACGCAAACGGCTTGGTGACCACGGCAACGGTGAGCGCACCCATTTCGCTGGCGAGCGAGGCGATGATTGGCGCAGCGCCTGTGCCGGTTCCACCGCCAAGGCCTGCCGTGACAAACACCATGTCCGCGCCTTCGAGAGCTTCAATGATTTTGTCGGCATCTTCCAGTGCGCCTCGACGGCCGATTTCCGGATTGGCGCCAGCGCCAAGACCAGTGGTCAGCTTGGTGCCAAGCTGTATCTTCACCGGCGCACGCGACATCTGCAGTGCCTGTAGATCAGTGTTGGCCACCACAAACTCAACGCCTTCCATGCCGGCACAGATCATTCGGTTTACGGCGTTGCCGCCGCCGCCACCCACGCCAATGACCTTGATCTTGGCGTTGTTGCGCGGATCTTCATTGAAATGGATACGAATATCGCCTTCCGGTTGCATCTTTCTTTCATCCATGCGTTTACTCCCAAGCTCTTGTTTGTTGCCAACGTGTTCAAAAGGGCCCGGCATCTGCCGCGCCGAAAGAGTCACCTTGCTGCCTGGGTCCTGGTTCCTCAGGTTGAAATTGTTACTTCAAACTGCGCAACGAGGACCATCACCTCTGCTGCGAATCCTGCAACTACTCGAACTCAAACCTTTAAGCCACTACGCACCGAGTCTGGCCAGCATTGACCGCACTTTGGCGCCGAAGCCATGTTCCTGGATCATTCTGGCCGCCGTGGTGCGATGCGCGTACATCGCCAGCCCGATTACCGTGGCATATTCCAGGTCTTCCATTTCTTCCGGCATCCTGGTAATCGTCGTGGGATTGGCAATCCGCACCGGACGCTCCAGCAGCAGCTCACAGGCTTCAGCGAATCCATTCATGCGTGCCGCACCGCCGGTCAACACCAGGCCTGCGCTGCAAATCTCCAGGACCCCAGCCTGTTTAAGGTGGTCGCGCATCATCTCGCAGAGTTCGTCGGCGCGTGGCTCAAGAATTTCGGCCAGGAAGCGTCTGGGCATCAGCCGAGAAGGCCTGTCACCCACGGCGGGAACTTCAATCTCGTCGCCTTCCGGGACCTTGTTGCTGGATGTGTGACCAAAAACTTTCTTGATGTTCTCAGCCGAGACCAGCGGTGTTCGCAATCCAACCGCCACATCGTTGGTGAAGTGGTCGCCGCCAATGGGAATCACTCCAGTGTGTGACACCATTCCATCGCAGTAGACGATCATGTCTGTGGAACCAGCGCCTATGTCGGCCAGACAGACGCCCAATTCTTTTTCGTCGGCGCGCAAAACGGAATCAGCCGCCATGAGCCCTTCATAGACGACGTTGTCAACGTGGAGCCCGGCGCGATTAGCGGCCGTTACCACGTTCTGTGTTGCGCTGGCAGAAGCAGTGACCATGTGCAGATTCACTTCCAGCCTGCGCCCCATCATGCCCGCGGGATCACGGACACCGGCCTGCTCGTCCAGTATGAATTCCTGCGGCAGCAGATGAAGGATTTCGCGATCGCCCGGCAGAATCACGGACCGGGCTTTCTCCACCGCGCTGCGGATATCGTCACGATTCACGTCCCGAGGCCGCGTTCCCAGAGTGATGCCGCCACGACTGGTCACGCCCTTAATGTGTGACCCTCCCACTGACACAACGGCGTGCTCCACCGTGCATTCAGCAATTGTTTCCGCTTCTTCCACGGCTTTCTGAATGCTCTGCACAGCTTTTTCCAGTTCCACGATGATGCCCTTGCGTGAGCCTCGACTCTCAACCTCGCCATGTCCGCGATATTCCAGACCGGAATCGGTGCCCTGGCAGATCAGCGCTACCGTCTTGGCGCTACCCACATCGAGCACGGTGATCGTGTTACTGTTGTTGTCCTTCATTCTGAGTGCCGGCTCCTGAATTCAGAAATGGAAAATTGTCACGTTCAAGGCTTCTATTTCCAACTTACTTCACAAATCTTCTTAGTGCCGAACTCTTCGCGATTTCTTGTCACTTTTTTTTGCTTCAACCGCGGGCTTCTTCTCTGCTTTGTGTTCCGACGCGGCTGCTTCGCGTTCTACTGGCTTATCTGGATTCACCTTGTCTGGATTAACAATGATCTGTCCTTCATAGCGCAGGTCCACTGACTGCAAATTTTGAAACTGCTGCCGCCATTCGCCAATGTGGCTTACGTAGAGCTTGTAACGGTCAAGAAAGTTGTTGCCGCCCAGATGGATCAGCAGTGTGCCGCCACCTTCATTCGCCGTGACCTTGACGTCTTCTGGATCAGAAAGGTCAACTTCGCTCAACTGCCGCATGTAGTGCGGACCCGTCTCGCTGCCGGCATCCAGGTCGCCGGCAAGACGGTTGTAAATCTTCATCGCCGCCATGCGTGATGACAGCGGCTCAGTTTCGGTAATTCCGTGGATCACGGGGAACGAGTACTTGGTCTGGCGGTTCGCCGGCATTCCCATCACCACTCCGTTTGCGTCGATAAGATTGATCCGCGAGCCAATCTGCGCAAAGGCTACCGGTGAGCGCTCCTGTATCTCGACGGCAATCCGATTCGGCCACAGCCGCATTACGGTCGCCGACTGCACCCAGGGAATCGTCTCCAGTTGCCGCTTGCGTTCGTCCAGAGGCATGAAGAAGATGTTGCGGCCAATATCGGCGCCGGCCACTTCCATCACATGTGCGCGTGATGCGTTGTGTACTCCGGAAATTTCAATGCTGTCACTGGATTCAATGCGGAAGCGCCATGAGTGCATGCCGTAGCCATACGCCGCTGTGCCCACACCAAAAATCACCATGGACAGGCACACGACGATGGCGGCCAGTTTGAATTGTTTTGCGGTCTTCCTGGGGATGGCGGTTCTCCGGACCGGAACACGCTTTTCAGTACGAAGAAACTGGGCATCTTCGTCCAGTTCCTGCTCGATTTCAATGGTGACGGGATCGCTGTTACGTGAACGCGGACGCGAACCGCGGATGAAATTGTCTTCGCCTGAATTTGAAGATGAGCCTGAAGACGATTTCTCGCCGCCACGCACTGCTCTCTCCCGCGGCGGGATGTCGTAATCAGTCTTCTGAGGTATTTCTATAAGCTCGCGCGCCATTAAGAAACTTAGGCCTGCGGAGTCTTCGCCAACCTCAATATACCTGTTTCCTACTGTTTTTGTTAGGAGATTTTACGTAATGACCCATTTTTTTAAGGCTAGGACCTGCCGATGGAGATTGTCGCCGCAAATTGATGGGATTCCCCCTTCGGCTTCATCGGCCTGCGAAAGCTGATTGGCCTGCAAGTCGCGAGCCTGAACGAATGAGATTGCTAAACCAAAGCAACTTCGCTCGTCTCTGCGTGGCTTTCCTGGAAGCCGACAATCGCCTGTTTCAACTGCGAATCCACTTCATCTGCGATGGTCATCACGTCCAGGAGCACCAGGCTAAAGTCCACAGAGGCCAGATTATTCTGCAACGTCTCAAAGATACTCACCTGGAGCACGCGTGACTCCTCTACGAGCATGGCCACAGAATATCCTTGCGACTGTCGGGTCTTGCCATGTTCTCCCGCTGCCACGCAGACGGCCTTTGTCCCTAGATTGGACGGCATATGCAGGCGCTTTACCAGCTCTTCCATCAGTTTGGGTAAATGGCCAGTACGTTGCTCGACGCTCAATGGGATCGCGGTTAACTCTGGCTCCCGCTCAACCCTCGCCAGCCAATGATCGATAGTCTTCTGGCAATCGCGTATCAGGATCGCCGCAACTCGTTCGGTATTTGTCGGCTTTCGTGAGCCGCGCTCCAGCAATTTCCTCTTGATGATTGCTATCAGCTCTGGAACCGCCATCGGCTTCACCAGGATTTCATCTGCTTGCAGCAGTATGGCATTCATGGCCTCTTTGAGTGCCGGATACCCGGTAAAGACCAGCGTGATCGCCGCTGGGTTGATGTGCCGCATGGCGCTCACCACGGTAAAGCCATCGCCTGCACCGGGCATGTGCAGATCGCACAAGAGCACGTCGAAGGGTTCCACGTCGATCAAATGAATCGCTTCCTGCACATTGGCGGCAGTGGTCACGGCAAAGCCGTTGATTTCCAGGATCGCCTTCAGTGAGGAAAGCACCACGTCGTTATCATCCACCAGCAATACCTTCTTCTTAGTTGATTGTGTGATCGTTGAAACCATTGGACTCCACCTTATCTTGAAACGTACCTCACGGAACCACGCTACTTATGGATTAGAGGCAAAGATTTGGCGGGCCCTCCGAGGGCGACTACGAGGCGGGAAAAAGCACTGTGTTTCTCGACTGGCGCTGCTTTGGTTGCCTTCGTCGTTCTTGTTGGTGCTCCACAGGAAACGGCTAAGCAAAAACGGGATCCCACAGAGAACTTGTCCTTCATGGCCCGGCGGACGGAGTTCGCCAGACGCGGTTCATTGATCTCTTGTTTAACTCGTGCGAAGTTCCTGGCGTTCAATTGCGCTTTGCCTGGATCTTTCACCATAACAATATTCACCTTCATCTATCAGACTACGCCTCCAGCGGTTTGCATACTGAGCGCTTTTGAACAGGCGGAGACCGGAAGCCGAGACGTACGCGGCTGATACTTTGTTACGTCTCCAAATGCCTCTGGGTGGAATATGCCGGTGGGTAGCTCGCCTGAGCCCGGTTTGCACCAAAAAAGACAAATACTCAGGGGACTGGTCAGAAGGTTTCTGCAAATGGAAAGAGCTTAAAACGGGGACGAACGCCTGGTCACATTTTTTCATTGCCTCGGCGTCTTAGTGGTGGCTTTACGCCCGTATCTTCTTCGCTTTGTCCCGCGTCTTCAATTGTTCCAGCACCTGCGGCCCCAGATGCGAGATACTTCCAGCGCCCAGCGTTAAAATCATGTCGCCGGTCTCAGCCACGCTCACAGCTTCCCGTGACGCATCTTCAAACGACGGCATATAACGGGCTTCCTTCCCGGCAGCGCGCAATGCGGAGGCTACGCGCTCACCCGTAATGCCAGGAATCGGCTGCTCGCTGGCAGGATAGATATCAAGAACAAACACGGTGTCAGCATCATCAAAGGCGCCCGCAAACTCATCCAGCAGGTCTCGGGTTCGCGTATAACGATGTGGCTGGAACACAACATGCACCTTATTGAACCGGCAGTCCCTGGCCGCGGCCAGGGTCGCGCGAATCTCAGTAGGATGGTGGCCATAGTCATCGATCACGCTCACGCCGCCAACCCGGCCCTTCAACTGGAACCGGCGGTCCACACCGCCAAAGTTTTCCAGGCCTTCGCGGATTCGCTCCGGATCCAGGTCCAGCCCCACGCCCACGCTCACAGCTGCCGTTGCATTCAGCACGTTGTGGTGTCCAGGCACCTGCAGGTGAAACTCACCCAGAGACTTTCCGCGATATTCCACGGCAAAATGTGCGTAATGTCGGGTACTGCTGCACTGGGTTTTGTTGCGCAGGATACGGAAATCGGACCCCTCACTCACACCGTAAGTGATCGCTCGCCTTGCCAGTCGGGGTAATAAAGACCGCAGCCGCGCATCGTCGTTGCAAAGCAGTACTGTCCCGTAAAAAGGTACGCGATCGACAAAATCGACAAATGCCTGCTCCACGTCCGCCATGTCGCGATAGCAATCCATGTGCTCGCGATCGATGTTCGTCACCACCGCCAGAATAGGTGATAGCTTCAGGAATGACCGATCACTCTCATCGGCTTCAGCCACCATATAGTGTGACTTGCCCAGCCGTGCATTCGACCCCATGGCATCCACCCGCCCGCCGACCACCACGGTTGGATCCAGTCCGCCGGCATTCAGCACCGCAGCCACCATGCTGGTGGTCGTGGTCTTGCCATGCATTCCGGCGATTGCGATTCCATATTTCAACCGCATCAATTCAGCCAGCATCTCTGCCCTAGGGATCACAGGCGTGTGTTGGGCATGGGCTGCGCTGATTTCCGGATTGTTGCTCTGCACCGCTGAACTCGTAACCACCACTTCTGCGCCGGTGATGTTTTCGGCTTTGTGACCTATAAAGATGATGGCTCCCAACTCCGCCAGACGCTCCGTGACAGACGACGCCCGCAAATCAGAACCTGACACCTTGTACCCAAGCGTCAGCAACACTTCGGCGATACCGCTCATGCCGATGCCGCCAATGCCTACGAAATGTACCCTCTGAATCTTTGCGAACACCGCTAACCCTTCCCCGCCAACTCTCCCACCATTCTCGCCACTCGCCCTGCCGCATCATTGTGCGAGAGCTTCTTAGCCCGCGACGACATCTGATCCAGCTTTGTATGATTCCCCATCAACTCCGCCACCGTCTGTGCCAGCTTCGCAGGGGTCAACTCCGCCTGCGGGATTAGCACAGCAGCCCCGCCCTCAACAATTGCCTCCGCATTACGTCGCTGATGATCGTCCGCGGCCGTCGGCAACGGGATGTAGACCGCCGGCTTCCCTGCCGCCGCAGCTTCCGCTACTGTACTTGCACCTGATCGACAAACCAGCAGGTCAGCCTGCGCAAAAGCAGCCGGCATATCATCTATAAATGCCGAAACGTCCGCCGCAATGCCCGCCTTTTCGTACGCAGCGCGCACGTCATTATAGTCGCGCTCACCTGTCTGATGGATAACGTGCAATTCAGGAACTTGCCGTAGTACTTCCGGGACCGCCCCGGTCACCGCCAGATTAATGGCATGGGCTCCCTGGCTGCCTCCAAACACCAGTAGAGTTGGCCGCCGGCCGGCCTCTGGAGCCAGCACTTTGAAAAACTCCTGCCTCACCGGAACGCCAATAACCTTTGCGTTACGGAAATATTGCAATGTCTGCTCAAAATGTACCGCGGCCGCGGATACCCGATGTCCCACGATCTTATTCGCGAATCCGGGAACATAGTTCGGCTCAAACGCCAGCGTCGGAATCCTGCTCAGGATCGCGGCTGCCATCGCCGGTCCAGAAGCATAGCCTCCCACTCCCACCACCACATCGGGCTCGAAAACGCTGATGATCTTGCGCGCGTGAATCACCGCCATTGGCAGATCCACCAGCGTGCGCAGCCGTGTCATTAGGCTTACATTCTTAAGTGCGCCGACTTTAATATTCATCAGCCCAAATCCCGCCGCGGGAACCAGGCGGTTCTCAATGCCGCGGGCGGTTCCCACAAACAAGACTTCCGCTTGATAGCGCGCCTTCAACTCTCGGGCAATGGCCAGCGCCGGAATTACGTGTCCGCCTGTGCCTCCACCGGCAATCAGTACTCGCATAGTCTTTCCATGTCGAATCAGCAGTGTAAATGAAAGGGTCCACTTGTCGCCCTGAGTAGCTGTGAACAGTGTTGGACAGCTTGTGGCTGACAGTGGAAGCTAAAGTAGAAATGGGATCAGCCGGGGAGTCTTTTTGGCATAGTCCTGGTAATCAGGATAAACAGGGGGCAGTAGCTGCTCTTCACACAGTATTCGCGTAACCAAGGCTCCGAATGCGACAACACCGAGAGCAACGTTGGATGCCGAGGCATGCACAGCCACTCCGGTCACGATGATCAGTAGCGCGCCTGAATAAATAGGGTTGCGCACGTACCGGTACGGCCCGTTGGTGACCAATCCGCCTTGCGTTGGACGGGCGCCAAAATGGAAACTGCGGAATCCAAACGTCAGCCGTGCCCAGACAACGATGAGCAATCCCAATATCTGAAGCGCGTCGCTGACTACTCCGGTCCCGAGAATTCCTCCGCGAGTTCCCAGCCACACCACCGCGACGATCACCACAGCGGTCGCAAAATAGGACAATGGGTTGGCAATACGGCTTGGCATTTTCACGCCGTAAAACAAATGATGTGGAAACACCATCCTAATCCTCCTCATCTTTGAGTTTGTTGTCTATCATTGCCAATAAACAATTGGACTATTAGTTTTGACTATAGTATGATGAGTTGACTATGGAAGAGATCTCCATCTCTGAATTTAAGGCCAAGTGCCTGGCGATCCTTGAGCAAGTTCGCAAATCCAAAAAGCCGATTCGCATTACGCGTTTCGGAAAGCCGGTTGCCGAGGTAGTGCCCCCTTCTCCGGACAAGGAACGCGGGAACTGGCTGGGCTGCATGAAGGGTCGCATGGAAATCCTGGACGATATCATGTCCCCCGCGACGGATCCTGAAGAATGGGAGGTTCTTCGCGATTGAAACTGCTCCTTGATACCCAAATTTGGCTATGGGGCATGCGCGAACCACACCGGCTCGGAAAAATGGTTCAGCGTGAGCTCGTTCAGAAGGAAAATGAGTTGTGGCTCTCTCCCGTGAGTGTTTGGGAAGCAATGGTTCTGATTCGCAAACGCAAAATTTCAATCGCGCAATCGAGCACGGAGTGGATGGCTGCATCCACAGCGCTCTTTAAAGAAGCACCGTTCACATGGGAAATTGCTCGCTTGAGCGAAGTACTCCAACTCCCGCATGCTGACCCGGCAGATCGCTTTATTGCCGCTACGGCAAAAGTCTTCGGTCTCACGCTGGTCACTGCTGACAGAAATCTTCTTGGCCTCGGAGATATTGCAACTCTCGCCAACCGCTAAGGCTCCCCCGTAACCTTCCTCTCTCGTTCGCCGCCTTCCCTCTCCGGGCATCAAACTTTGGAGAGGAGGAGCATCCAGAATGAAGATCAATGAATTGCTGCTCGATGAACTCGACCGCGAGGCTACCGGAATACGAAAGACTCTCGAACAGGTTCCTGAAGGCAGGAATGACTGGAAGCCGCATCCGAAATCGATGCCGCTCGGAGATCTTGCCACCATCGTAGCCACCATCCCTGCGTGGCTCGAAATTGTCGTCAACCAGGATGAACTGGACATCAATCCCCCTGGCGGCCCTCAACACAAGCCGCCGCAGTGGAAAACGCGGCGAGACCTGCTCGGCCAGTTCGAAGTCAGCCTGAAAAAAGGCCGCGAGGTTTTGCAGAAAACCTCAGACGATCGCCTGCTGAACACAAAATGGAAAATGCTTTCCGGCGGTAAGTTAATGAGCGAACAGCCACGCTATGTCGCCATCCGTGATGGCGTGCTCAACCACATGGCACATCACCGCGGACAGCTAACTGTATATCTTCGCCTGAACGAAGAAAAGGTTCCGGCGATCTATGGCCCTTCAGCCGACGAAGGGAAAGCTGCCTGAGATTCACCTGGGCTTTTACAGAGAATGTATTTCCAAAATGAAAGGGCGGCCCGCAAGCCGCCCTCTTCAAGACGACTATTCTTAGCAGCAGCCCATCTTTACCTCTCCAGTTGCTGTCACAGGCGGGCCAAATGCCTCCACCGGAGCCGGAGCCCCTTTATAAGCCTGTATCCAGCGACGCACAGCGTCAAATAGAACCAGCACCACTCCAAGAATAAAGATCGACATCAGGATGGAATCAAGATATCCGGTAAAGATCGTCCCGGGCTTCTGCGTGAGAGGCCAGAAAATGTTCTTGATTGAGAGCACTCCGGCGCTGAGCGTGGTGACGCCCACAAAACACATGGGCGCAGCCGTAATCCACGCGTACTTTGCTTTTCCCATGTTGATCAGAAAGCTGGTGGTCACAGCCAGGGCGATCGTTGCCAGCAATTGGTTCCCCGTTCCGAACAGCGGCCACAGCGTAGAGATGCTGCCGGTATAAATCAGATATCCCCAGGCGAGCACTACTACAAAGGTCGTTCCCAGATTACCCGGCAGCCAAGCATTGTTCCCGAGCGGTTTGTAAATCTTGCCGGTAAGTTCCTGCAGGACGTAACGGGCCACGCGGGTACCGGTATCAATGGTGGTGAGAATGAACAGCGCCTCAAACATTATGGCGTAGTGATACCAATAGCCCATCAGCCTGGTCATGCCGGGCAGTCCTTTGAAAATCTGCGCCATGCCCACAGCCAGTGATACGGCTCCGCCCGTGCGTCCGGCCAGCTTCTCGCCTACCTCGCGCGAATACATATCCAGGTTCACCGTGTGCAGACCCAGTTTGGAAAATATCTCCGGAGTGGCATTGATGGCAAAGTAATCGCCCGGATGCATGGAGCACGCAGCGATCAGCGCGAGCACGCCGACCAGTGACTCGGCCACCATGGCGCCATAGCCGATGAAGCGCGCGTCTGTTTCCTTGTCCAACATCTTCGGCGTCGTGCCGGAAGACACCAGCGAGTGGAAGCCGGATATCGCGCCGCAGGCAATGGTCACAAAAAGAAATGGGAACAACTTGCCTTTGATAATCGGCCCGCCGCCATGCACAAACTGTGTCACCGCTGGAAACTGAATATTGGGATGAACAATGAACACACCCAGGATCAGCACCGCGATGGTGCCAAGTTTTACGTAGGTGGAAAGATAATCGCGTGGTTCCAGCAGCAACCACACCGGCAGCACGGAAGCAACGAATCCATAGATCGCCATCAGGATCGTGATCTGGTGAGCATTGAACGTTAGTGCGTGCGCCGCGCTCGACTGCGCAAACCAGTTCCCGCCGATCACGCTGGCAAGCAGGAACACGACACCAAAGATACTCGGTCCCACAATCTTAATACCGCTTCCGCTCTTGAACATCCACCCGCCCATAATGAGCGCGATTGGGATCGTCATGCCAATCGTGAATACACCCCACGGACTCTGGGAGAGCGCATTTACCACCACAATGCCGAGGCCGGCCAGTGTCACCAGCAGAATGAACAGCACGGCAATCATCGCCACCGTTCCCGCAAATGGCCCTATCTCGGTTCTTGCCACATCGGCGAGCGACCGCCCTTTATGTCGCACGGAAGCCACCAGCACCGTAAAGTCCTGCACGCATCCGGCAATCACCGCGCCAATCAGCAGCCACAGAAATCCGGGAGCAAACCCGAACTGCGCCGCCAGCGTGGGCCCAACCAATGGACCAGCGCCGGCAATCGCGGCGAAGTGGTGACCGAATAAAACCCACTTGGGCGAAGGCACATAATTGTGTCCATCTTCAAAGTTGTGGGCCGGAGTGGTCCGGCGATCATCCAGGGCCAGGGCCTTGGCGGCGATGAACGCACTGTAATAACGATAGGCAATCACATAGACGCAGAGCGCGCCCAGAAGGACAGGAAAGGTATTCATTTACTCGCTCCTGAGATTTCGTCGAACGACAAGCAGGTTGCGATCTACTACCTTCGAACTCACGCACACGGGCCAGAATTCAGCCACTCCAGAATTCAATACCTATGACGTCCAGGATCCATTAAGCAATCCGGGGCAGCAACATCTGGGTCCTGGCAGCTTTGATGCTTTATCCTGTGCTCTCCTGTTGCCCGCTGCCGTGACACCCGTCACAATGGTGCGATACCCCAAAAGTGATATCATGCCCGCTCACAGGGTTCTTCCGCCATTAGCGCCATTTCCCCGATTGGGCGCTACTCACCCAGGAGGCTTTCCATGGCTACTACACCCGTCAAGACCGACACTGGAATTGAACAACTGCTTCGTACCGAAGTTGAGCTGCACCCGCCGGCATTCCTGGCTGAGCAGGCGCGTGTGCAGGACTTTGCCGCCGAATATAAACGCTCCGTGGAAGACCCTGACAAGTTCTGGGCCGGCGTGGCCGGCGAGCTGGAATGGTTTCAGCCATGGAACAAGGTCTTCGAGTGGAAATATCCGACCTTTGAGTGGTTTCAGGGCGGCAAGTGCAACATTG
>Ga0207127_10058_pt1 | contig 26546 bp, 22 predicted proteins | sample Alteio_BWMinHeat_17_FD_153574 | JGI IMG/M metagenome (GOLD analysis project Ga0207127, IMG submission 153574) | Enriched cells from forest soil in Barre Woods Harvard Forest LTER site, Petersham, Massachusetts, United States -... | ecosystem: Environmental > Terrestrial > Soil > Temperate forest >...
GATGCTGATGACGGGATGGCGAGACTTTGGAACTCGCGGTGCTTTCAGGCCGGCGGGTGTCCTGAACGCAGCATCGCGCGCGCAGCCCAAACCGGAGCGGATGCCTGTAACAAAATCGGCAACAAAGCGCATCTAATATCTCGGGACGCTTTCAAGTGACGGTTTTTCTACTCTTCTATTATCGGCTGGATCGAACACATCCCTTTGCCAAATGTTCTCTGTGATCTCGACGATCTCTGTGGCAAAATCCACACATGCAGAAAAGCAATTCGACGGAGAAGGAGAGAGAACCGTACCGGCTGACCGTCGCCACCAATGCCAAGGCGCGCCACGATTATATCATTGAAGAAAAGGTCGAGGCCGGCATTGAACTCCATGGCAGCGAAGTCAAAAGCCTGCGCACACGGCGCGTCAGCTTCGCCGACTGTTACGCGCGTGTCTACGAAGGCGAATGCTGGATTATCGGCCTGCAACTGAGCACGTACGATAAAGCGCACGTACAGGTCCCGGACCCCGTTCGCCGCCGCAAACTGCTGCTCTCACGCCGCGAGATCGAGAAGTTGCGCGCCAAGTCGGAAGTCGCCGGCCGCACGCTGGTTCCGCTGGAAATTTATTTCAAGGGAAGCTGGGCCAAGGTTCTGCTGGGCGTGTGCAAAGGAAAGACGCACGGCGACAAGCGGCAAGCGTTGAAGGAAGCGGAAGTGAAACGGGATATCAGCAGGGTGCTGAAGTCGGCAAGACGTTAACGAAAGGACTGGTCCTTTTACCTCAGTCCTTCAGTTGTCACACCCGCATGCAGGAACGACTTCAAATCCGTCTCGTTGACTTCCGGCTCGCCGGGGCTGACGTTGTTCAGCTTGCCCTGCTTGATCCACTCTTCGAGCGCATCGATCTCGTGAAACAGATGATCGAATGAATCGACGATGAACAGCAGCGGCTGGAAATGGTTGATCTCGAAGTACTGATTGACAACCCACTCAAGCTGGAACGGATAGCGCTGAACGTTGGGCGATTCGATGCAGTGTTCGATCTCGCCGAAGGAACTCAGTAGTCCGCTGCCGTAAACCTGCGTCTTTCCGCCTTCGCCGCGCATCAGGCCGAATTCCACGGTAAACCAGAAAAAGCGCGCCATGGCTTTGATGATGCTCTCGACACGGCGGACCTGTTCGTCCGCATCGGTCACATCGGCCACCATGTCGGCGGCGGTGTGCGCGACTTCGCCGAAACGCACCAACACGTCGGCGAAGCGGCGGTGCGTGTGCATCGGCACGTGGCCGGCGATGTCGTGAAAGACGTCCGGTTCGGGCAGGTAATCGAGCGTCTGGTTGTCGCGGATGGTGATCGTGGTCGGGAATTCGCGGTTGCGCAGGCAATCGAAAAACAAAAAGGCGGGAACGTAGCCGCTTACCGCTTTGGCCTTAAATCCGCTGAGTGGTTCCAGAAATTTGTTGATGTCGTCGAGGTGGGGAATGTTATGCGGATCGAGCGCCAGGTTTTCAACGCCTTCCAGAAATTGCGGATGAGCAAAACGCCGCCACTTGGGAAGAATGCGCGCGTAGAGCTTGCGCCAGGCGTCCTGGTTGGCTTCGCTGTAAAGTTCGTAGGGCTGGCGGATGAAAAGCGTGCCGTGGCTGCGGGCATCTTCGATGAACGCAGCCTTGTTTGTCGTCAATCCTTTGGGAATATCGGGCATGTCCTGCTCCCTCTACCCCGTTTAGTAAACCACTTTGCCGCAAAATATACAAGAAAAAACGCGCCCCTCAATATCTGATGCGGAAACTCGCCGCGTTTCCGAATTTAATTTGTGAGGGTTCACCACCCACCCATCATTCAACGCTTCTTCGCCAATCGTTGCTTGAGCGTCTCGAGCACCGAATACTGAATGGCCAGGTTCTTGTTAACGCCGGTGCCAAGCTCAACGGAAGCGTTGGCCCGGCCGGCCTCGCCGTGAAAGTCGCTGCCGCCGGATGGCGCCAGGTCGTACTTCTTCGCCAGGCTCCAGCACATCTCGGTCTCGGCCGGCGTGTGGGTACTGTAATAGACTTCGAGACCATCGAGTCCCTTGGACTTCAAATCTTTGACGATGTCGTCGAGTTCCTGTTGATTGTCTGCTTTCAAATAGGGCGGATGCGCCAGGATTGCCAGACCCGCCGCGCTGTGAATCTGCGCGATCGATTCCTCTGGACTGACCGCAAACCGCGTCACGTAGGCCGAGCGGCCCTTGGCGAGGAATTTGTCGAAAGCCTCCTGCTTGGTCTTGACGTAACCCTTCTTGATCAAGACGGCGGCGATGTGCGGGCGGCCGACGCTCTTGTCGATGGCGCCGCCGCCGACGCTGCTCTCCAGCAGTCCGGCTTCCTGCTCGACTTCCTCCATTGTGATGGCCATACCCAGCTCGTTGAGGCGCCGGATAATCTGCGGATTGCGGACTTTTCTGCCGTCAGCAAGTTGTCTTAGGAACGCTCGCAGCGCCTGGCTGCCAGGGTCAACAAATAGCCCAACAATGTGCATCGTGCCTTTCGCGAATTGTGCGGAAACTTCGACACCGGAGACCGTCTCAATTCCTGCTGCCTTGCCGGCGTCATGGAACATTCCCAGGCCGGACACGGTGTCGTGATCGGTCAGCGCCAAGGCCCGTAAATTCTGCTTTTTTGCGAGAGCAATAAGTTCTTTGGGCGTCAGGCGTCCGTCGGATGCGGTTGAGTGAGAATGGAGGTCAATCTGGCGAGTCGGCAAGATGAGTCCTCTCGGGATGTGATCCAATTGATACGGCAAGTAGAGAAAAACGCCAGCAAAAACAAGGCCGCATTTTTTGCGACTGGTGGTTCGTCACGTTTGATCGTGACGAACCACTAGCAGCGCCTGCGGATACCTGCGACAGACTCCATTCGATCGGTTAAGATTGTCGATCATCATGGCAGAAACTCTGGACATCGGCTGCGGGCAGAGCAAAACGCCCGGCGCAGTGGGAATTGACATCCTTCCAGCGCCCGGTGTGGACATCGTGCACGATCTCAATCGCCTGCCCTGGCCACTGGAAGCGAATCGCTTTGACACGATCATTTGCTCTCACGTGCTCGAACATCTGCTGGATCTGGTCGGGGTGCTCAACGAAATTCATCGCGTCAGCCGCCACGGGGCTCGAGTGAAGATTATTACGCCGCATTTCTCGAGCCTCAATTCGTGGGAAGACCCGACGCACACGCGCCATTTCGCGCGCCGCAGTTTCAGTTTCTTCGATACTCAGAGCAAACACTGCTACACGTCGCTGCGTATGAAAACAATCAGCGTCCATTTGTCCTTTGGCAGCGGCCTGTGGGACAAGATTGGGCAAATCCAGCACTGGGCCTTTCCGGAACTTTGGGAAAAACACTTCGCGTTTATCTGGCGGGCGCGAAACCTGAGCGTGGAGTTGGAGGTTATAAAAGAGTAAGATCGCAATTGCGCATTGTGGGGTATCGTTCATAATGAAACTAGAGTCTGCGGAATTGCTATGAACACTACTGAACCAACTCTTAAAAGGTGGACACGCTCCGAATACTACACGATGAGCGACATGGGCTGGTTCCAAAGACGCCGCGTGGAGCTGATCGATGGAGAAATCGTCGAAATGAGTCCCCAGCGAAGTTTTCATGCGGCGGCCTTGGGCCTGGTTGAAGACGTTCTTCGCGCGGCGTACGGATCGCGATTCTGGGTGCGCACGCAGCGGCCGCTGGATTTGGGAATTGTAATGGAACCAGAACCCGATGTGGCAGTCGTGGAAGGAAACCCGCGCGACTACAGCGGAAGCCACCCAACCACGGCGCTCTTGATTGTTGAAGTCAGCGATACAACTTTGGCCTATGACCGCGGGCCTAAGGCGAGCGTCTACGCCGCCGCTGGAATTCAGGACTATTGGATTCTAAACTTGATCGATCGCCATCTTGAAGTGTGCCGCGTGCCAATACCGGACCCGGCCGAGCCTCACGGTTTTGGCTACAGCAGTCGCACCATCGTTGGCGCAACGGCAAGCATTTCGCCTTTGAGCGCGCCGCACGTCAGCATTTTGGTGTCAGACCTACTGCCATAAGTTGTCACGTTGGGGGTCTTGCCGAAAAGAGATTTTGCCCGTACAATTGACGGTCTGTTTGTGATTTTTGCACAATAACCGTTGTTAGTTCGGACTTGGGCTGGTCCGTAATCAAATTGGAGCCGACAAATGTCCGATTCCCGTCGCTACATCGGCGAAATCCTGATGGATATGGGTTGCGTCACCCAGGAGAACATCGACGCCGCCCTGGAACGCCAGATGAACGGCGAGAAGGCCAAGATCGGCGAGATTTTTCTCGCCGAGGGACTGTGCACGGCCAACGACATCACCACCGCTCTGGCCGAGCAGTTCCAGATGGAAATGGTGGACATCGACGGCCTGGAAATTCCCCGCGAAGTCATCAACATGGTTCCGCAGGAGCAGTGCCGAGAGAATCACATCATGCCCATCGGCATGATGGACGGCGTGCTCGCCGTCGCCATCTCCGATCCGCTCGATTTACAGTCGCTCGACAACATCCGCTTCGTCATCAATGCGCAGGTCGATCCGGTGCTGGCCACGCGCGAGTCGATCGATGCGGCCATCGAGCGCTACTACAACGAAGGCGACGAGCTCAAACGCCAGATCGTGGACTTGAGCCAGTCCGACGTGCAGGTCGTGGACGTCGAAGGCATCAAGGAGCAGGCCGATCAGCTCGTCGAAGACGAGGACGCGCCGGTCATCAAGCTGGTCACACTGCTGATCTCCGAAGCCGTCAAGAGCCGGGCCAGCGACATTCACATCGAACCGATGCTCGACCGCCTGCGCGTGCGCTACCGCATCGACGGTATCTGTTACGAAATGGACGCGCCGCCCAAGCGCCTGCAGGGATCGATCATCGCGCGCGTAAAAATCATGGCCAGTCTCGACATGGCCGAGAAGCGCCGGCCGCAGGACGGCAAGATTCCATTGAAGCTGCTCGGTCGCAATCTCGACTTGCGCGTCTCGACTCTGCCGGCGCAGCACGGCGAATCGGTGGTCATGCGTATCCTGGACAAAGCGTCGATCAGCTTCGGTCTGGACCAGTTGGGATTCCACGCCGACGACATGAAACTCTTCCGCGGCCTGTGCAAAAAGCCGAACGGAATCATCCTGATCACCGGCCCGACCGGATCGGGCAAGACCACGACGCTGTATTCGGCACTGGCGGAGCTCAACAAGCCCGACCGCAAGATCATTACCGTCGAGAATCCTGTTGAATACACGCTGGCCGGCATCAACCAGTGCCAGGTGAACGAAAACGCCGGAATGACCTTCCAAAAAGCGCTGCGCGCCATGCTGCGCCAGGCGCCCAACGTCATCCTCGTCGGCGAAATCCGCGACTCCGAAACAGCCAAGATCGCCATCGAAGCCGCTCTGACCGGACACTTGGTTTTCGCCACGCTGCACACCAACGACGCTCCCGCCGCCATCACGCGCTTGATCGACATGGGCGTCGCGCCGTTCCTGGTGGCAAGCTCCATCCAGGCCGTGCAGGCTCAGCGCCTGGTGCGGACCATCTGCCCGGACTGCAAACAGCCGGAGGAGATCGAACCCAGCCGCCTGAAATCCTGCGGACTGCGCGAGGAACAGTTCGCCGGCAAGCCAGTGTATCGCGGAACCGGATGCAACACGTGCCGGCAGACCGGATTCAGAGGACGTAAAGGCATCTACGAAATCATGATCATGAACAACCGCCTGCGCGAGATGGCCTTCCGCAAATCAACGACCGACGCTTTGCGCGATCAGGCGCGCCGCGACGGAATGCATACGCTGCTGGACGACGGGCTGCGCAAGGTCCTCGACGGTTGGACGACGCTGGAAGAAGTGCTGGCCGAAGCCAAGCAGTACACCTGAGTTGTAGCACAAGCTGTTAGCTTGTGCGAGACCGTGAGCAACAAACGACGCAAGCTGACAGCTTGCGCTACACGGAGACGATGAATGGACAACAATCCAACAGCTCCTGTCCGGCCAGCCGCTGCTGCCGGGTCCGGCGCCATCAACGACGCAGTCGCTCAGGCAAGCCTGGGCAGTTCATCGGCGGCTGGGGCGCGTCCGGCAGCGCCGGCCAGAATGGACATCGCGCGGCTGCTTGAAGCCGTCGTCAAGTACGACGCGTCCGATCTGCATCTGGCCGTCGGCCGCCCACCGGTCGTGCGCGTACGCGGCGATCTGCGGGACCTGGGGAAGCAGCCCCTGACGCCCGACGACACGATGGCGCTGATGAAATCGATCACCTCCGAGCGCCACCAGCAGGAACTGGGCGAAAAGGGCGGCGCGGACTTTGGATTCGCCTTTGGAGAATCGGCGCGCTTCCGCGTTTCGGTCTTCAAACAGAAGGGCCATGTGGGCATCGTGTTGCGCCTGATTCCCAACAAACTGAAATCGTTTGAAGAGATCGGCCTGCCGCCGGTCATCAAGGACGTCTGTCTGCGTCCGCGCGGCCTGGTGCTGGTCACCGGACCCACGGGTTCGGGCAAGACGACGTCTCTGGCAACGATGATCGATTTCATCAACACCGAGCGCGCCGATCACATCATCACCATCGAAGACCCGATCGAGTACTACCACAAGCACCGCAAATGCGTGATCACGCAGCGCGAGCTCAATTCCGACGTTCCGTCGTTCCCCGAAGCGCTGCGCCGCGCTCTGCGCCAGGACCCCGACGTGATTCTGGTCGGCGAAATGCGCGATCTTGAAACAATCCAGGTCGCGATCACCTCCGCCGAAACCGGACACTTGGTTTTCGCCACGCTGCATACGACCGGCGCGGCCGAAACCATCAACCGCATCGTGGACGCCTTCCCGACCAATCAGCAGGCGCAGATCCGCACGCAGTTGGCGGCGACCATGGTGGCGGTCATCTCTCAAACGCTGCTGCCGACGGCCGACGGCACGGGGCGCATCGCCGCCTTCGAACTGATGTTCTCCAGCGACGCCATCCGCGCGTTGATGCGCAAGGGCGAGACCTACAAGATCAACTCGCACATCCAGACGTCCGGCAAGGAAGGCATGATCCTGCTCGACGACTTCCTCTTCAACCTCTGGACCGCGCAGAAGATCACCTACAATGTCATGATGCAGCGCAGCCAGGATCCGGAAATGCTGGAACAGAAGGTGCGCGACTTTACGGAGATGATGAAGAACAAGAAAAAATAGTGATTGGTGAACGGTGATTAGTGAGTGGTGAGTGGTAAGACCCGCTCACTTCTGTGGAGGTCGTCGTGGCTCAAGCACCTAAGGCGAAAGCGGCACCCGTGATGGAAGCAAACCCAGAAGGCGACCGGCAGCCCATTGGCCAGATCCTGATCCAGATGGGACTGATCGATGACGCCGGACTGGAACAGGCGCTGGCGCTGCAGCATGAAAAGGGCGGCGCGCTGGGGCAGGTCATGGTCGAAGCCGGCTTGATCGACGCCGAAGGCTTGCTCCAGGCCCTGGCCATGCAGAACAACATGCAGATGGTGGATCTCAAGCACATCGAGATCCCCGAAGAAGTCTTGAAGATGGTGTCAGTCTCGATGGCCCAGGTGTACCGCATCATTCCCATCAGCTTCGAAGACAACATTCTGACCGTCGCGATGGCCGATCCGCAGAACGTCAACGCGCTCGACGATTTGCGCTTCATGCTCAATTGTGAAATCGCCGGCGCCATCGCCACCGAAGAGCAGGTCAACGAAGCCGTCGAACAACACTACGGCACGCAGCGCGAGTCGATCCGCGAGCTTTACCAGTCCATGTCGGGCGAAGACATGGCCGTGCTGGCTCAGGCGGAGTCCATCGATGCGCGCAACATCGAGCAGATGGTCAACGCCGCGCCCGTGATCAAGTTCCTGAATCTGGTGCTCTTGACGGCCATCCGCGACCAGGCATCGGACATCCATTTCGAGCCGTTTGAAACTGAATTCAAGATCCGCTACCGCATCGACGGAACGCTGCTGGAAATTCCGCCGCCGCCACGCGGACTGGCCCTGGCCCTGTGCAGCCGCATCAAGGTCATGTCCAATATGGACATTGCCGAAAAGCGCGTCCCGCAGGACGGCCGTATCGAGCTGACGGTGGGTGGCAACCCGATCGACATGCGCGTCTCGACACTGCCGACGTACTTCGGCGAGTCGGTCGTGATGCGCGTGCTGGATCGCAGCGTCGTCTCGCTGGACCTGGAACGCCTGGGCATGCGCGACGAAGAGCTGGCGTTTTTCCACGGCGCCATCGAGCAGCCCAACGGCATCTGCCTCGTCACCGGCCCGACCGGTTCGGGAAAGACCACCACACTTTATTCGGCGCTCAACGCCGCCAACAGTCCCGAGGTCAAGATCATCACGACGGAAGACCCGGTCGAATACGATCTGGACGGCATCATCCAGTGCCCGATCAAACCCGACCTGGGCGTCACGTTCTCAACCTGTCTGCGTTCGATTCTGCGCCAGGACCCCGACAAGATCCTGGTCGGCGAAATCCGCGATAAGGAAACGGCCGACATCGCCATCGAAGCGTCGCTGACCGGCCACTTGGTCTTCAGCACGCTGCACACCAACGACGCGCCGTCCACGATCACGCGTCTGCTGGACATGGGCATCGAACCGTTCCTGCTCTCCGCAACGCTGTACGCCGTCGTGGCGCAGCGCCTGGTGCGCGTAATCTGCACTAAATGCAAGGACCGCTATTCGCCGACGGAAGAAGCGCTGTTGGAGCTCAGCCTGCGCCCCGAAGATGTGGAAGGTAAGGAGTTCTTCTTCGGCCGCCGCTGCGATCATTGCAACAAGACCGGCTACCGTGGCCGCAACGCCATCTACGAGATCATGAAAATCGACACCAAGATGCGCGAACTGATTCTGGCGTCGAAATCGACCGAAGTCGTGCGCGCCGAAGCGCAGTCCGCCGGCATGCGCTCGCTGCGTGAAGCCGGAATCCTGAAAATCTTCGACGGCCTGACGACGATCGAGGAAGTCGTGCGCGAGACGCTGGCGTTTGAGTAACTCTAAGGGTAAAATCGAAGCATGAAACGCCGACGAGCAAAACGGGTGAGCGTACTTGCTCCTTACAAGGAGCAGATATTGAAGTGGAAGCGCGGGATGGAAGAGATGAATCGTTTCGTTCTAGAGGAACGGCGAAAGATGACTATGGAAGAGAAATTTTTGTCTCTAAGCCATTTGATGGAGTTCTCCAGAGCGTGCCGCGCCGCAACTGGTCACGAAGACGTGCCAGATGAATCCACAAAGGAGATGCGGGAGCGCCTTGACCGATATCACCGAATCTTCCGCAGGCGCAACGCACCCGCTTGATCGCTTGCGTGCCGCGATCTCGGCATCGTACCGCTGGTTTCAGGAAACTGAGACCGATGGCATAATCATCGGCGGAGTAGCAGCAGCGCTGCTTGGAGATCCTCGCGGTACCGACGATGTCGATTGGACAGCGTCCATCGATGAAGACAAGATTGAAGCATTCATTTCCGCTGGAAAGAAATTTGATATTTTTTCTCTCATTTCAGATCCAGTTGAATTCTCTCATCGTTCAAATCTGATTCCATTTATTCACCGTCCGTCCACGATAAAGATCGATGTTGCATTCGCATGGGCGCCCTTCGAGGTTGGAGCAATTCACTCGAAGCGACGCGTTTCCCTGTTCGGACTTGAATTGCCGCTGCCGAAAACTGAAGACTTAATAGTGATGAAAGCTGTTGCGCGACGGCCGATTGACGTAGCCGATCTCGAAAAGCTATTGGTTTTTAATCCCTCCGTCGATGTGAAATACATCAGGCGTTGGGTAAAGGAATACGCAAAAATCATGGAGTCACCGGAAGTTGTTGCAGATCTGGACCGAATGATTAAGCGCCGCGAGGCCATGTTCCCGTCCAAAAAGCCAGCACGCAAAAAGCGCCGCTAACCGTCACGCCACGCGGTACTTCTTCACCGCCTTCTCATCAATCTCAATCCCCAACCCCGGCCCCTCCGGCACGCTGATGGTGCCGTCGGGATTCAGTTTCACCGGATTGGTAATGATCTCTCGCAGCATCGGACTGCTCGAAACGTTGTACTCCAGAAACAGCGCGCGCGGCAGCGTCGCATTCACATGCAGGCTCGCCGCGGTCAATAGATCGGTCAGCCACGCGTGAGGGCAAACGTCGATGGAATGCTCGCGCGCCATCCACGCAATCCTGCGCGCAACCGTGATTCCACCGCAGCGCGTCAGGTCCGGCTGCGCGACGTGAATGCGCCCGTCTGCGATCAGCCGCCGGAACCCAGCCGCCGTCGCCTCTTGTTCGCCCGCCGCGACTCGCACGCCCAGCCCACCCCGCTCGATTCCTTCGGAGACGCGGGCGTAGCCTTCGTAATCCTCCGGATTCATGAAATCTTCCATCCAGAAAACACGGTACTGCGAGAGCATGCGGGCAGTCTCCAGCGCATCGAAGGCGCTGCGGCTGACCTTCCAGCCGGGATCGACAAGTAGCTCCACGTTGTCGCCGATTTCCTTTCGCGCAGCGCGAACCAGCGACTCATCGAGCTTCTTATCCTGTCCGAAGACACCCCAGCCGAATTTGATCGCCGAGAAACCGTGCTTGAGATATCCGGCGCAAGCTTCGCGTATGTCGTCGGGCGCCGGCCGGAAAAGCGTCGATGCGTACGCGCGCACGGTTTTGCGGTAGCCGCCACCGAGCAGTTTCCAGAGCGGACGGCGCGTGGCTTTGCCGATGATGTCCCAGCAGGCGATGTCGATTCCGGAAAGCGCCTGGATCGCCGCGCCGCGCCGCCCGAAGTAGATACTGCCCAGATACATCTTTTCCCAGAGGCGTTCGGTTTCGAACGGGTCTTCGCCGAGGCACAGCGAACGCAACCCCTCGAACATTCCCGATCCGGATTCCGGAGCATCGACGCAGGCTTTCGCTACCGCCGGTTGCGTTTCAACGTCCGACCAGCCGACGATGCCCTCATCCGTCTCGACGCGAATCAGACAGCATTGAAACACGCCAGGCGCTTCGCCGGCGCCGGATGGATTCTCGTATTTCTGCTGCCCTTGCAGAATGAAGGCCTGGACATCGGTAATTTTCATTTTCCATTCCTTCTCAACGATCAAGCCGTCGCCGCCGTGGCGCGGAGTTCTTCCTGGCGCTGCATCCACCTCGCGTACCAGCGCCGCGTCGCGGGTTTCCAGACGCTGTCGTGAATCGTTGCGCGCTTGCGATACGGAACGTAGTTGCCGATGTGCCAGCCGTTGGGCCGATAGAGCGCGAAATCGCCGGCCTCGAGCACAAACTGAATCGCTCCGGGCATGCCCTTGCAGTATTCGAGGCCCATGCGCTCGCGTTCTTCATACGACTTGCCTTCAAGCTCCGGCATCTTTGCCGCGGCTTCCTGTTCGCCGGCGACATCCACTCGCCCGTCGCTAGCCGGAACGTACCAGGTGGACGTGTCGGTATAAAGCGCGCAGTTGACTTGCGTAAAAAACGTCGCATCTTTCCCGATCTCCCGGTATTCAACCGGATCGACGCCTTCGGAGCGCTCCGTGATGTCGCGGTGCCATTTCGTGCACCACGGTTGTTGGGCCGGCTCGTAAAGCACGCCCATGCGCTCCAAACCGGCCAGCATATGTTCGGGGCTCAGCACGCGCTGGAGCGCATCGGTCAGCGCCGGCAACTGCGTGTAATCGCGGAACGGTTTGAGGTCCATTTGTTCTGCGAATGCTTGCAGCGGCTGCAAGCGCTGCGCCTGCGGCCCTTTCTTTTCGCGCGCAAGCTCCCGGCCGGCTTCCGTCGCACGGCGCAGATCGCTCACGAGCGACGGCGGCAGTATGCCCTGAAAGACCGTGTAGCCGTGATGGTAGTACTCTTCGATGTGGCGGTCGGAAAACTTGAAGGGCATGCTGTCTCCTTATCAATGATTCAGTCCAGAAAGTTTACGCGGTCGCGACCACGCCGAAATCGGTCATTTTCGCGATATACATAGAGAAAACGGGGAAGGTCAACTAGACTCTGCGAAATGACGAGAAATTCCGCCGATGTTTGAGCCTCTTGTTCTCGCAGGTCTGGCCGCGGTCTTGACGTACGTTGGCGTCATCCCAGTGCGCCGCTGGGCGCTGCGCGGCAACGTCATCGACATTCCCAACCAGCGCAGCTCGCATACACAACCGACACCGCGCGGCGGCGGACTGGCCATCGACGCAGTCGTGCTGCTGGCCTGGATCGGCTACATACTGCTCCGGCTGCCGTCGCAGGAATGGACGCCGCGGCTGGTCTTAGCCGGCGGCGCGATCCTGATCGCGCTGGTCAGTTGGCTGGACGATCTCTATTCGCTATCGAATTCAATCCGCTTTGCGGCACATATCCTGGCCGCGATAGCAGTCATGTGCTTCATGCGCTCGTGGAAGGACATCGAACTGCCGCTGCTCGGTCCGGTTCCGCTCCAAAGCGCGCTGCTCTACCCGCTGACTCTCCTGTGGATCGTGGGCCTGACCAGCGCCTACAATTTCATGGACGGCATCGACGGCATCGCCGGACTGCAAGCGGTGGCGGCGGGACTGAGCTGGTCGGTTCTGGCCTGGCAATCCGGACGAATTGATATCGCCGTCCTGAGTCTCCTGATCGCCGGCGGCGCGATCGGTTTTCTCGGGCACAACTGGCCGCCGGCGCGCATTTTCATGGGCGACGTCGGCAGCACTGTTCTTGGATTTTCGTTTGCGGTCATACCGTTGCTTTTCAATTCAGGCTCCACGCGAGTCGATCCGTTGACGGCCATACTTCCGGTCTGGCCGTTCGTCTTCGATACGACATTCACTTTTTTCCGCCGGCTGGGCCGCGGAGAGAATGTTTTTGCCTCGCACCGTTCTCATCTTTATCAGCGCCTGACCATCGCCGGATGGAGCCACCGCACAGTCAGTCTCCTTTACTTTGCCCTGGCGCTCGCCGGCGCCGCTCTGGCGTGGGTGTGGAATAACCGTCTTCCCGTTGCGCCGGCCGTGCTTCTCGCGCTGCCGTTGATGTGCCTCGCGCTGTGGCTGCTGGTCATCGGCCAGGAGAAAAAAGTCACGGCAACGGAATTGGTCCGCGAATGACGAATCACGACTTGTGACCCGTCCCCCGCGTTTCTATTATATCGTCATATGAAATTGTGCGTTACGTGCGCCATTCTCGCCCTCGCCCTCGCCACCGCTGGCGTGTGCCTCGGCTTTGAGGAACCCGATGCGGCCGCTCAGAAGACCAGCCAGATTTTTAACGACAACCTCACTCCGCGCCGGCTCTTCGATCTCGGCGGCTGGACCATGTGGCCGGTGTTGTTGACCACGATCGTCGGCATTCTTTTTGTTTTTGAGCGCGCGCTCATGTTGCGCCGTTCCAAACATCTTCCCCTCGATTTTCACAAGACGATCATCAAAGTCGTCGATACGCGCGGAGTGGATTCGGCCCTGGCGCTCTGCCTCGAATCGAAGACCTCGCTGAGCCGCGTATTGTATGCCGCGCTGTTGCGGCACGGTTCCGGACGGCAGGATATGGAATTGGCCGTCATCGACGAAAACCGCCGCGTGCTCTACGACCTCACCCGCAACGCCGGCCCGATCGGCATGATGGCCGTCACCGCCCCGCTGATGGGCCTTCTGGGGCTGTGCACGGGACTGATCGTCTGCCTGGATGAGCTGGGCGTGCTGCAATCCGGCCGCGTGAATGCGCTGACCGACGGCGTCTCGTGCGCCTTGATTCCGCTGACCTTCGGCCTGGGCTCGGCCTCGATTCTATCGATCCTCTATTACTTCATGCGTCTGCGCGCCGCCGACATCGCCCGCGAAGTCGAAGAGAGCGCCATCGAGGCCGTCGTCACGCTCGACAGAAAAGCCCGGCAGAGCATCCGCTTGATCGACGACATCGAAGAACAGATCGAAACGCAGGACATGCCCGGCATCAAGGCGCCGGACCTGGACAAGGAATTCGAAGACAAGGACCGCGACAGCTCCGGCTTGAAGACCAGCATTACCACCCACGCCGGCCTCGCCCCCGTTCCCACGCCCGCGCCGCAGCCGGAAAAGAAAAATCAGAGCGAAGTGAAGGACTGAGAGCTGGACGAATCTACTTTTCCGATTTTTGGATTGAAAGACGCCGGAGCTTGATGTTTCGAACCTTGAGCACCGCGGTATTGTTGGCGTAGAAGGCGATCCTGCCGTGGAGTCCGCCGTTGTTGTCGGCCTTGTCGGCCGACTTCGGAAGTGGCGATCCGCTCAGGCAGCACTGAACGCTTTCTCCCATCGCCTTGACAGAAAGGCTGCTCCAGACATTCTTTTGCAGATTCAACACGAAGGTAATTCCGGTATCGCGAAGTTGAACTGCGGCGCACTGCGCCGGACCTTGAACTTCGCAGGTCAGTTCGAAATTGTCGAAACTGCCAGCCGTCTCGACTCGCGCGCCGTTTCTGGCCAAAGTGACGCTCGTAAGCGCTCCGTCCACGACGCCCCATTTGCCGAAGCTTTCCTGCCAGCCGGTCATTGTCTTTCCATCGAATAGTTCCTGCCAGTCCCCGGCATCGACTTTGTCCGATGACGATGGTTGAGCGACTGCAGTTGTCACCGGAGACACGGCATTTAGTTCGGCGTGCTGCGGCGGGACGGGCTGCGTCAAAACGGGCGTCAGATCGGGCTTCTGTTGCAAATCCACCGGTCGCTCCGGCCTGGATTCGCCGGGCAGTGGCGGAAGATCTTTTGGCGCGGCTGACGGAATCGTCTTATGCTCCGCATCGCGTTGGGTACTCGTATTGCCGCTCTTTGACGAACTAACGAACACCACCAGGATTGTTATCGCGGCCATTGCCACGATGCCGCCGACAATCACCGGCGTCGGCATCGTTTTCCTGTCACCGCGTGCGACCGCCTTCGACTCACGAGCCGCCGACAGCTTTGTCCCGGACCTTTTGTACGGCTCGATTGCCGATTGGGGCGTTGCCGCGATTGCAGGTGCCGACGCTTTTTTCGAGTGTGGATCAGGTGCAATCGCTGCAAATTCCATGGTCATCACGCCGACCGAACATTTATTGCAATAGACGCCCTTGAGCTTCTTGTCGCGTCCCATGCCCTGTTCTATTTCTTTGTCCGTGATGCGCGTGCCGCAGGTCTCGCAGAAATAGAATTCCATATGCGATCCACCACAATGCTTCAGATATTCGAAAACATTCTTCCCCGACTGCCGCCGGAGTCAATGCTGCGGAAGTCACTTCAGTTCTTCAGTGCCACGATAAATTCGGCTATCTTCCGTCTCCACGGCTCGCACAATTCTGCAACGGGTGTGTTGAGGCCAGAACCGACGAGCGCACCGGCGTCCGCTGACGACATGTTGCTGATGGAAGGGAATTGCGGAATGGATTTTTTCAGCGTTTCAAGGAACGCGCGCGCATCAGCGACAGTCTTGCTCTTCGCAGCGTCGTTCTGAGCCTCTTTCAAACGTTTTTCAAGCGTCACGAGATACGCGTAGTCGGCGATGCCCTCGGCCATATTGAAATAGACCGACTTGAACAGGAATCCGCCGGGAAATTCGGCGTAGGGCGCCCGCAGCGACAGGCAGTTCTTGCCGTCGAACGGCGTATACCACTCTTCAACGCTCACTTCGCCCGAGCTGGTCGGGCGCGCGGGATAACCGGAGGTTGCGCCGCCCTCGGGCGACGACCAGTGCCATTCCCAGCGTCCCTTCGAATCCATCCGCCAATTGTAGAAGCCCCAGGAAAGGCGGTCCTTGCCGGTGTTGTAGAAGTACAGCGTCTTTCCGGCCGCTTGCGTTTTTTCAATCAGCTTCCTCGCGCCGTCGCTGGCGTGCACGGCGATAATATCGTGATGATCGACCAGTGCGGTGTAATCGAGACCACCTCCCGTGTCGCCCATCGGGTCCACGAAAGTCGTTACACCGGTTTCCCTGGCCCAATCGGCATAGCGATTGGTTTGTTCGAGGTTGCGGTTCCAGGGATTGGGCACCTCGCGCGGCTCATCGACCGTATGCACGGCGACCGCAAGGCCCATCTTCTCGCCGAAGACCTTGTATTGGCGGATCGCGTCCTGGAGATAGCCCTTCATTTCCGGTTTGGTGAACTCGAGGCCGGGATTGAAGTCAACCGCGGGCTGCATGCCAAGCAAGCGGGCAATCTGTCGCGACAGACCCAGCTCAAAAACGCCCACCTGGGTCTGGCCGGGAATGCGGCCCATTCCCACTTCTTTCGCCAGTTCTGGCATCAACGGATCGAACGTCATTTCGACTGAATCTTTGCCTTTCAAGGCGGTGACTTTCGCTTCTCCAATTGTCGCAGCCGTAAAACCGATTTCGCGCATGAAGACAAATTGTTCGCGGATCAGCTTGCGCCGGTCGTAGCCGGATGGAAACTCCCACGGCCCGTAAAACATTCCATAGCTGACGGGAATTTCCTCGAGCTGGAACGGGTACACTTCCAACTGGACCGGCATCGACTGAACGCCGCCCTTCTCGGGCTTGAATGTGATGGTGCCGGTATATTTTCCCGCTTTCGCATCCGCCGGAACTTGCAGCCAGAACCAATACGCCCACGTCAGGCCTGCTTCAAAGCGAATCTTCGTCCACGGCAGCAGCGCCATTTCGTTGGCGCCCGTCGCCAGCGAGTCGTAGTCGTTGTAGGATGAAGCCGCGCCGTCAATGCGGTAGTTCTGATAGTAGCGGCGAATCCCAGACGCGGGAATGACGGCCGGCCCCTTGAGGTCGGAGACTTCAATGTCGCCGGCGCCGAGGTCTTCAAACGCGGTGACGCACACGCGAGTTGTCACGCGCTGGCCCTGCGCAGCTTTCAGGTCCAGCGCCTTCACCGCGCGATCCTCATCTGCCGGCGCCGTCCATGGCTGGATGACGCGGCTGGAGGCTGGCTCCCACAACACGCAGGCGCCGTCGCCGGCTTTCTTCGCCGGGGAAGGATGTGTGTCGAAGAACAGCTTGTTGTAAAAAAGCTTGATGCGCTGCCGGCGAATTTCCGCCGCCAATTTCTTAAAAGCGTCGTCGTCGTTCGCGGGCATCGCAATCAGCGCGGCGAGACGGTGGTTGCAGACCTTGACCGACAACTTGCCGCCGGTGACCTTTGCTTTCACGGTCTGCTCCGGACAAACCGGCTCGACGTAGTCCAGCCAGAGCGCGTTGGGACGCTGCGAATACTGCGTGCGCATATGGCGAAAAATGCCTTTCTCGCCAAAAAAATCGGCGTCGCTGATTTTCTCGTCGCAGAGCGTCTGGTCGCAAACCTTCAGGACGAACGGCAGGCTGCGCGTTTTCTCGCTGATAACCTTGCCGGCGCTGATCCACACCCAGTAGTCGCCGTCCGGCATCTCGGCGGTGAATTCAAACGGCCCCGTGGGAGATTCGAGTCCATTTCCGGTCAGCGGATCGGGCCACTTCTCGCCGGCTTCAATCACGCCAACGCCAGAAATGCCGGGTCCGCCGGCGCCGATGGGCGAAAAGCCGGGCGTACACGTGCCCTTGGGACCGAAGTCGAAGGCCTTGGCGCTGTCGGGCAGCTTGACCTTGATGCCGCCGCCGACGGCGTCCTCCTGCATCAGACGCAGGTTGTCAATCCAGATGACAGTGTCGCCGCCTTCGGCAAATGGGGGAAACATGAACTTGATCAACTTGAGTTCGTTCAATTGGATCTTGTCCTTCGCCTGCAATTCATCCCAGGACAGGCCGCCTCTTTTGCCGTTGCGCGCGGCGCGATTGATCCTCCACATCAGCGTATTCTTGCCAACGTGAGTGCGCTGCGCCTCGTCCCCGTCCTCAAATGTGCAGCGTGTGTGAAAATTGGTGGCGCCCTTGTCCCATAGTTCGAAGGCGACCAACAATTTTTCCTGGCGTTCCGTATAAACGTCCATCGCGAAGTAATCGAAGTCGCCCCAATTCTTGAGCTTCTCGCCCGCCAGGCACAGCGTCGTCAAGCCTGCGCCCGCCTTGCTTACCACGCGGCAACAGTTCTTGCCGCTCGTAACGCCGTTGTCTTGAACCACATCCAGAATGACATTGGTGTTGTCCGACGCTTTCCGCAGCAATTCCACATCGGCCGGGTCCTCGAAATCCAAGAGCGCGCGAACATTTGTGCGCTCAGCGGCAAACAACGCTGAGGATGCAAGAACAACGATGGTCAGAGCGAGAACTAAGAACCTGCACGCGTTTCTAAACATGGCTTGCTCCAAAGGCCGTTAGCTCTCTTGTGTACTCATCCATTTGCGGTGCTGATCGCGGGCCTGTCCGCAGCCGGCGTCATAATAGCATCCATCAGAGAGTGGATTATACGAAACAATGATCGCGCGCCGGAATTTCTCGCTGTAGTTTTCTTTCGATAGGTGCGGCGTCATGGAGTCGAATACGATCGCCGTTCCCGCAGGGCCGATCGCTTTGCTTCGATTGCGTCTCGCAAACACTTCCTCAGAGATGCCCTTTTTTCTGTCCATCTCAAACAACCCTTGAAGATGGGCTTGCGGATAAACCTCCAGGCAGCCATTCTCAGCCGTCGCGTCGTCCAGGTAAATAAGGATACTCGCGATTTGACGGGCAGGAATATTTGTCCAGTACCATTTGTCCTGATGCAACGCAAACTCTCCCCCACCCCGCGGATACTTGTAATTCAGTTTGTCCTCGAACAACACCGGTTCCTCTTGAAAAATGCTCTTCATGATTTCAATGATTCTGGCATCCCGTGTTAGTTGCGCAAATTCCGGCGAGACGTCGATGAGCGGTTCGATTTTTTTCGGACGAGCCTTCCCGTCTATTATGTCGATGCGAACCCGCGGATTCTCGTGAACCAGCGGCCCGCATGCGCTTTCGAGTCCTGTAGCCGCACATCGAAGAGCATCGATCTCCACGTCGTTAAACAGCTTCTCAATGATCACGTACCCGTTTTTCATGAAAGCCGCCCGGTCAAACTTCCTGACGGCGTTCACGATTCCAGTTTCAGTCAGGGTGGTCATGGTGTTGGCTCCCGGCAAGGCGGTTGACTGATCTTGCTCTACTGATAGATACTTACCCCAAGAACTCATAGGCGCATCAGGAGGCTTTTGCTAAACGCTTGGATAATATTGCTCAAACAGAGACGGTGTTTCTTGAGAGCGCGGCTGGTTTCGCCAGCGAGCGCTCCCGCGCGCTTTACTGGTACGTGCTGAACACCAGGCACCAGCGCTGCGGGACGAAATACGCCTGCAAGCGCGAATCGGCGAGTGGCCATCAAATCATGTTCATGGTGGACGGGCGCGGCGCGGGCACCTACCAGGGCAGACATTGGACGGCGCAGCGCGGCGACGCTGTGCTGATGGATCTTCGTCAGCCGCACTCGTACTATGCGGACGAAAAGTCGCCGTGGGAGATGTACTACATCCGCTTCGACGGTCCGGGAGTCGCGCAGGTTTTCGACACATTGCTGAGCGCCGCACGCTCGCCGGTGATTCCATTCAGTTCGGAACGCGGGATCAAACGCGATTGCGCGGCGATTTTCAGGTTGTTGAAGACGCAAGCACCCGCGTCGGACGTCTGGGTTTTCCATCATCTGACCGGCTTGATCGCCAATATCGCCGAGGGGCTCCAGCGCCGAATGCACGCGACGCTGGAAGTGGACCCGCCGCGCTCCGGAATTCCCGCCGCGCTGGCGCTGATGCGGTCCGACTTCGCCCGCACGATCGCGCTCAAGGAGCTGGCTCAGGCGGCCTGCATGAGCCCCTTCCATTTTGCACGGCAGTTCAAGCAACAGACAGGATTTACCGCGATGGAGTACCTTGAAAAATTCCGCATCAGCCGCGCGCAGGAGCTGATTCTCTCGCACCCGGACACGGCGCTGAAGCAGATTGCCGATCAGGTTGGTTATAGCGACGCAGCCTATTTCAGCCGCATCTTCAAGCGCAGAGCCGGGATGTCTCCTCAGGCGTATCGAGTAGAAGGATTGCGCTAGGATTCTTACTATCGATCACCAATCACCACTCCATTACTCACCGCTTACCAAGTCAAGCGTCCGCTCCACTTCCTCCCGCCATGTACCCGCGACGCGAACCCCGAATTCCTTCGTGCCGTCGCTCGCCATCGGGCCGGTCAGGTATGGATGCGCGCCGGCTGATTTCAGAATCAACGAGGCACAATTTTCGCGCACGAAATGGATGGCAATGCCCGCTCGTTCCCTGTCTGTCGAATTTCCGCGCGTGCAATGCGGCGTGCCGTGGTTGAAGAACGCCACGCCGCCGGCCTTCAGCACGCAGGGTACCGCGCGTGATTCGTCCGGATAACAGCGAATGTGATGGTCGCTCTGCGGATCGCGCACGTGCTTCAATTTTTCGCCCGCCATTCCCGGAATGACATGCAGCGTCCCGTTGGCCACCGTCGCGTCGTGAACCGCGATCCACATCGCCACGCCGCCGAAGGGATCGGTCGTCGTGGTTTCATACGCGTTGTCCTGGTGCCAGTTCGTCCCGCTGCCCTGGCGCGCAGGTTTGAGAAAAGCCTGATCGTGCTGAAAGACGGCCGGATCGCCGATCAGTTGCGAGACAACTTCGAGAATCTTCGATTCGAACGGAAGCGCGCGCATCAGTGGACTGTGTTCATACATTCCGAAGCTCTGCAGGTTGACGTGAGTCTGTGAAAGCGTCTTGCCGTCGCCGTCCCTCGCCACGTTGCGGAAATGACCGGCATCTTTGAGCCGGCTCATCTCTGCTTGCAACGCCGATACCTCGTCCCCGTCGAAAAAGGGATCGAGCAGAAGAAAATGATTCGCCTTGAAACTTTCAAGCTGGCCGGGCGTCAATTTCATCGTTTAATCTCCTTGTCAATTTTGTCCGAATCAGGATATACTATATAAGATTGTTTCATGGGAGCCAATAGCAGCCGTGGCAAAGAGGATGGCAGATTTGGCTACAGATCGACATCCGCGTGAATTGACCTTCGCCGCTTCCTCAGCGGTTCCGCCCGGCCAGCCGCTTCACGTGGTCGTGGCCGGCCACATGCCGCGAAAGGCGCACCGGCACAAACAGGAGTTCGGCTTGCATGGGATCGGCCTGGTGGTTTCCGGCCGCGGCAATTTTCGAGTTAACGGCGGCGCGATTCAATCGATCGAACCCGGCTGCATGTTCGCCGTCTATCCGGGACCCGTCTTCGACTATGGTCCGCCGCCAGGAGCGACGTGGGAAGAATATTACTTTTCACCCGCCGGCCCGGGCCTTTCCCGTTGGAAGAAATCCGGTTGGTTCCCCGCCGACAACACCATTCATCTGGTCAAGAATATCTCATTTCTAATCGAGTTGTTCCATGAACTCTTCGACGTGCTCCGCCGCGATGCCGCCGGCAACGCCGCCCGTGCCGCCGCGATTGCCGAACGTCTGGTCATCGAGATGTACTACGGCCGCACCGCTTCTTCATCCGGCGCCGGTTCCGTCCACGATGTCATCGCCTTTTGCCAGGCGCACTATGCCGAGCCAATCGACTTCGAAGCCCTCGCGCACCGGCACGCGATCAGCTATTCGCGGCTGCGCCACAGCCTGTGTGAGATCACCGGCATGCCGCCGGCGCAATATCTGGCCGTGCTCCGTTGCAACGCCGCCCGCGCTCTGTTGACGCAAACCGAATTGCCAGTGAAAGCAATCGCCCAGCGGACCGGCATCGACGATCCATACAGTTTCAGCCGCCTTTTCAAGCGCCACGTCGGCTGTTCGCCGCTGCATTTTCGACAACAAATGACGCAATGGCGATGAGCCCGTCATCGGGGAACTCAATACAACAAGCACACACGCTTGCGACCATGTTTGCCAACGAGTTTCTGTTCGATGGGATCGACAATGTAATCCAGTCCCTCAAGTGGAATGACGCCGATCAGCGCAGGCGCGGAATCTGGCAGTTCGATGACCGCACATTCCTCCGATCGGTCATCGATCGTCAGCCAGGCTCCCCCATACATTTTGCGCGTCACCGTTCCACTGGCAATCTCAGCACGGACCTCCGTCGGATACGGAACCAACCCCAACTCCTTGATCCATCGCGACGGCAAAGATAAGTGCGTGGCGCCGGTGTCAACGAGCGCATCTGGAACGACAATCGTACGAACGCGCGGTTTCTTCCTTTTCTTACTCGATCGCGCCTGCACCCAATCAACGTAATTCTCGACCTTGATCGTCACAATCACGTGACCCATCGTCGTTCCTTTCATAGCGCGGTCCTTCCCGAATATTTCATGCCTAACGATTGCCACGAGTATACGACATTTGCCGGTACACCACTACGGTTTATGGCTTACCCGCTTATACGCCGTCCTGGCCCAGTCGCGGAACGCTTTGCGCGACGCTTCCCACGTGTAAAACATGTGCCCGCCGAAGAAATTTCGGAAGTGCAGATTCTTGCGCTGCTCCGGCATCAATTTCATTTGTTCGATCAGCCGCTGCGACGAGAAATACGGCGTCACCATGTCGTAGTAGCCGTGCGTGATGAATACCTGCATGTCCGGATTCATGCTCATTGCAAAACGCAGGTCGTCGGTCGCTCCAATCGTCAAATCGAAGGCGTGCGTCTGTTCGTCGCGCTTCCAGGCGCGATTGACTTCATAACTCAGCAATTCGTAGCGGCGGTCGGTCTCCACCTTGATCTGCGAACGCAGCAGTTGATTGATTCCGGTCGCAAAGACATGTTCGATTCCCGCCAGCGTTGGATCGGGAGCTTCGTGCGAATCGCGGTCGGGATACGGATCGATCGCAGTCATTGCCGCATCGTAAAATCCAACGACCATGCGGCGGTCCTTGAGCAATTCCCGCGCAAAGCGCCAGAAGGGAATGCGCCCGTTGGCGCGGATGACGAGCTCCTTATCCAGACCCAGGAAATCGGCGGCGCGCGATAGAACGGTCTTGAGCTCGGCTGCCGGATACGAATCGCCCAGCACGAGCGCCTGCGTCAGCTCGCGGGCGGCGAACGCTTCGATTCGCTTGCGCATCGCATCGATGGGCGAGTTCTGTTTGAAAATCCGCGAGCGGCCGTGGAACGCGGCGGCCAGCGCCGTGGTGCAGAATCCGTCGATGGTGTGGAGCACGCCGTAGTCGGAATGATTCAGGAGCGACCATTCGAGCGCCGGTGAAATGGCGATGATGGCGCAAAGCCCCACGCCATTTTTTTCCTGCAACCGCCGCGCCAGCTTTGCGGTGCGGAAGCCGCCGTAGCTTTCGCCGGCGATGTAGGCCGGAGCGCCCCACAGTTTATGCTTGGAGAGAAAGCGCTCGATAAACTCGCCCAGTGAATCGAGGTCGCGGTTGAGCTGATAGTATTCCTTCTCGTCGATGGTCTTGCGTGGATCTTTCTTATCCTTTTCGGTGCTGTCGGTATCGAGCACGCGGCTGAAGCCGGTGCCGGCCGGATCGATGAAAACGATGTCGGTAAATTCCAGCCAGCTTTCCGTATTGTTCACCAGCTTCGCCGGCGGCGGAGCGCGGTTGCCGTCGGGTTTGAAGTAGACCCGCTGCGGCCCAAGCGCGCCGACATGCAGATACGCAGACGACGCGCCGGGTCCGCCGTTGAACACAAATGTAATGGGGCGATTCGGTCTTGCCTTGGCGGCCCGGTAATACGTATGGAATATCTCCGCCGCGGGCTGGTCGCGCTTGCGCAGCGTGATCCATTCCGAGGTCGCAATGTACGGCACCGCCGCGCCGCTCTTCGGACGCCAGACACCCTTATGAGTCGAACCCGCCGGGGCTTGATAGGGAGCTTTGTCCGGCGAAGCAGCTTTCGTTTCCGCGCCGGTTGCGGGCGCCGCGGGCGAAGGGACAGGCGAAGTCGCGCTCATCAGTATTCTCCTTGAATAGGAGCACACTAATTTCGCAGCGGTTTATTGCAACGGGTTTCTGCGTCTGCTAATCCTGATCGGTATAGACGTCAACTTGCAGCGAGATCTTCTCCGTGGGCGAGACGTCGCAGCGGACCGTGTATCCGTCATCGACGGACTGATTGGGCACGATCCTCAGCGCCACGCCGTGAAACTTCGACTCGCCGGCTGCAATCGCCCGGATCGTTTTCGTCACATCGATCGGAAAGACCTTGGCCGGCGTGTACGCGGGCACATCGGCTGGCTGCTTGGGAATCAAGGCGGTGCCCACGGCTTCCGGCAGCGTCTTGAAATCGACGGCGGCGCCTTTCTCAACGGGCGCTTTCAGAAAAACAGCGCCCAGTTGGCCGGGCGCCGAAGTATGGCCGCGCACCACCGGCACACACAGTCGCGCGGAGGCCAGATTCTTCGCCGGCAAGTCCTTCAGTTCGCCGCTGAGGAGCACGATGCCGGCGACGACTTTGCCTTCTTCCTTCGCATTCTTGGGCCAGCGCAGCGTTCCTGTTTCGGCCACCGTCCCATTCACATCCACGACCTGCACGTATTGCAGCGGAATCTCAACGGTTTTTGTTGGACGTGGTTTAATGACTGGCGGTTCCTCCGAGCCAACTAGAAACGGATTGGGCAGCGCCAACAATTCGTCGTTCGCGCCCATTTTCAATTCGGCGGCGCCCTCAGGCAGGGGCATGGGCGAGGCCTCCGGCGCGAGCACTTCCCGGCGCAGAAAAACCATGCGCGGATAGACCGGATATTCGCCCTTGGGCGTGGGGCAGTCGATGTCGAACGTGGCCGGCAGGTCTTTGGCAGTGAATGTCTTTTGAACGCAGGTGATTGCCGCCGACCATTTCGCGTTATGCTGTTTGGCGACTTCCTTGCCTTGTTCGCAGAGCTGTTCGAAAGACTTCGTGCGCGAACCCAGCCGAAATGCGTAGGTCACCACCAATTTGTTGTTGCCCAGCGCCTGCGCATCCGCCACCGAGACGGACACCGTGTTCTTGCCCGGCGACAGATAAGGCAACGCGCCCGGATTGTTCTGTACAACCGTTTCGAATTTCAATTCCTTCAGCGGTTGCTTGAACGAGACCTTTACCAGCGCCGCCAGCCTGCCCTTCACCGCCGCGCTGAAATCCCTGGCGTCCACGGCAACGAAGGTTTTCCCGTTGTCGTTGGAGACCTCCACTTTCTCCGCGCCGGCGGCCGCCCCGCTGGCCTTCGTCATGTCGTACGGCGTGGCCATGCGGAACACCAGCACACCCGGCTTATCTCCCTCAGCGGGAACCAGCGCTTTGTCCGCATACTTGACGTTTTCCGCCGAGACGAACGCTTTCAGCACTGCCTCGCTGGAAAAGTCCGGCGCGAAAGTCAGGATGCCGTCGCCATAGCAGCGGCTGGGTTTGGAGTTGATATACGGTTCCAGAATGAGCCCGATGCCGGGATCGTTGCGCGTGTCCTTGTGTCCGCCGCAGGTGTGCGCCGGTGCGATGTTGCTTCCGATCCAATACCACGCGTCCGGGAGCGGATCCCAGGTGTTGGTCAGCGCGAAACCGGGCGCCAGATTGACATCGGTCGTGTAGTCGCCGTCCGCATGATTGATGCCCGCCCAACCTTCGGGACTGCCGGCGCCGTGGTGGGTCTTCAGGCCGCCGATCGTGCCGGCCAGGTCGTCGCCACAGGACAGGTATGTTGGCGCGCGCCAGTTGGCCTTCGTGGCTGATGCCATCACAAACTGGTTGTTATTCATGTAGACGACGTTGCGGGCCTTATCGAGCGTGAAGTTATCGGTGATCAATTCCTGGGACCTGGCGGTCAGGTCGTCTTCGCCGGCAATGGTACGCCCGCCTTTTCCGTCCGGCATCCAGGCATAAAACTTCAGGAACACATCCAGATAGTGCCAGCGGCCATCGTACTGGGCTTCGACGGTCGTGTGTCCATCCCAGCCCACAAACCGCCAGCCCCATCCAAGCTGGCGCCACAGCGCAGACTGCTCCGAATGGAGACCGCCGCACAAACTCCAGCCGTAGTTGGTGATCTCCTTGAGTACCGGCACGCCGCCTTGCTCACTGGGATACTGGCGATGATAGTGGCTCAACTGCATGAAGTTGTAGATGGCGATTGCCTTTGCGTCGTTACCCTGGCAGTCGCGCGTCACCGTCTCAGCAATAGATTTCAGTGAAGTGCAATCCGGCGCTTTGTCCGGCTGTACTTTGATCCGGGCAACCTGGCCGGACGGCGCGGTCTCTCCCGCGGGCAGCGCAGACGCCATCGCACAGACCAGAGTGGAAACGACGGTCCCGGACACTTGTCCTATTGTCATATTCTTCCTTTCAGTGAGAGCTGCAACCGGCACACTTTTATATACACTGTTACGGGAAAAGTGTGCGCAGAGAAAACTTCGACTCTCTTATTCAGGGGATTGCTGCGCCTGATGGCCGAGCACCCCGGTAAGCCCGTGATTTGGGGTTTCACAGGTTGCGCCCTTGAAAAAGCGCTTTGCGTTTTTCTGGCGACAGGATAATCAATATGCAACCTGGAGGTTGCCTATGATCAATTCGAATACCGACCGCATCGAGAAGAAAATCGAACTGCGCGCCCCGCTCGCCAGAGTCTGGCGGGCGCTGACCGACTACAGGGAATTCGGCGCGTGGTTCGGCGTGAACCTCGAAGCCCCCTTCGTTCCCGGCCAATCCACGCGC
>Ga0207127_10055_pt1 | contig 26533 bp, 21 predicted proteins | sample Alteio_BWMinHeat_17_FD_153574 | JGI IMG/M metagenome (GOLD analysis project Ga0207127, IMG submission 153574) | Enriched cells from forest soil in Barre Woods Harvard Forest LTER site, Petersham, Massachusetts, United States -... | ecosystem: Environmental > Terrestrial > Soil > Temperate forest >...
AATTTACGCCAGCGGAAGTCCATTCGATATCGATGAGTATTCTGGGTCTTATTTCCATCTATCCAACACTAAAATCAATGCATTTAAAGTAAATGGGGGCAGTCACAACCTTTTCCCGATCTATTTCTCCGGTACTTACGGCGCGATTATAGGAAAATGGTGTTCATCGGTCACTCTGTAGGGGATGCGCTTGCCTGGACCTGCCGTTACCGACTTAAAAATCCAATACTGACACCCCAAATTAAATTTATTAATCCATAGTGCAAATAAAGTTTAGTTACCTCTATTTCAGGCCCCCCTTTGCTACACTTATTCAGTAGACCGGCATTTGTGTGAAATGCCGAACTCCTGTCGCTGCACCCCCAACCGCTGATGATCGCGGCGTGCAATCGGCAAATGATTGAAAAGGATGGAGATGGCTGACTCCCCCGAGAACGCCCGCTGGTTTATCGCGGAATTGATTGAAGAGTTGATATTGAGCGGCAGCGTTCGCAACGTGGTGCACCGCAAGACCAGGGTCATCTTTGCCGATTCGCACCAGGACGCCTTTGAAAAGGCACTGGCACTCAGCACGGAACACGAACCTTCCTACCTGAATCAGAAGCACGACTCCGGACAGACACGCTACTGGTGTTTCCATGAACTCAACCTGATGGCTGACGAGAAAACTGCGAAAGCGGATGCCCAAAAGCCGGTCCGGCCACACTTCCGGCGGTCAGACAATATCACTCCGGAACAGGTGGCTCTCCTTATGAATGCACATCAGGGTGGTCTGCCGAACTAACTGTCTCTTCTTCTTTTTGCGGAAACACCAGCGAAGCCAGAACCGATATTCCCAGGGCCGTCGCGATCACCAGCAGCGCTACCCATGTGGGCAGGTGATACCGGAATGAGACGAGCATCTTGGCGCCGATAAACATCAAGACCACCGCCAGCCCATAATTCAGGTAGTGGAAGAGCTTCATCAATCCAGATAGTGCAAAGAAGAGTGATCGCAAGCCAAGGATCGCAAAGACATTGGACGTGTAGACGACAAACGGATCATTGCTGATGGCGAGAATGGCGGGAATGGAATCGGTGGCGAACAGTACGTCCGTGGTCTCCACGATCAGCAGGACGATGAACAGTGGCGTCACGAATAACCGGCCACCGGTGCGATAGAAAAACCTTCCGCCTGCGTATTCCTGCGTCACTGGCAGGAATTTGCGTGACCACTTCAGGACCAGATTCTTGGAAGGGTCCACCTGAGCGTCATCGGCACGCAACAGTTTGAAACCGGTATAGACCAGAAACACGCCGAACAGGTAAATAATCCAATGAAAGCGCGTGACCAGTGCTACGCCTGCCACAATAAAAATACCGCGCATGATCAGCGCGCCAATGATTCCCCAGAAGAGCACGGCTCTTTCCTGCTCAGGTGGGACTTTGAAATATTTAAACAGAAGTATGAAAACAAACAGGTTATCGACACTCAGCGCTTCTTCCACCAGATAGCCGGTAACGAACTCCAGTGACTTGCCGGGGGCCATTCGGAGATGAACAAAGAAGGCAAAGGCGCCAGCCAGGAGCACCCACCAGACGCTGCTGATCAGCGCCTGCTTGAATGGCATAATGTGGCCTTTGCGGCCCCAGACCGCCAAGTCCAGAAACAGCAACGCCAGTATGACCGCATTGAAAATGACCCAGAACCAGATGCTCATGAGAAGTTCGATTAGAAATTAAACCCAGGGAAAGGGAAAGAGAAAGCGGCAGGATCGGGGTAACAGAAGCAGAGGCATCTCCGGATGCTTGTAACCGTATCCCAAGAAAGTGAGCCTGGGAGGCCGTAAATGCGTTCAAAGGCGGCGATTGCCGCACATCCAATACACCCGATGCTGGTTACATTTCCGATTGGACTATGGATCACGGCGCTGGTGCTTGACCTGATCGGAATCAGCCGGGGCGCGGCAACGCTGTGGGCGGCGGGATTTTATTGCGTAATCGCCGGATGTGTGGGTGCGGTTCTGGCTGCCGTGCCGGGAACGATTGACTGGCTGACCGTGGTCCCACCGCAATCCAGTGCCAAACGTCGCGGTCTACTCCACGGTTCTCTCAATGTGGCGGCGCTGCTGCTCTACATCTATATTGCCTACCGCCAGGGATCAGCGCTATCCAGGCCGGACGGTATCACAATATTGCTGCTGGCAGCGGGAGCGGTGATGCTTGGCTTCTCCGGTTGGATGGGTGGAACTCTGGTCTATCGTAACCAAATTGGCGTGGACCATCGCTACGCCGGAGCGGGAAAATTCAAGGAGCGAACGCTCTCCGGATGGGACCGGCCAGTTTGCAATCAGAGTGAACTTGCTGATGGGCAAATGCTGCTGGCCATTGTCGGCCAGCAACGCGTGGTAGTGGGAAAGTGTTCGCAGGGATTATTCGCTTTCAGTGACTCCTGCACTCACCGCGGCGGCTCGCTCTGCGATGGAGCCTTGATTGGCGGGACGGTACAGTGCCCGTGGCATGGATCACAATTCGACATACAGACCGGAAGAGTGGTGGCCGGCCCGGCGGAAGAAAAGATTGATGTGCATCCTATAGAAGTCCGCAGCGGCGAGGTTTACGTAAAGCTGCGTCCCATGCCCGTAGAGTCTAAGCCCAAACATGTGGCCTGACTCAGCCCAACCGCGTCAAGCTGATTCTGACGGGGGCGCCACACCCTGAATCAGATACTGCTTCATGCAGCGGATACATGGTGTGAATCCCGCACGCATCGCTTCCCGGGCGGTCATGTTCTTTGTATTGTCCCTATCAAGGATGAACTTGCAGCCCGGCCGATGGAAGATCTTTCCCGCACTGGAAACCACGACAGCCATGTCCGGTGGAACGCCGGTAGCGGGCTGAGCATGTTCCGACAGCAAACTGGTCTGGCTGGAATTCGAAGACTTGTTCATTTCAAAGATTCCTGCCAGTAAAACCGTCGCGGCGGCAGCGCCCATCCATCCCAGAAAACCACGACGCGTCCAGGCAGGATGGATTTCAGAAGCGGGTGCCTTACGTTGTTGCACCAGCATGGGTTCCACGGGCCCGGACAATCTGGTTTTGAGCCGTTGTTCCATGCGTTCACTGAAGCCACCCGGCACCTCCAGCAGGCGCTGATCGCCGTAGAGCTGCATCACGTTGCGTGTGCCAGCCATTACAGCCGTGCAGTGTTTGCAGCCACGCAGATGTTCTTCGATGGCCGCCCGCAGCTCAGGCGTGACCCCCTCATCGAGAAAGTTGGAAACCTCACGCCAGACGTGTTCGCAATTCACGACCATGGTTTGGTCCCCTTTTCGAAGGACAACTTGCTTTTCCAATCGCCGTTGAGTCCTGGAGCGAGAAGATCACGAAGCATCAGACGCGCTCGCAGGAGGCGGGTCTTCACCGAAGCAGTTGAGATTCCGAGAGTCGACGCCGTTTCTTCAATACTCAGGTGCTGCATGTCGCGCAAGACGAACACCTCACGGTATTTGTCAGCCAGCGAAGCCAGCGCTTTGGCCAGCAGATTTCGGACCTCTGCTCTCTCCAAAGTTTCTGATGGTATTTCGCGCCAGTCCGCAAAATCCCGGGGAGTGTAATTTCCCTCGTCGTCAGCGCGTTCCGTCATGGCTTCGATGATATGGGAATGTTCTTTCCTCTTCCGCATACGCGCCTCATTGATCGTAATCTGGATAAGCCATGTGCTGAATTTTGCTTCCCCCCGAAACTGCGTGATGTGTTGAAATGCCTTCAGCACCGCATCCTGGGCAACGTCTTCCGCATCCGCTTCATTGCGGAGAATGGCAAAAGCCGTGTGATACATGCGTTGCTCATAGGGGCGAATCAAGCCGTAAAAAAGGTCGCTTTCACCGTTCTGAACCCGCCGGATGGTGGCCTCTTCACTGGCTACTTCCGCCGGCTTGCTCAGTTGGGTGTCCTGTCCAGCCGCTGGGTTCCGTTGTTCCGGGGAAACCTTCGCCTGACCGTGCTTGGTATTGGGATTCTTCATGCGCGAATAAGTTACACACGAAAAAATAATGGGCCACGACATAACCGGCCGTGCGAAGCAGCGGCCCGGCTGATGTTTGGTATCTTACATCGCCATCCATACCACACCGAAACTGATGTCTTGAGCAGCATGCAGCTTGACCGGCACATCCATGCCGGTGAAGCGAATTTTCGCTGCTGCCGAACAAAAAATGCCCGCCATCACGGCGGGCACATCATTTCCGCAAGCTGGTTTTGGTTTTATGCCACTCTTCTGCTCTGGTCCACGCCTTGACTGAAAAGGCTGATCATCTCTCTGTTGAAAGCCGGAATGTCATCCGGCTTGCGGCTACTTACCCAGTTATCGTCGCGTAAGACCTGCTTGTCTTCCCACTGAGCGCCGGCGTTTCGGATGTCATCCTGAAGGGTTGGCCAGCTGGTGATGGTGCGACCATCCATTAGATCGGCCGAAACCAGCAGCCAGGATCCGTGGCAAATTACCGCGATGGGCTTTCCAGCCTCGTCAATCACGCGTACAAAATCCTGTGCTTTTTTCTCCATGCGCAGTGCGTCAGCGTTGATTACTCCGCCGGGAAGCAGTACGGCGTCAAAGTCGGCTGGGTTGGCTTTGCTCAGCTCCATGTCAACGGGAATCCTGTCTGCTTTGTCGTGATGTTTAAATCCCTGTAGCTGGCCTGCTTTCGGCGAGATCACGGTTACTTTCGCGCCTGCATTCTCCAAAGCCTTCTTTGGTTCCAATAGTTCAACCTGTTCCACGCCGTCGGTAAGTATTGCGGCTACTCTCAATCCGGACAGTTGCTTCTCTGCCATTTATCCTCCTCATGAATTTGAGCTAGAAGATGGGATCCACGGACTGGCTACAGGGTGGAATTCTGGTGAGAGCACGCTGTCCTGTAAACAAAGTCAAAAGCTTACCGCTGATAAACGCGTATGAGCACTGATTGAAGATCTGAATACACCGAGCCAAGAGATGACGCATCCGCTATCTACTCACCAGGCTGGCGAAAGGCGCGTAATCACGGCCACGTCAGCTTTAAGATTTTCTGGTTTTAAAAGTCAGCGTAATTCAGTGCTGATCAGCATTTATCAGCGGTAAGCCTCAACCTACTTCCACTCACCCTGAATCTGGAATGCGGCCCAGTAGTAGGGATCGCTCCAGCGTTTCTGCTTCCACATGAAGATCTGTGCCTGGCGAAGAGCGGCGGCCGGAGCGAGATGGTCCTGCTCCATGGAGCGATAAAACTCAGCCATCAGGTTGGCTGTGGCAGCATCGGACACTTTCCACAAGCTGGCGACAACACGGTAAGCGCCGGCATACATGAAGCCGCGTGTGAGTCCGACCAGGCCTTCACCGCTGATCTCTTTCCCCAGTCCGGTTTCACACGCGCTAAGGACGACGAGGTCGGCGGGGAGATTCAGGTTGTAGATGTCCTGAAGACCGAGGAAGCCATCCTGCGGGCGGCCGTCACGATCGACGAGTGACAGCACAAGTCCTGACAGCTCTGGATGTTCGCTGTTCAGGAGGCCATGTGTTGCAAAATGCACGATGCGATAGCGGCTGAGATCGACGCTGGTGGCGGTGGCGCGATTGGCGTCGAAGTCGAGGGCCTTCATCGCGCTGCCCGCGGGAACTTCGGCGTAAATGGCTTCGGCTTCACGCCGAGTGTAACGGAGGCGAGGAAGGCTTAACGCACCGTTGCGGCTCAGGCCAACGTCGGCGGCGGAGCGGGTGAGCAAGCCGGCGGAGAACGGTGTGTTCAACCAAAGATCGTGCGTTGCGCTAGGAATGTTTGCGCGTCGTAGTCTTGCCTGGGCGCTGATGCTTCTGCTCGCGGTGATTGAAGCAACGCGCGGATCGAGCCGATCAAACACAGGATCGGCCAAGACTGCCACGGCTCTGGGAGGGGGCTTGCGGTTGATCTCCTGCTGGCGCAGCACCGCCAGTACCGAGGCTGAAGGCAAATTCACGATCTCATGATTGACCACCAGCGGGACAGCCGATGCGGAACGCGCGGTGCCTAAGGATTTCGGCGATGCGGATGAACCTTCTATGCGGGTCGCCGCCGGTTCCGGAAGTGCGGTGAACGGAATGTAAGCGAGCGCGCCATCGCTGACGATCAGGAGGCGCTTGTCTTTGAATCGATCTCCCAGTTGGTCTGCCACCGGTCCCAGGATCATCCGGCTGAGCGCCACCGCTGCCTTGTCATACTCTATCTCTGCTGTTGCAAGACGCATCTGGCGTTGCACCGGACTCTCACCCAAAACGGTTCGATTGCGCACGGTCAGAAGGTTGTAAACGTGACGAGCTGCTTTTTCCAGCATCTCGCGTTTCGGGAGCTCGAACGCCTGGAGCGAGTCCGGCGTGACCGCAAAAACATAACTGCGTTCTTCACCCAGCGAATACTCCAGAAGCAAAGTGCCTGGATCGAGCAGTTGTTCTTGAACTTGCTTGGCGGTAAGCGGCTGTGGCTGGGTCAACGCGGCGTAAGGCGGGCTGGCAGCGCGGAGTTGGCCTTCCGCTTCGCGATAGCGCATAACCAGGTTCTCAATCTCTCTGGTAACCGCAGCCACCTGATTTTCCGCGTGCTTCTCCGAAAGCGCGCGGATGCGCTGGCTGGTCTTGGCGGTTATCTCACCCTGCAAGGTGCGCTCTTCTTCCATGAGTCTGGAGTCAACGCCCCGCCCGATCTCAAGGTGAGCTTCCGCGAACATCTCCAGCAAAGCCCGCGCGCGCGAGCGTTCCAGCACCTGGAAGGCAAGTTCAGGTTGTTTCTGAGTCACGAGCAGGTCGACATAATCCCTGTAACGGGCGGCAAACCCGGCACGAAATCCGCTGCGCACCTCCTGACTTCCGCCCAGACGCGCGGTTTGGCGCTCCACGGCGTTCAAGGCCTGCTCGAATAGCTGTGCCGCCAGCGCCGGCCGTCCGGTACGCTGCAGTGTCTCTGCAAGAGCTGCCAGAGCCTCGGCGTGAGCTTTGCTTCCTGGAGCCAGCTTCTCGCGGATTGCCAATGCCTGGCGATAACCTTCCTCAGCTTCTGCGAGGTTGTTGCGTCTCTTGGATATATCGGCCAGGTGATAAATGCTGCTTGCGTACGGCAGGCTGTCTGGATCCCATTTCTCATGAATGTGCAGGGCTTGCCGATAATATTTTTCTGCCTCGTCCAAATTTTCTTGGTTCTCGGCTATGCTGCCGAGATTGTCAAAGCCGAAAGCGACATCAAGACTCCCAGGCGCCAATTTATTCTGAATGTCCAGGGCTTCGCGGTAGTATTCCTCTGCTTTCTTCAGGTCGCTGCGCTGAAAGGCGACGCTCCCTAGGGTGGTCAATGTTTCGGCAACAGCAAGGCTCACAGGCGCGAGCTTCAGCTGGATTGCCAGGGCCTGGCGCAAACATTCGTCCGCCTTGGCCGAGTCGCCCTGGTCATCGGCCACATTTGCAAGGTTGGTTAAGCTGGAGGCGACAGTGAGGCTTCCCGGAGCCAGCTTTTCTCTAATCTCCAAAGCCTGACGGTGGTATTGCTCTGCCCTAGCCAAATCTCCACGCTGCCTGGCTACGATGCCAAGGCCCATAAAGCTGGAGGCAACAGCAAGGCTCCCCGCAGCCAACTTCTGCCTTATCTCCAGCGCGTGGCGGTAGTGCTCTTCCGCCGTCGCCAAGTTTCCGCGTTCCCAAGCCACGCTCCCGAGATTGCTAAAGCTGCCGGCTACAACAAGGCTTTCCGGAGCCAGTCTTTGCCCGATGTCCAGGGCTTGGCGGTAGTATTGCTCGGCCTCGGCCAGTTCTCCTCGCTGCCTGGCTACAATCCCAAGGCTGGTGAAACTTTCAGCAACAACAAGACTCGCGGGAGCCAGCTTCTGTCGGATATCCAGAGCCTGGTGGAGGTATTCGCCGGCTTTTGCTAAATCTCCTCGCATCCAAGATATGTTGCCAAGGTTGTTGAGGCTGCCGGCAACATTAAGGCTCCCGGGAACCTGCCCCTGTTCAATGTCCAGGCTTTGGCGATAGTATTCTTCCGCCTTAGCCAAATCTCCCCGATCCTCCGCTACTTCTCCAAGGTTGTTTAGGCTCGCGGCTAGCGCAAGGCTGCCGGGAGCCAGTTTTTGCCGGATGTTCAGGGCCTGGCGGTGGTATTCCTCTGCTTTCTTAAGGCTGCCCCGTTCCTCGGCCACATTCCCAAGATTGTTGAAGCTATTGGCAAGTACCAGGCTCGCGGGAGCCAGTCTCTGCCGGATGTCAAGGGCTTTGAGAAGATATTCTTCTGCTTCCGATAAACGTCCTCGGTCCTTCACTTCCACCCCGAGGCTGTCAAAGGTGGAAGCAATAGCAAGACTCTCCGGCGCTAGCTTCTTTTGAATGTCCAGAGCTTGATGATAATATTCCTCCGCTTTGGTCAGGTTGCCTCGTTGTGCGGCGATCACCCCAAGACCACTGATGCTTGTCGCGATCACCAAGCTTTCACTGTCTAATTTTCGACTTTCCACGATCGCCTGTTGCATGTTTTTCTCGGCGTTCGTCCAATCGCTCCGCTGATAGAACGTCTGAGCCCAGATCCGATACAATATCGTCGTGATGTTCCGGCCCGCTCCACGCGCCTGCGCAATCGCGTCCTGATAGGCACCATCTGCTTCCTTCCATTGATGCTCCGTCGCGAACTTCTCCCCGGTGTGCACGAGCAACCACACAGGGACAGAACCATCGCTATGCGAGGCCAATACGCGCCAGCACTCAGCTGCTTCGGCCAGTTTTCCTGCGGTTAAAAGCTGCTGGCCTTCCTGGTAAGAATCCAGAAGTTTGCCTTGAAAATTCGGCCGCGCCTGAATCTCCCACGCGTCCGGCCCCAGCATCCACGTATGCATCTCTGTTCCTCGCAACCCCTTGATTGTCACGGGCCCACGAGGCTTCTGCTCAATTTCCAGGAGCGATATATCAAATGGTGATGCAATGTCCCCGCTTGCGTCGCCACGCGACCAGCTAAGAAGTACATCCCCGACTTTCAGCCCGGCCTTGTTGCCTTCGCGTCCGGCTTCAACCTCTTCAACGACAACGCCCGGTTCGACCGTGCTTTTTTCCTCGGCTGCCACGGTTTTCGCTTTTGACGGGTGAGTTGTCTGCGCACAACAAGGCAGCGACAGCCAGCTAAAAGCCATCGTGATAAGGGCAATACGAATTGCCCCTAGGATGGGGCCCCGGAACATTGAAAGACGATGCATGGAATGAGCAATAGTGGAGAGGGAGCCGGCCGACAACCTAATCAAAGTGGGAATCCATTCTCGAACGATTCGCCGGCCGGAATCCGGCACGCAAGACCGACTCTAATCAAAGACATAAAGCCAGCCCTTTGCCATCGCTGAAGTTGTTTCTTGATGGCGTGATCTTATCGCCTGGGGATGGCCTGCGGCAACGGTTAAATACCTGAATCTTTAACGTCAGAAATGCGGTGGGACTTCATTTGCTTCGCGCGCGTCGAGCCGTAATAGTTTGGAGCAAGTCCTCCGCGGCCAGTTTTCACTGAAGATTCAACTGGTTCTAACGCATTCTTTACATTTCTCCTTTTAGATAACCGGCCGAGGGTCAAAATGAAAAAAGCGTTGGTTCTTTTCTCACTCATTATCGCGTGCGCGACTGGCAGTGCTTTCGCACAACACGACGATTCCCGCAATCACATTAAACACGTACTCCTCATCAGCGTTGACGGAATGCACGCAGTGGATTTCACCAACTGTGCGAACGGTATGGCTACAGTGAACAACGGCGCGCCCTATTGCCCGGCGATTGCAGCACTGGCCAGGACCGGTCTCAATTACGTTGCAGCCAACACCTCAAAACCTTCTGACTCCTTCCCCGGCCTCACCGCCATTATCACCGGTGGCAGCCCTGCATTCACCGGCGTGTACTATGACGTGGCCTATTCCAGGAACTTTGATGCTCCGGCAAAAACTACCGGCAATGGACTTGCGGCCGGTCCTTGCACGCCCGGCGCAGCACCCACTGGAACAACAACCGAATACGAAGAAGGCATCGATATCGATCAGACCAAGTTAAACGGCGGGGCGCCGGGCGCTACACTGATCGATGGCGGTCTCGCTTCGATTGACCCCGCGAAGCTGGTTCGCGACCCAAGCAAGGGCTGCGCTCCCGTGTTTCCATGGGAATTCGTCCGCGCAAACAGCATTTTCAGCGTTATTCACCGCGCCGGCGGATTCACGGCATGGGCTGACAAACACCCTGCCTACTCCTCCGTGGCGTCCGGGATCGGACCTTCCGCGCTGGACGACTTCTTTGCACCTGAAATCAATTCCAACGTAATCGGCCTGCCCGGAGTTACCACGCCCACAAATATCTCCTGCGCCACAGTTCGAGATCCTGGCTCAGACCTCACCGCATGGACCAACAGCTTCCAGAATATTCAGTGCTATGACACGCTGAAGGTTGGCGCCATTCTCAATCAGATTGATGGCAAAAACCATCTCGGCACCAGGAAGACGGAGGTCCCCACCATCTTCGGCATGAACTTCCAGGCTGTGAGCGTTGGCCAAAAGCTGATTGAAACCAGCAACAACACAACCGGCGGATATCTCGACGCCCAGGGCACGCCCAGCGCAGCACTGCTGGACGAATTCAAGTTCGTCGACGCCTCGATCGCGGCATTCGTGGCTGAACTGAAGACGAGAGGGCTTTATGATTCGACACTGATCGTGATTACCGCCAAGCACGGCCAGTCTCCTATTGATCCAGCCCGCTTTGTTCCTCAGCTCCGGGCCGGTACCAGTCCTGCCACACTGCTCTCAAATGCTGGTTTCATTCCGGATTCGGAATCAACGAACGGAGACGGAATCGGCCCCACGGAAGATGACGTCTCACTGCTCTGGCTGAAGAATTCATCTGACACCGAAGCCAGCGTGAAGATTCTCGAGGACAATGGCGGCCCAACCGGGATTGGTCTGGGACAAATCTTCTTTGGCCCCTCGTTGACCCTAAATTACAACGACCCCACCGTGGATCCACGTACGCCGGACATTATCGTTACACCGAACGTCGGCGTTATCTACACCAAGAGCAAGGCCAAACAGGAGGAACACGGTGGCTTTGCTCATGACGATACCAACGTAATCCTGTTGCTGTCCAGCCCGCGCTTCAAAGCGGCAACCATCAAAGCTGAAGTAGGTACCGCTCAAGTGGCACCGACGATTCTGCAGGCCCTGGGGCTTGATCCCAGAGCTCTGGATGCTGTGCGGGCAGAAGGAACTGCAGTGCTTCCAGGAGTCAACTTCGAAAAATCAGATCGGTAAGAATATGCCTTGAAATGACAGCGGATACCTATGGCAGGTGTCCGCTGTTTTTTGGTAAGGAATTCTCAATCCAAGTCTTGAAAAAAAGAGCGACGGTCAGCGGTGTGCGCCAGGAGCGTCCGGCGACAGATATCGATGTCGGCGCGGGGATGGCCGGACAGAAAAATCGCTCAGCTCAGGGCTTCCCCTGTACCACGGCGGTCATGATAGACAACGTCCCGTCTATTTCCCTTCCGCTCCTGTCCCTTCCGTTCCTTCCATTCAAAGGGCAAGGCCCGCCGTATCGGAAACGCCTATTAGTGCGATGATGCGAGCCAGCCGAGACATCAGACGGACTTATGGCCGTTCGGATTAATTTATTCCTTGGCTTCTTTAGGCGGCGCAAAGTGCTGAGTAGGGTCAATGAGAAAACCTGGTTTATTGAGTTGGTTCGCCAATTCGTTGAACTTACGTACCAGCCATAACTGCTTTTGGCGGTCAGCCCCTACTTCAGATCGCGTATCTTGCAAATTCAAAGTAATCGACGTGTGGGCCTGCTTCAGTGCGTTCAAGGTCATTCCCACCGCGCTAGCGAATGTATTCGGGCTGAGATATGAAAGGTAAGGAATTCCGTCAAAATCAGTTTCCACAAACGGAAACTCGCCCTTGGTGTATTCAGGGAAATACCGATCAAAATACATCTCGGTAACGATGCGGGGGTAAATGGCTAATCGGCTCTCAAGTTCGTAAGCTCTAACGAGCCCGGGACCAAAGACATGCGACGAATCGTAAAACAGCGGCCCGACCGTCATACCCCCGCGTATCAATATGCCGCGTTGCAATAGGTTGGCCTGCGCAAAGCTGATATCTATTACTTCACGGAATATAATGAACGCGCGATCCTTTTCCTGGGGCAAGGGGGCGAAATCGGACGGTGAGGTCAGAAAAATTGCGCACTTCCGCAGGAGGCAACTGAGCATCTTGGTCATCAACGTGCCACAGCCCCCGGTCAACAACTGCCTCATTGATCTCCTTGAGAGAGTAGAGAATTCCGTCACGTGTCGCGCCGCCGCCAGCGCTTTCATCGATCAAGCGTTTAAAACCTAAAATGTCGATGTACGTGATTATGCAATCTTTATACTCAATATTAAGTTCGTCTTCGCCATACCAAGGTATATACATAGGTTGTGGTGTTTCTGATCGGATTTGTGGAGCATCTCCCGTTGTCCCTAACCATTAGTCTTCGATAAGGCTGACGTTCATCACCTCTTCGGAAGGGAATGTGCGGATTGTCTCTGTGGTCGATGAGGTGAGCAATGAACTTTGGCTGTCGGGCGACTGCTGATTTAACAGACCTCTCAATCGACTTAATGCGTCACTGACAGTCTTGCCTTGGTTTTCGATGCTCTGGATGATCTGCTCGGGCGTGCGGTTATCTCTCTTGATGACAGCGTTCGGGTTCACGGCCTTCAAGTCGAAGGTTGCGGCGTCGATCTCTGCCGCCTTGGCTTCCAATTCACGTGTGGATTTTTGCTTTTCCGCAATGGCCGTTTCCATCTCATCGATTTTCGCTTTTGCCGCGCTGGAACGCTTCAACTCCCTCAGTTGCTCTTTCAGGTCAACGATGACCTCACGAATCTTTGCGGCCTCTTCTTGCAGGGGCTGCATCTCGGCCCTGGCTTGCTTGCGTTTATCGGCGAAATCGACAGTCCACGAATACCGGCTTTCGCCCTCTTCTGTACCGCGATGGGAAAGCATACGGGCATAGCTAGGGAACAGCTTGCCCTCGTTCCCCTCTTCCGATGCCCACTCCTTTGTCAGCGTGGCCGGCAGTGCATCGTCTTCCAGAACTTCGCCATTTTTGCCAAAGCCAAAGTGCGCCAGCGTCAGCGGAGTCTTCTTGCCCACCTTCACATACGAAAGATCGTAGTACCAGATTTTCTCTGTCTTCTTGCCTTTGGTGAAGAAGAGAAGATTCGTCTTCACACCCGCTCCGGCTGTTGAGAAGACACCGCCCGGCAGGCTCAGAACGCACCAGAGATTGCACTCCTCGGTGAGCTTGCGTTTTGTGTCAACAAAGGCGGCTTCGTTGGTGCGGAAGAGCAGGCCCTCGTCCAGAACAATCGCACAGGTTCCCGCCGGCGAAAGCTCTTTCAAAATGTCCTGCACAAACAGAACCTGCGTGGAACTGGTCTCAAAGGCAAACCTTTTCTGTGCGTCTTTGCCCTCCTTGCCGCCAAAGGGCGGATTGGTCAGGATCACGTCGAAGGTCTGCGGCGCATTGGCGAAAAGCGCGTCGTAAGTGGCGCGGCCTGTCAGAGTGTTGCCATGCCATAGATTCGGCTGGTCGATCCCGTGCAGAACCAGGTTGGCCAGAGCAATGGGAAAGACCAGATTTTCTTTTTCCCTACCGAAGAATGTTTCATGCTTCAGGGTGTCAATGTCGGTGCTGGTGGCATTCCGGCCCAGCTTGCGGGCGATGTGCTCGTAAGCGATTGCCAGGAATCCGCCTGTTCCGCAGCCGGGGTCGTAAATTTTCTGACCAAGACTCGGATCAACCGTGTGTACCATCGCCCGGATCACTTCCCGGGGTGTGAAGAACTGCCCACCGTCCGAGTTCTTTTCACCCATCTTTAACAACAGGTCTTCATAGACCTGCGAGAGGGTGAAGAAGTGCGTGTCATCGACGCGGTCAATGTGGATCTCGTGCACCTTGTCCAGAATGTCGCGCAGGTTGGCCTCGCTATCGACCCGGACTTTTTCAACTGCGGTCATAATGCGGCCAATAATGCGCTGCTTGGGCGTCGCGGTAGGATTGGGCAGGCGGGTGCGAGCGTCGATGTCGAGGCCATGCAGCATGGGCAGCAATTCGGTATTGATGAACTCAAAGAGCTTGCCATCTCCGGACGCAAAGAGTTCGTTCCGCTTCCAGCCGTAGGGTTTTCCCTCATCCGCCTGTGGATGCTCTGGCTTATCGGAGTAGGGGGCGGCCCAGTCCTGCCAGCGATAGGGACTGCGCAGCGCAGGCGTGAACTGCGCGCCCACCGCCTCGGATTCTTCCTTGCCGCGGGCCTCTTGCGCATCCAGAATCCGCAAAAAGAGAATCCATGTCAGTTCGGGAACGTATTGCAGGGCGCTGGCGCAATTCGAGCGGCGCATGATATCGCAGATGCTCTTCACAAAGGACGAAAGAGATTGCGTGGAGCCGATAGACTTCGGTTGCTTAGTTCCGATTTTTGTTCTTGCCATTTTCAACTCTCGAATGCCTCCGCGAGGATGCGATGAGGAAGCTGTTCAATGTCTGCCAACATAATTTTGATGGATGCTTCGAGTGTTGCAATTTCTGACAGTGCTTCTTTGACTTGCTGAATTACGTGACGTTGTTGAGTCTTGTCTGGGGCGGGAACCTTCAGCGCCCGAAGCAGAGCTCCATTCAAAGCCGACTGATTCCCGCCACGGTCAGCAGAGAAATTGCGCAAGTACTGGTAGGACAATACAAACCAGTAGTACAGAAACTCTGGCTCCCAAGTATCATTCGGCAAGACCGCAAAGCAATTCTGATTCGTCGTGGCTTCGATCGCTAAGAGTGCGGACTGTCCACGGGTCTTCCCTTGACCAATCATCGCAACCAAAACCGATTGCCGAGGCAGGAGTGTCAATGAACACTCCGCGAGCGCTGGCTTTGAGATCGCCTCTTCCGTCGCAATGATGGTAGAAAAGTTGACTTCGCCGGTCTTGACCCAAGGGATTTCAGCCGGTTCCCAGTACTGCTTGATACCACGTGAGGGTGTGGAACCGCTTGTGGTATCTGCAAAATCTCCGAGGGTTTTCGTCTCAACAGATTCTAGTTGTTTGAAAATCCCTGCGAGGACTCGAGTGCGAAGGATTCGCGCATCCTGCAACTGCAAAACCGCCGCTTGGCGGGCCTCTTCAACGTTGGCGAGTTCGGCCTGAACTGTGGTAGCGATCTGGTTCTGAACATCTCTGTCTGGAAGTGGAATTTCTAGTTCCTCAAGGAACGATTCCGGAACTCGCTGCTGGCCAACTGCGCCAGTAAATGTGTTCATGGCCGCGTTCAGAGTCTCTTTGCGCCTCAGAAAAAGATGGATCCACTGCGAGGTAATCTCTTCTCCGGGGCGGATGACGTGAAACTCCGTGGATCCAAATCCGAAGCCGCCGATTAGCCCAGACAGAACCGCGTGCTTGCCATTCTGCATACATGGGGTGATCTTTGCAAAAATTACGTCTCCCTCCTCGAAATACGTATACCCCTTCTTGATCTTCGAAAAAGGCTCACAGGACAGTGTGGCAACAGCGCCCGTGACTTCATCGACATTATCCATCGGCACAAAGGATGTCATCACATCGTTGTCCCGTTCGATGGATGGACGCCTCGGATTGATCGTCGCAACTTCTTTGAGCCTTTTGTATGAAGCCGTCATACCCCAAACAACCTTCCTTTGGCTTCGTAAATTACCTGTGCTGGCGCACCCAATACCCGCAGCGCATTCAACCCGCCTGCTGACCTGATCTCGGGAACCTCCCAGAGGGTTGAGGTTTCGAGCGCATCGGTTCCGCCAAAGGAAAACTGATTGCCAAAACTCCGGAGCACTGTCGCCGCATTTGGATCCATGCTGGCAAACCAAATCTCGTTATTGGTTACATAGAGCTCCCCGCGCTCATGCTGCCGCAACGCCCGCGCTTTGTAGCCGTGATGGCCGAAGAAGTCGAAGAGGTCGAACTCGCGCATCTGGTCAATCTCGCGGATCGTCTCCGGGTTGAGATCAGCTCCTAGCAGATGCTCAATGAGTTGCCGCCGCCGTTGGGTTTCGATCCAGAGAGCGCGGAAGTCGCTGAGACTGTGCGCCTCATAGAGCACGCGCTGGATGATCTCGCGCCGGTACTCATCGACTGGCACGGGCGTTTCGCGCCCATCGCGCAGGCAGAGGATGAACCGGCCCTCGGGGATGATGATGACCGGCTGGCCGCCGATCTGGCCTACTGATGGCCCATCATCACCGCCCTCGGGGCCTTCTCCGCCGCCGCCTTCAGGGCCTCCATCAGGGCCTGGGCCGGGCCTGGGCCGGGGCGGACGGCTGATAAACTCCGTGCCGAATAGATCGGTGACGCCGGTATAGTCGTAGACCCAGAATTTGTATTTCTGCGTCTCTTCGTGGATGCGCGTTCCTCGGCCCACCATTTGATAGAGCTTGATGGACGATTTCAGATAACGGAAAAAGACAACCGCATTGAGCCGCTCAATATCCACTCCGGCTTCGAGCAGATCAACCGTGCAGGCGATGAAGGCGCGTTCGCCGGAGCCGCGCATCGGTTCGATCATGTCTGCGCCGTTGTTGGCACCAGCCATGCACTTGAAGGCGTAGTAATCCTTGGGTTCCTGTCCATGTTCCTTGCACCAGTGGACATAGAGATTATTCATCTGCTGCACGACGCGATCTGCCTGAATCTCTCGGGTGCAGAAGATGATAACTTTCTGTTCCGGGCCTCCATTCTGGCAGAGCAAGTGGAAGAGGTCCTGACACATAGCCGGGGTACGCAACTCAATGAACAATTCATCATCGAAGTCCTTACCCGTGTACTCGTCCTTTTTCAAGTCGTCGGCAGTTAGCGGCTTGCCTGTGCGAATGTCTTTGACGCCCGCCTTGAGAATTTCTTCCTTGGTGAAGATCCGGTTGTCAATGCTCGCTTTGCGTTTAACGATTTCGCAGGCGGCGAGGTAACCGTCTTCCTGCGCCTGGATGAGAGTGTACTCGTACACAGGCTCGCCGAAGTAGCGGAGGTTATTAGCGGTGATTTCGCTATCCTCATTTGAGAGCATCTTCGTCCTCGAATAGCTTTCGCGGTGTGGCGGTCAGGCCAAGATGGATGGCGTTTGGATTTCGCTTGAGGACCTCAGACCACTTGCCCCAAGCGGAACGATGGCACTCGTCAATAATGATGATGCTGAACGCGTCAGGACCGTAGTGTTCGGTTAGGAAACTGGCGAAGTCGTTGCCCTCTGATTGCTCATCGATGCCGAGTGTCTGATAGGTAGCAATATGCACGCGAGCGTTCTGCGCGGCGTTCTTGCCGTTCTCGGTTCTTACAATTCGGGCGTTGTCGCCAAATGCCGCATGTAGCTTTTCATACGCCTGCTCGCGCAATTCGTCCCGGTCACAGAGAAAGAGTGCGGGTTTAGGAAGCTGACCAGCCTGGCTCAATCGCCAAAGGAGATTGGTGGCTATGATTGTCTTTCCGGCACCTGTGGCCATTGAAAGCAGAACGCGAGGCGCTTCTCCGTGCTGGCGGCATTGGATGATCTTCTCAAAAGCCGCCCTAATGGCCGCGTCCTGATAGTAGCGAGTCTTGGACCATGCAGGACTGTCTTGCTGGAAGAGAATTGCGGCCTCGGGAGTCGTGATATTGATACCCGTATCCTTGGCGTAGCGGGCGGTTAGGTCGATATGTGGAGGAAAGTCTTCGAGCGGCCATGTCCCGCCTTGCAACTTCGTAGTGAGATCGTACTCACCATAAAGATGCCCATTGGTGGCGAAGATATACTTCACATCGAAGCGCTTGCAGTCAGAGTAGCCCTTGGCCTGCTGCATACCCTTGAGCGGATCTTCCGACTGCTTCTTGGCTTCGAGAACGGCAACAGGCAGGGGTTTAGGCATCTCGCCACATTGAACGCATAGAAGGTAATCCGTGCGCCCCGATCCTTTGCGACGCCGCCCTTTTGGGCCGATGGGTTCCACAGGGGCAGGGGTCTCCATCCTAATTCGCTGGTAATCGTCGTAGCCTTTTGTGCGCAGAAGGGGGTCGATGAGGAAATATCTTGTCTCTTGCTCGTTGTAGCTCACCGCACCTCCCTGCCTTGACATTCAAGCCACGGGTTACCGTGCGGCGCCGTTGGATTGTTTCTGAGGAGACGAGACTTTCTGGCCATAAAGTTAGACGGGGGTTGCGACCTATCTTAATAAGAGTTGGCGAAATTGCAAATAACTTTGGGAACATTGAATCTTGGAACGATATTGCCATGGGTTCCATTTGGGCTGCAACGGGCTTCTTATGGCGCTCCGGCTTCGCTGCGCGCGAGCCTCCGGTGCTCGGAAGAAAGCCTTGGCAACTAGCAAATGGCAAAAGACAAAAACCAAAGGCTACCAATTAATGCCAGATAGATCCCGTGGTGGGATGAAGAGAACGGATAAAGCCGAGCAATTCAACAATCAGCAGTGAGGAAGCAGCTTTCAGCAATGAGCGCTCAGCACTCAGCCAAGGCAAAGAAAAAATCTAAAAGCCGTGAGAGTACTTAAGATCACGTGCTATCCGGTGCGAAGTGAGGTATACGTGGTAATGAGGACTGCTCAGGCAGTGTGATGAGATCTTTGACAATTGAAAACCAGCTACCAGCTACTAGCTACTTGCTGCTAGCCGCTAGCTAAACCGGGGCCTCGTCTCTCGCGAACCCGAGCGCGTGGGACACGGTGGGATCGTCTGGGATGATTCGCCATAAGTGCTTTGGAATCCTAATTAAGGGGTCTGGGGGGTACCCAAGTCCGTTCATGACGCAGTTGTTGGGTGACATTGGGTGACCTTGGGTGAAATTGGGTGAAACCGGGGGTAGGGGCAGGGGGGTATCGCCGTGACTGCCGGCATCGCGCGTCATCGCCGAGATCGCAAACTCCCAAAACCAATTCTCAACACTGATTAACACGGATAATACTGATCTGAGAAATCGCTGAAGTCTACGCCAAATTGGGATGATTGGGATCAGGTGGGATGGATGACGGGGGTAGGGGCCTACGCCACGGTCCGCTTAAGCTGCCCGCACGCCGCATAAATATCCAGACCTCGCGGGCGGCGGACAAACGCCGGCACGCCGGCCTTCATCAGGATTTCCTGGAACTCGCGCACCTGGCGCTCTTCCGGCGTTGCATAAGCAATTCCGGGCCCCGGGTTCAATGCGATGAGATTCACCTTGCAACGGATACCTCGCACCAGTTCGACGACCTGGCGTGCATGTCGCGGAGCGTCATTGACTCCGTTGAGCAAAACGTACTCAAAGGTGATGCGTTCGCGGTTGCGCAAAGGAAACTCGCGCGCCGCTTGCATCAGCATCTCCAGGTTCCACTTTCGGTTCAGCGGCATCACCTGGTTGCGCAGCTCGTCATTCGGAGCGTTCAACGATATCGCCAGCTTGGGCCTGACTGCCTCCGCGCCAAAATCATGGATCCGGGGAACAATGCCCGAAGTCGAAACTGTCATACGCGACTCGGCAAAGCCTACGCCGCCCGCCAACAGACGGACAGCCTTGATGAATTGCTCATAATTCAGGAACGGCTCGCCCATTCCCATGAAGACAATGTTCACCCGCTGGCGTTCCATATCCACGGAGCGGTCATTGAGCACAGCCAGAATCTGGCCCACGATCTCACCGGCGCTCAGGTTACGCTTGATACCCAGCAGCGCCGTCAGGCAGAACTGGCAATTTACGGCGCAGCCTACCTGGCTGGAGACGCAAATCGTGGCCCGATGCCAGTCGGCATCATCGTCATCGGTGCCATCTCCGGCTTCGCCGCCGTCGCCCTCCGGCATCCAGACGGTTTCAACAGATTCGGTGTCAGCCATCGCAATCAGATATCGAATGGTTCCGTCTTTCGACTGAAACTTCTGATCGATCGTCGGATGGATGATCTCCAGCCCCTTGCTTTTCAGATCAGCCCTGAACTGTTTGGGCAAAGTTGAAATGGCTTCCAGATCCGCGACGCGCTGCGGGTAGATAGCTTCAAAGAGCTGGCGCGCACGATACTCCGGCTGCCCATGCTCCTGAGCAATGCGGCTAAGTTCTTGAAAATCAAGACCAAGCAGGCCGGATTGTAATGTCTGGACCATCCTGAATGTGGGCCGCAATAGCGTCTGAGAAATCATTGTACATCCCGTGCCGGAAGCCACTCAAAAGCCTGAGCCGGAACGCCAATCGCCCCTAAGCCATTGATTCTTAATGGCATATAAATAACCAAGCGACCATTCCGGGTATGAAAGAATCAAATGCATACAGAGATGATGCAAACCGCAGCCCAAAAAAGCAGTTCCAACGAAGCCCGAAACATCAAGAGAGAAATTCTCCCCAACGGCCTGATCGTGCTCAGTGAGGAGATGTCACACATACGTTCTATCTCCATTGGTATATGGATGAGGACCGGATCACGAGACGAGACACCTGAGATCAACGGAATCTCACACTTTACCGAGCACATGGTCTTCAAAGGAACCACCAGCCGGACGGCGCGCGACATTGCCCGCCAGGTGGATTCCATCGGCGGCAACATGGACGCCTTCACCGGTAAGGAAACCATCTGCTTCAACATCAAGGTCCTGGACGAGCACCTGCCCATTGCCATCGACATTCTGAGCGACCTGGTTTTGAACCCGATCTTTACTCCGAATGACATTGCCCGTGAAAAAGGCGTGATTCTGGAAGAAATCAAGATGGACGAGGACAATCCTGATTATCTGGTGCATGAGATCTTTACCCAGAATTTCTGGAAAGGCGATCCTTTGGGCAAGCCGATTCTGGGCACTAAGGACACGGTCCGTTCCTTTGAGCAGGAAAAGCTATTTGAATTTTATCGTCGCCGTTTCGTGCCCAACAACATGATCATCTCCGGCGCGGGTAACTTGAACCATGAGCGCTTTGTAGACCTGATCAAGTCCCGCTTTATGGGCCTGAAAGCCGTTCCCAACGGCTTTCACCTGCCCACCCCGGAGGTAACTCCAGGAATTGTTACCAGGAACAAGAAATCGCTCGAACAGGTGCAGCTTTGCCTCGGAGTGCCATCGCATCCAATCTCACACGAGAAGCGCTACGTTTCCTATGTACTGAATACCGTCCTGGGTGGCGGCATGAGTTCGCGACTTTTCCAGAAGATACGGGAAGAGCAAGGCCTGGTCTATTCGATTTACAGCGACCTGAATCCTTATCGTGACACGGGCTGCTTATCGGTCTATGCCGGTACGTCCACCGAGGCGATTCCAAAAGTTGTGGATTCTGTGATGAGCGAATTTCGCGAGATGAAAGGCGAGGTGATTCCGGAAGAGGAGTTACGTCGCGCCAAAGATCAGCTTAAAGGCAGCCTGATGTTAAGCCTGGAATCCAGTACGTCTCGCATGTCAAACCTGGCCCGCCAGGAAATGTATTTCGAACGTTTTTTCAGCCTGGATGAGACGATTGAACAGATTGAATCCGTCACCGCTGAACAGGTAACGGAAATGGCCGGTTCGCTGTTCCAGACTGACAAGATCGCCGTCACGGCGCTGGGTAACCTTGACGGCCTGAAGATCTCTCGCGATCAGCTGGTAGTTTGATTCTGTCGCTTCATTGTTTTTGTCGCTCCGCGCCAAACCGCTGTGAGTCCAAATTTTCTGGTCGCATCGTCACGCCCCTTTGCGGCGGGCTCGGCGCGCGTGACCGGCGCGAGCCCTTGTCTTCTGACTTTTGTCCCTGCGGCACAAAGCCTTCTAGCTAACGTCACTTTTGTCCTTGTCATCCTGAGCGGAGTCGGAGCGTATGCGACCGACGAAGTCGAAGGATCTATGCATTTTTCTTGCCCGCCGATACGCGCCGTCGCGAAAAAGAATCGGCGCTGCGTTGCGGATTGTCACTATCATCTTTCCAACACGCTCTCCAGCATGGTGAAGAATTCCGGGAAGGATATCTTGGCAGAGTCGGCGCCCAGGATCGTGCTTTCACCTTCAGCACGCAACGCGGCAATGGAAAATGCCATGGCGATGCGGTGATCTCCGCCTGAATCAATCTCCGCTCCATGCAGTTTCTGGTTTCCCGGCACTCTCAACCCGTCTTCACGCTCTTCGCATTGGGCTCCCATGGCTCGCAAATTTTTGGCGACCAGGGCAATGCGATCTGATTCTTTCACGCGCAGCTCCCTGGCATCGCGAATCTCAATGCCAGCGCGCGTGTAAGGTGCAATGGCGGCCAGGACAGGCAGCTCATCGATTAGTGCTACAGATTGTCCGCCCTCAATGGTTGCACCCGTCAAAGGACCGTACTCAACTTTCACTGTCCCCACCAGCTCATTGTGGTGCTCTTCCAGATTGATGACAGAGAGACGCGCACCCATTTGTTTCAGCACATCCAGCAAAGACGCGCGGGTGGGATTGAGCAGAAGGTTTTCGATCAGCAGATTGGAATCCGGAAACAGAACGGCGGCGCAAAGGAAGAATGCTGCTGACGAGATATCACCGGGAACGCCCGCTTCAATGGCTTTCAACTTTTGTCCGCCGCGCACAGTGATGCGGTTACGGTTTTTTGTGAGTTCCACTCCAAACGCGCGCAGTGCCTGTTCCGTGTGATCGCGTGTGCGATAGGGTTCTTCGAATGCCGTCTCGCCCTCGGCATAGAGTCCGGCAAACAGCACTGCCGACTTCACCTGTGCGCTCGCAATAGGAGAGACATACTCCATCTCATGCAATTTCGTTCCCTTGATATGCAACGGAGGGCGGTCACCGGCCGCCGCGGTGATTCCCGCACCCATGAACCGCAGTGGTGTGATCACACGCGCCATGGGACGCCGCGAAAGTGACTCATCGCCATGCAAGTCGCAGGTGACCGGCTGGCCGGCCAGCAAGCCCGCCATCATGCGCATGGTTGAACCGGAGTTGCCGCAATCCAGACTTGAGGACGGCTGCTGAAACTGGACGCGACCTTCAATTTCCACCAGTCCCACTCCGGTCTTCTTCACGACACACCCCAGCTGTTGCAGACAACTCAGGGTACTGGCGCAATCAGCGCCGCTGGAGAAGTTGCTGAGTCGCGTTGTGCCCTCTGCGATACCGCCGAGCATGGCATAACGATGGGAGATGGATTTGTCGCCGGGAAGCCGAATTGCACCCAGCATGTTTTTGGCGGGACGAATGATCAATCAAGGGCCTCCACGGCACCGTTACTTCAAAGCTGGTTGCCCAGCTCTGGAAAAATTATTGTCGCGTGACTGCATAAAGTAACAGCCAACTTTAATAATTAGTCAACATCTTAATCCTTAACACGTGCTACATAGCACGGATGTAGGAGAGACAAAGCTGGCTTTGGCCGGGGCTGAAGCGCTTTGCTAGCGGAACTTTTTGGAACAACAGGTAATCGAACCATGAAATCCCGGTCCCCCATTTTCACCCTTGCACTCCTTGCCTCCACATTAGCTTTTGTCCAGCCTGGCTCTTTAATGGCGCAATCTCCCAGGCCATTTGGGAGCGGCAATCCGGGCATGCCTTCTTCTTCTCCTGCGTTCCGCCACTCCGGGACGGTGGAAGGAACTGTAAAAAACTTAAACGGGAATGTGCTAAAGGACGTTCGCGTGGACCTGCACAATGTCAGTGACGGAAGTGTTATTGCTTCGGCATACACCAGCCAGAATGGTACGTTTGAATTTGGCTCTGTGCCTGAAGGCTCTTATGAGGTAATGGCGCTCTCAGGATTGAGCCAGGCCTCAGAACGGATCAACGTCGCCTCTTTCAACTCGACCGTGAGCCTGCGTCTGCCGATCAACGACGTTCCACACGATGGTGCCGGCAACAACACCGTTTCGGTTGCCCAGTACAAAATCCCCTCGAAGGCCAGAGATGAGTTCATGAAGTCACAAGAAGCCAGCCGGAAGTCGAAGCCCGAAGAAGCGGAGAAACATCTGGCGCGCGCCCTGGAGATTTATCCTGATTTTTCTGACGCTCTCACGGTCCGCGCCATGGGCTCGCTGATGACCAACCTTCCCGCCGCCATTGCTGACCTGGAACATGCAATCAAAGCGGACGGTAACAACTCACTGGCACTCACCATCCTTGGGGCCGCCATGAATTCGCAAGCAAAGTTTGACGAGGCGCTCCTGTATCTTCAACGCAGTGAGACGCTGTCCCCTGATCGCTGGCAGACTTACTTTGAGCTGGCCAAGACCAATATTGGAAAGAGTGATTTCGCCGCCGGTCTGCGTTATCTCGATAAGACTGTCTCCATGCTGGCGCAGGACTACTCTCCCATACACCTCCTGCGTGGCCGGGCCCTTTTCTCCCTGCATCGTTATGCGGAAGCAGCGGGTGAATTGGAAGCTTACCTGCAAAAAGAGCCAAACAGCCTGAATGCGGGCGCTGCGCGCAATATGCGCGACCAGGCGCAACGGTTGTTGGCCAGGAATTAAGCCAAAGCAAGGATGTATCGACGTTAAGACTGATCAGCCCTTCGCAACTCGGAAGAACTCTCTGAGCATGCCAAGGGCTGGTCTTTTCCTCAGGTCGCTTCGCGACAAGCTTCGCTTTCTGTCGCTGCGCTCCAAACCGCCTACAGGGCGATTCTCCTGGCTGCACTGTCAAGCTCTCGTTGCAGCGGGCTCGACGGGCGTGACCGGCGCGAGCCCTTGTAAGTTTCTACAGATCGGCTAGTAATTGGCGGGACGGTTCGGCTCGCCTACCGGAACAGGTAATGACAAAGGCTCTTCGGGCACAACGATCCATGCGGCAGCGTAAGCGACCACGCCTAAGAGTCCAAATACTGAGCACAGCACCCAGACAATCCTGACCAAAGCAACATCAAACTCGAAATAATTGGCAAAGCCTTTGCAGACGCCGGCAATCTGGCGGCCTTCTCGCGCGCGCAGGAGACGTTTTGGCCCCGGTGCTGCGACGCCACCCAGGCGTTTACCGCAGTAAGCGCAAATCTGTGCATCTTCTGGGATCTGCTTGCCACACGATGTGCAATACATATCTGCCTCCACACGGAGCCGCACCGCAGCTCTTTTTCCTTACTCTTATATGTTAATACGAATGATGGACCGAAAAAGTTTACTGCCCGTTGTAGGGATGGGCGAGATATTTTCGTGCGCTGACCGCTTCCTCAGTGGATCCATCGAGTGCGATGGCTGCCTGATACTGGTTGACCGCATCTTCGCGCTTTGACAGCAGATCTGAAATCTGTCCGGCCGCGACCAGCGCGCGCTGCCGATAGTCCAGGGTATTGCTGTCGGTTGCGGCTGCCGCTTTCTGAAAATACTGCAGGGCTTCGGGCATTTTGCCCTGTCCGCGTTGCGATTCACCCATTGCGTAATAAGCCAGTTCCAAATGGGGATGGGGATACTTCCCTTCGCTACAGTCGTTTAACAGCCGATTGATCACGGAGGCTGCGTCGGCTGTTTTTCCTGCGGCATTCAGCAGGTTGGCTTCTTCCAGAGCGAAAAGGAAGCTCCGCGGATGATCTCGCGTCAGGGTCCTCACCACCTCCACTGCGTCCATGAACCGTTCTTCGCGGCGTAGAAACAAAGCCAGGGCGATGCGCGCATCGGCGTTGGTCTCTCCGCCGGCTTTACCGGCTTCAGCCAGCATTTCCAGACCTTTAGCTTTATCCCCGCGGATCCCGGCGATTCCAGCCATCGCCTTCATCGGTAACGTCAAGCTTCCGACCACAAAGTTGTGGGCTCCCACAATGGTCTTGGCGTCCGTCCAGTCAGGACGCAATTTCAAGACCTGTTCATGGTCATGACGCGCAGCAAGCGCACTCCGAAGAGCTGCAAACCAGGCATGTTCCACTATGACCTGATAGCTTGAGCGAAGTCCTTCGGTTACACCCCGGCTGTAGAGCGCCTGCACATCACCGGGGTCGGCCTTAAGGCGTTTATCTGAGAGCGCCAGTGCCTCATCCGTTAACTCTTTGATCCTCTGCTTTATTGATGAGTCAATAGGGACTTGTTTACTGTTTATAAAGCCCTGTTTGCTGTAGAGGCGGGTGTCCAGCGCGTTGTAGCGGTAAAGTTCACGATAGATCAGCGCATCCAGAACATGGTTGAGTGCGTTTGCATCGTCAGGACGGGCCTCCCGGACCTTTTCAAAGTCGCTGAGGGCCTCATCGTATTCAGAACTGTAGAAATGGTTCCAGCCGCTGCGCGTCAGGGCGTCCAAATCAGCCTTACCGGGCGCGGCCCAACCACGCAAAGGGGTTACTCCTAAGGCAGTAACCAAAATCAGCCCAAAAACTTGATTACCAAGGCGCCTGTGGAGGGGGGAACGGTAAGGTGTCATCTCTGGTGGTATCGGGAAGTTTACCTGATTTCGATCCAGAGCTGAAAAGGATAAAACATCCTTCGCTCCCCCGCATTCTCAGAACACGGGACAAGGAAGAAAATGACAAAGACGTTGAAGCCGGCAAAAGAATTCTATACAGAGGTTGAAGCCGCCAGCTACTTGAACATCTCTATCGCAGAGTTAC
>Ga0207127_10062_pt1 | contig 26154 bp, 15 predicted proteins | sample Alteio_BWMinHeat_17_FD_153574 | JGI IMG/M metagenome (GOLD analysis project Ga0207127, IMG submission 153574) | Enriched cells from forest soil in Barre Woods Harvard Forest LTER site, Petersham, Massachusetts, United States -... | ecosystem: Environmental > Terrestrial > Soil > Temperate forest >...
GGGCCCGGGATGGGTGCCCCACGGCCACGCAAAGCGCGGCGTGGGCCTGAAAAGATTTCATCCTTATTTTTTCTATTTCGTTAACATACATTCATGGGTGTTGAAATCTACTACAGACTAACCGGCACCGGATGGGCGGAGTGCACCTTGCACGTGGACGGTGCGCACGTGACCGTGACCGCATCCTATCTCTCAGACGCACTCGACGATCTTGCCTCAGCCATCGCCGCAGCCTTACGAGGACACCCACACTCGACAGCCCGGTTCGACGAAGAACCTGGCGAATACCGATGGGTTTTCGAGCCCTTGCCTGGAGGGAAGGTTCGCATACGGATTCTTGAATTTCCGGAACTTTGGGGTGACCGTCCTGATGAGGAAGGTAAACAGATCTTCAAGGCCGAGTGCCGTCTGCGCACTCTCGCGGGCGCGATGGTATCAGCATTGCAGAGACTGGAAGAAAAATACGGCGTCGCCGGTTACCGCGAGAAATGGGTGGAACACGACTTCCCTATGGGCCGCCTGATCGAGCTGCAGGAGCTGCTCGACAAGCCAGCGGGAAACGGCGATGGTGAGATGAAAACAATAAGGAAGGAATCTTTTTAGGCCCACGCCGCGCTTCGTGTGGCATGGGGCACCCTCAGGTGTTTGGCCGGGCCCCCGCCATTAACCAAAAACAATTTGGAAGGGACTTAACAAAAGTAAATGATGTTCTATTTTGGGTCTACAATATATGTTGTCCCGGCACTCTAATGAGCATACCAGTAGCTGCGACACAATTCGGAGGAGAACCATTCGACCAACAAAGCATAAAAAATATTCTTGTGCAGTTGTGCTCTCAACCAGCAAATATCGTTGAGTCTCATACTCTCGAAGTAAAGAGTTGGTGTAAAGACGAATGTCAGCTCGCTGAAAAAGTTAGCGAAGCAGCTGCTTGTCTAGCGAATGCAACAGGTGGAACTGTAATCGTCGGGGTTGAAGAAGAAGAGAACAAACTACCAAGATTTTCAAAATGCCGCTATCCTAATGTGACAAAAGAATGGATCACTCAACGAATCCAAGACCTCACCATTCCTCCTGTTGAACAAACGACATACGACATAAGCACATTGTTGCAAGATGTGACTGGTGTTTCCGGAGTAAATGCGTTTGCTGTTTCTGTTCCTCGTAGTAAACGACTGAGTGGACATTTGACGGTAAAGGGAATATCAAAAATTCGTAGCGGAAAAGAATGCAGACCCTACTATTCTATTGAAGATGATCGCACGAAGGCTCCAGTTCCTGCTCTTTCAATGAGCGATTTATCTCTCGAGGCTATTCAATGGGGCATTGACCAACATAAGGGTAAATTTGGCATTCCCGCTAGTCACTGGACTGGTACTGCGGATTTTGTCGAGCATATCGGTGCTGTGGAGAGATATGTACCAGACGGACAAACTCTACCAAACTATCGTATAACGCTTGCTGGTTTATTATTTTTCGGCAAACAGGCTGCAATCTCAAAACATTTTCCTTCCTTTGAAACCGTCGTTGTTAGCAATCAAGGACCCTCACATCTGCACAAGAATATTGTGGAGACTTTTCGAGAGCTTTGTGCAAGTAGAAACGCGGTCCTTCCCTCCCTATGTCCGAATCTTGATATGCGAACTCTTAGAGAGCTATTGATAAATGCGTATATCCATCGCTGCTATCGAATCAACGGGCCCATTGTCATCAGAATCTCGGAATCAGCTGTTGAAATCGAGAGTCCAGGAGAACTCCCCGCTGGCTTGAGCGTTGATAATCTAATTCATTGTGTACCTATCTATCGCAATTTTCTGTTAGCCGAATGCGGACGATACTTAGGTATGTGCGACAAGATTGGACAAGGAATAGACCTTGTTTATAGTGAAGTGCTCTCAAGTGGGTTCGGATTCCCTTCCTTCGAGAGCGTAGATAACCGCTTCACAGCCAGAATTCCTTTGGATTCCACTCCTGAGTTTCGTGAGTTTGTCCGCAAACGGTCACAATCTCTTACTCAACTCGATGAAATTATGGTTCTTCGTCTCCTATGGGATAAGGATCAGGCTTCTGTTTTCGAGCTATCTTCTTTAATGCAGAGAGGCCCCGAATTCGGACAAGTTGTCTTAGACCGGATGTTTCGCAAATCAATGATTGAACCAGTTGATGGGGTTCAAAGAGTCTGGAGACTTACTTCTGTTCTTCGGAATGATATACAGACAATTTTCAAATCTGACCAAATGAACATGGGTTTCGACCTTTTCGGTGAGCCACCGTAGGAATTAGGAATGTGGTTTGTGCGTGTCATCTTTAGTCTGAACAGTGTCTGTAATATCTGCTGATCTTGTCTCAACTTTCAGTGCATGGCAAACTGGTTTCCTTGGGAGCGGAGAATGTGTAGGACGGCTCAGTTGCCTAAGATAGCGCCGCCTGAAAGCCTTCGGGAAGCTGCCCTTCTTCAAAACATCTATCAATTGGAGCCGCAGCTTGAGGGCCTGTGAAGCATTTATAGTTTGAGCCTGCCTAATTCGCGCAATCAGACTCTGAACGTATTCCTCGTAACTGTCGAGATTAACTTCTCCAATCGCTAATTTGTGAATGCCCGATCTAATGCGTGACAGATTCTCCCTTGGCAAAGTGGGCACTTTCCCAAGAACGATGCCATTCAAGACCTTCCGACGGCCAGTACCCATAACTTTGATTTTTTTTCGCGACACGCGAAGACCGGCCTTGCTCAATGCAGAAATCACAACGGGGATGACGTGCCTTGCGTTAGCACCAGAGAAAGCTAGGTCGTCTACCCAGGTTGAATATTTCACCCCCATCCTCTCGCATTCGGTTCTAATTTCTTGGTCAATGGCACAAATTAGAATATTTGCCAATGGAGTGCTGGTAGCAGCACCTTGCGGAAGATGCCTCTCAAAACTCGTGAGCTTGGTCAATAATGCCGATATCTCTGGAGAGCAGTTTAGAACACTGTTCCAAAGGAAGTAGACATACTGACTTGTAACGGACGGAAAAAAGTTCGCGATATCTACGGTAACTAGTACTCCGACATCAGGGTGGAGCTTCACATTATCTAGAAGGCTTTTGCCCTTGACGCCGCCGCAAATGTAACCTGGCAAAGTCTCTAGACGGAGCAGCCTACGATAGATTCTTTTCTGTACCTCTTTGAGTTCTTCGTCGGGATTATCAATCAATCTCTGCTTCGGTTTTTTGAATACTTTCTGAAATGGGCGATACTTCTCTGGCTTAACAAACGGGTTGTAATGCCCTCGGGCATGAGCAGCTAAACTGCGCAGATACCCGCGCTTGAGGCCAAGTTTAAACTCGAGGCGCCGCAGCGAGACAATATTAAGACTCGGGGCGGCGTCCAGTTCGAGACTTTCTTTTCCGCGGTGGATGAACATCTTTTTCGCTCAGTAGGGTCTTTGCTAGCAAGTGTCCCAGTTGGTTGATGTCTTGGGAACTAACGTTCCTCAAATCTTTAGACTCCGATGCCAACAGCGTCAAAATGTGATAGGGGATATTGAGCGCTCTGGCAACCCTCTCAAGCGTCGTAACGGTAGGGTTTCTCTTCCCCTGCTCGATGAGGGAGATATGGCTGGGATCCAAGTGCGCCAACTCAGCCAGATCCCTCTGTTCCAACCCCGCCATCGCCCTACCTATTTTCAGTGCTCGACCGTAATTCATAAATTTGGAATTTGGGCTCTTCTCAACAGCCTCTGTCTACATGACTACTTTAAGAATGCTTTAATGATTCTCTCGGTTATCTCGCGAATATGGCGAAATACCTCAGCTCGGCTCGGATGGTCGAGTCTTCTGAGAACCCTCAGGCGTTCTATAGCCACTTCGATGTTCTTCCTCTGTTCTGGCTCAGTGTCGTCTCTGCGTTGTATGGCTTGAAGAACAGCGATACACGCATTCAGGTCTCTGTATTTCATCTGCATCACTTCCTTCCCGGCGTAAGACACCGCCGTGCCGCTTTAGCGGACTCCCGAGAAGGAACGACACCTACCGAAGAACCCAATTCACTGTGCCGCATACAAATCTTACCGACACATTCCTGAGATATTTACGCATGTGATCTACGCGCCTCTTCTCATCAGGATTAGCAGACAACCAGTCCGCCGGGCAGAATTAATCTTCGCCCTTTAGCCTTCGCCTTCTTATACGTCAATCTACTACCACAGCTGGGAATCATTAAGCTGCAAGAAGCCTACAGATTTCAAAGATCTGATGAACTATCGGAACGATAGCCCTTATAAAAAGAGGGTAACCGAATTGCAGAGTCATGTCAATTAAATTGTTTTTTAGTCAATTAAAAAGCCCGCCTCTCGACGGGCTTCATCGCTAAACGCTCAATGCTCTACGAGCATCCCGAAGTCGATCCGCACGACATACACCTGTAGCAACTCCCGTTCCGGGTCATGATGGCGCCGCAGGTGTGGCATGAGGGGGCGTCGCCCATATCTACGATGCCCTTCAGCATGTCCGACGCATGATAGGAAGCACCCGAAACGCTCGGCGGCAGGTAGTCCCCGGCTGTTGGCGAAGCGCCTGACGCCGCAGCTTCGTTTTTATCCGGCAGCATGGGACCGACCGCCGGCCTCAGGCCATCGAACAGCGACTGCTGCTGGCCGGTGAGGAAGCGCATATGCAGCCAGCGGAAGATGTAATCCATGATGGATTTGGCAAAGCCGATGTCCGGGTTTTTGGACCAGCCGCTGGGCTCAAAGCGCGTGTGCGCGAACTTTTCGCACAGCATCTTGAGCGGAACGCCATGTTGCAGCGCGAGCGAGGCGGCGGTGGCGAACGAATCCATCAGGCCCGAGACGGTCGAGCCTTCCTTGGCCATGCGGATAAAGATCTCGCCCGGCTCGCCGTTTTTATACATCCCTACCGTAAGGTAGCCTTCGTGGCCGCCGACCTCGAACTTATGCGTGATGCTCAGCCGCTCTTCCGGCAGGCGGTGGCGCACGGCGCGCGGCGGGGCGTCCAAATTTTGTTCCAGTGCTTCCACAGCCGAGGATGGCTGTGCCACACCTGCCAAGCCCACAGTCGAGGACGTCTGTGCCAGATTGGTTGATTTCGCCGTTGCCGTTCCGGCCGCCGAGAGGGGCTGCGACTTCTTGCAGCCATCGCGGTAGATGGCCACGGCCTTGATCCCCAGGCGCCACGACTGGATGTAAGCTTCCATGATGTCTTCGACCGTCGCGTTCTCGGGCAGGTTCGCGGTCTTGGAGATCGCTCCGGAGATGAAGGGCTGCGTGGCCGCCATCATCCTGAGATGCCCCATGTAATGGATGCTGCGCGTGCCCTTGGCCGGCTTGAAGCTGCAATCGAACACCGCCAGGTGCTCATCTTTGATATGGGGCGCGCCTTCGATGGTGCCGGTCGCGTCAATGTAGCTGACGATGGCGTTGGCCTGGTCTTCGGTATATTCCAGCTTGAACAGCGCCGCGGGTACGGTGTTGTTCACGATCTTGATCATGCCGCCGCCGACGAGTTTTTTATATTTCACCAGGGCCAGATCGGGCTCGACGCCGGTGGTGTCGCAATCCATCATGAAGCCGATGGTCCCGGTGGGCGCGAGCACGGTCACCTGCGAGTTGCGGTAGCCGCAGCGCTCGCCTGAGGCCAGGGCGTCATCCCAGCACTGCTTGCTGGCTTCATACAACGCCGCCGGAACGTTGGCGCGGTTGATGTTGTTCACGCTCGCCCGGTGCATGCGGATCACATCGAGGAAGGGCTCGCGGTTGATATACCAGCCCGGGCAGGCGCCGCCCGGCATCTGGCTGCGCACGTAGTCGCTCTTGGATTGCTCGGTGCCCTTCTCGTTCACGTAGCGCAGCGTCTCTTCGAAGCTCACCGGAGTGTAGACCCCCAGCCGCTCCTGCACCAGCTTGGTGGCCGGGGCGAGCGCGGGGCACAGCTCGGCGATGCGCGAGGATTGCAGGTAGGCCTGGCCGCACATGATGGCGGTGACGCATCCGGCGTAGTCGCGGCCGGCGTCGGAGTCATACGGCAACCCCGTGGCCATCAGCAGCGCACCCAGGTTGGCGTAGCCCAGGCCCAGCGGACGGTAATCGTGCGAGTTACGCATGATCATCTCAGTCGGGTAGCCGGCGTTGTCGACAAGAATTTCCTGCGCCGTGATCAGCACATCCACCGCGTAGCGGTAGGCTTCGACATCGAAGGTGCCGTTAGGCGCAAACTTCATCAGGTTCAGGCTGGCCAGGTTGCAGGCGGAATCGTCGAGGAACATGTATTCCGAGCACGGGTTCGAAGCATTGATCCGCGCCGTGTTCTTCGAGGTGTGCCAGCGGTTGACCGTGGTGTCGTACTGCATCCCCGGATCGCCGCACTGCCAGGTGGCTTCGGCGATCTTGCGCAGCATCTCGCGCGCCTTGAAGGTCTTGACCACGTGGCCGTCTTTGATCGCCTTGGTTGAAAATTCGCCATCGCGCTCGACGGCATGCATGAAGTCATCGTTCACGCGCACTGAGTTGTTGGCGTTCTGGAAAAAGATGGAGCTGTAGGCCTCAGCGTCGGGCGAGCTGCCGTCATATCCGGCAGCGACCAATGTGTGCGCCTTGGCCTCTTCTTTGGCCTTGCACTCGATGAACTCAACGATGTCGGGGTGGTCAATGTTCAGGATCACCATCTTGGCGGCGCGCCGCGTCTTGCCGCCCGATTTGATCACGCCGGCAAAGGCGTCAAAGCCTTTCATGAAGCTCAGCGGCCCGGAAGCTTCCCCGCCGCCGCTCAGTTTTTCGTTCGACGAGCGCAAGGGCGAGAGGTTGGTGCCGGTGCCTGATCCCCACTTGAAGAGCATGCCTTCGGTCTTGGCCAGGGTCAGGATGGAATCGAGCGTATCCTGCACCGCGTTGATGAAGCACGCCGAGCACTGCGGATAGCTGTAGCCGGTGCGCCCGAACTCGACGCGTCCGAGCTGCGGGTTCCAGTGCCAGTTGGTGGCGTCGGAGTTGGGCTCAAGCCGGTCGCAGCCCACGTTGAACCACACCGGCGAATTGAACGCCGCCTTCTGCTGAATGAGGATGTGCACCAGCTCATCGTGAAAAATCGCCGCGTCTTCGGCGGTGCGGAAGTATCCGCCGGCCATGCCCCAGTCGCGGATGGTCTCCGCTACCCGGCTCACCAGCGCGCGCACGCCGCTCTCGCGCTCGGGCGTACCGATCTGTCCGTGGAGATACTTGCTGGCCACAATGTTGGTCGCGGTCATCGACCAGTCTTTTGGGACCTCAACATTCTTCTGCTCGAAAATCACGCCGCCCTGCGCGTCGGTGATGGCCGCTGTGCGCAGCTCCCACTCGACTTCGTCATAGGGCGAGACCCCAGCGCGCGTAAAAAACCGGCGGAACGCGAGGCCAGGAAATTTCTTCTTGTCTATTACTCCTATACCTCTGGGAACCTGGGTTTCAGAACGAGGTTCTGCCTGGTTTTCCGATGGACGGGTTTCGGATTGGCGGCCGGCGTCGGGAGTGGCGCTGGTCACAGCCTTCTTCGTAGCTTCATTGGCAAACGGGGTCATATCTTGATTAGCTCCATTTTGGTCCGCTCAATTTTTTTCTCCGGTTCGGGGGTACCGGAGCTCTGTCGCCGGAACGGTCGGCTCATGATCGCTCTTGTCTAAAAATTCTTCCTCTAAAAACTTTGCCTCAAATCCGCGGTGCGCTTTTGTTCTGGTAACCGCCTCTACTCTTGTCGTCTGAGCGAGGGCGAACATCCGGCTTTAACTGAGTACTGAGTACCGGGGACTGAGTACTGCTTTTGGCGTTCTCCGCCTTGTGCTCCAGCCACGTTTGCAACGCGGCGTGTACCGCATGGCGCTGCTCGGCATCCTGGATCACCGCGTAGCGCACGTAACAGCGCGAGTGCACCATGTGCTCGCCCACGGGATTCCCCAGGGCAAACAGGCTGCTGGTGGCATAGGCCAGATTACCCGTCTCTTGGATGGCAAAGATGGCCAGCTTGCGCTTGCCGCTGCCTTCCGCTTCTGCTGCCACCTCCTCGGCCAGTGCGTACACACCGGGATGGTGCGGCACCAGCACCAGGTTGAAGCTGGATTCGCAATGCGACCAGTTCGACCACTGGATCTGGGCTGCGATATCAACCGACAACTGTTCCATAAACCTTCCTTCCGGCGAAAAGAGGTCCTGACCCCATGTCCGTTAGATGATTCCGGCTCATGAGGCGCCTCTTGCTATCCGGCGGGTCAGCTTCCGGCCCGGACGGGCAATTTGTCATTTGGTCAAATCTTCAATAACGATTGAGGCTAAACCCCCAACGAATGAAGACGGCCACCGCGGTCGTTCTCTCGAACGGGTGGGCAGCTTTGCTGCTCGCCCTCGCGTCTGGCTTGCGCCGGGGATGGCGCTTTCTCCTGCGCTCCGCTTGCCATACGCTCTTACGTCCCGGATTTACGGGACCCTTTACTTTTCCCACCAAGCTCTGGTCACCTCTGGCCACAGCCCTGGGGCCTCACTTTTCGGCTGAGTTCTCCGGTTTGGCTCCGATCCAAAAACCCCGAAGTAACTTACCTGTGGAATGCGAATGTACGCCCGTATGTAGTGGCTGTCAAGACCCTATCCCAATATATTGTACTAATAATTTAGGTTCCCCTGGCCGGTAGAACATCCTCTCCGCCGGAACAAGGGAAAGCCAACCCTTAGCCGAGAAATTGCCTAAGTGACTGAAAACAAAATACTTGTCCGACTTGAAAACTTTGATTAAAAATTCAGTTTTTCAAGTTTTCCCTGAAATTACGCGACCCCTAGCTTTCGTACGGGTGTAACGCCCACAGCATTCTGGAAAACTTGCGCAGAGCGTACCGGAAATTCCTTGCCGCATCTGCAAACGACGACCCATCCGCGCGTGCGGCCCAGCACAAATGGCCGTTTGCTCTCCGCTGACAGCGCGCCCAGCACCAGAATTTTTTCGCAGTCTGGACACGTAGCGCATTCAGCTTTGGAAATAGATCGGGTCTCTTGGATTGGCATGTACAACTCCTGCAATAGGTTGAGGGTTCAAGATTGGGCTGGAAAATTGAGGGCTCTTACCGCCGCGCCCATTCCGGCTGGTGAGGGCACAATGCCAACACTCCAAACCGGCCAAGTGGAAAGACTTTACTCGCCTGCGGGGCTCAGGTCAATTACCTAAATTTGGTGCAATGGCATTTTTCGAGGAAATAAAAAAGTTAAGGGATTCGCGGAACCAATCCTCGGCGGGCCAGCGGCTTAGGACGAATGTGCGCCGTCACCGTCGCCACATTATTCGTCGGATTGGAATCATTGACGGAAGTCGAGTTCACCGTCGCAGTAATAATCAGATTGCGTCCGGGACCAGGAACTATCTGGATGGTGTAGGGCGCGTCGCTCCCCGCGTTCAAAGTGCCAACCGCACAGGTAACAATCCCGGTATTCAGCGTGCATCCCCCTGGCAGCGTCGCATTAATGACTTTTACAGGCTGCGAGAAATAAATGCTTACATTTACGTTGCTGGCGTTGGTGCCTGTGTTGTGGGCTGTCGCAGTAATGGAAATCGGTCCCTTGACTTCCACCGGATCGGGCTGCGAGATCAGACTGGAAATAGAAAGATCGGTGGTCGTTCCGCCGGCAGAGATGTTGAGTGTCAGCGATTGTGAATGGCTCAACGCCACACCGTTGACTGTCGCCGAAGACTGTATGGTCAAAGTGGGATTGCTTACAGCAGCGCCATTCGTCGTCACCGTTAGCGTAACCGTAACCGGACTTCCTGAGACTATAGCTGGATTGGGTGAGAACGAGCAGCTCACGTTGGCCAACGCAGCGCACGAGAGCGTAACTGGCGCGTTGAAACCCGCAATAGGCGTGAGCTGAAAGGTAACCGGCTGCGAGACCGCATTCTGCGTCATCGCAAGTGGGCTAGGGGAGGGAGTTCCCTGCGTGAAATCCACGACCTGCACGGTAAGCGGCTGAGTCTTGGCCGCAGGCGCGCCCGCGGTATTCGCTGAAACTGTGAGCGGATAGACGCCTGCCGCAGTATTGCCGGCCGCGGTGATGCTCACTGTAGCTGCTTGCGAACCCGGCCCAGAAAAAAACGGTGACGCCGAAGGCAAGAAGTTGCAGGTTGCTCCTCCCGGCAGCCCACCGCAGGAAAGATTCACAATTCCCGAAAAAGCACTGCCGCTGATGCTCACCTGGAAGCTGGCGGTCGGCGTGGTTGTGGGATTTGTGCTGACCGCGGTGGTAAGAGTAGAGGGGGAGGGGGCCGTAAGGTTGAAATCCACCACGTGCAGGGTCACCGACGCCGCGTGCGAAGTCTGTAGAGTGTCTGTTCCAATCCCTTGAACATTAAACGTGTAATCGTTGGGCGTGACATCGCTGGCGTTCACCAGGAAACCTGCCCCGCCCGGCGTTGGGGTCAGGCTTGGGGGTGCAGGCGTGCAGGTGGCCGGGTGTCCTGTGCCGCAGCTCAGATTGACCGTGTTGTTGTAGCCATTGCTAGTCGTGAGCTTGCCGCTGAATGGGGCGGTCTGCCCGGGAAAAATAAGAATCCCTGAGTTGGAGATCGTAAGGCTGTAGTCGCTGGGCGGAGTCACAATCACAGTACCCTTCATGGCGGCATTATGAACACTGCAAAAGTAAGGGTAGGTTCCCACCGTGTTGAAGGTGTTGATAAAAACATTACCCAGTCCGTTCACCTGCGAATCCCATTTTCCATCGGCGGTGCAAACACCACCCGGACAAGAGCCGGAAGTAGTGGAATGGCTGTGACTGCCATCCACCCAATTCCATTGCACAGTCGTATTGACGGGAATAGTGGTCGTGCTGGTATTGCTGGCAACATCCACATACTTGAGCGCGCCACCCGGCGCTATGTTCACGGTGGCAGTGGAGCTGTCACTTCCATTCCGCAAACCGCTGGTATTGACAACTTCAAAATCAGAGCCGTGGAGCTGTGTCTTCAAAGCTCCAAGATCATTGTCATCAAAGTTCGGATCTGAGGCTCCGCTGATATACCAGTTAGAGCCGTTATCCGCCAGGATGATGCCGTATGTCTTCATAGCCTGAGCAATCACTTTTGCCTGGGGAGTAAAGTGTGAGATGTCGGTGGAAGCCTTCAATCGCAATCGCAGCCCCATTGGGGGGAGATTGGTATTCAGTTTCGAGCTGGCATCATGGCGCGCAGGATAGATATGAGCTTTCTGTGTGTTCACCATGGTGAAACGCAACGCATGATTGATAAGGCCGGCTTGAACCTCATCGTAGCGAACCAATCCGGGCAGAATGGGAAGACCGGCGGCATCGCCGCTGGTCCAGGTATCGGTGCGCAGGGCATTTGATTTGAGGCTCCAGATCGCGCCGGAAAAAGCCGTCCAGCTACCCGGACCTTGGGTAGCCGCCGCATCGAGCTCATACAGAATGCAGGCGTCCTTATCCACAATAAGAATGTGGCAGTCACCATTGCCGGCTGGGCTACTGCACGCTGCCAGGTCGTTACTCTCAATGTTGGGATTGGACGGTATGGGATAAGGGCCGTTGTCAGACTCCGTCGGTGCACCTGCGCTGAAATTTACAAGTACTTTGGCCTGTGCGCTGCTGACTACGTTGTAAGGAATGCCGTAACCAGCAAAGCTGCCGAAATCAGGATGCAAACCTGTACCGGTCGCCATATTTGCGAGGTAGTTGGCAGAATTTGGGTCGACTGGATAAGTGACGGTATTCGAGATATCCACGTTCCAGACGTTGTTTGCCGGAAACATCGGACAGTTGGGCGCACCCGGAAGCGAGCCGGCATAAGCCGAGCAAATCAGAAGAAAACTAACGACAAAACTTAAGCAGACGCTTTTCGCGCAGGACAGCATAGTTCCTTTCTCCTGGAGCCTTTGAGTTTTTGGGGAGCACTACGGGATGAAAAAATCTTAGTATTATCCAGAAGTCCGGACAAGCGGGAACTAGGACACTGTACTTTGGACTAGGAGCGAGGCTCGAAAACGGATCTTGAAAAATTCAAATTTTGCTTGTTTCATTGCCGTGCGATCGGCTGTTCAGAATTTTCTCCAATCGGCTTTGACGAGTTTTGGAGTGGGGGAGGGCTAATAGTTACCAGCCCTCCTTTCCATCCGGAGCACATCTTTCCACGTTGGCGTCGGTGTTCTGCGTTCTCGAGGTTGTTCTTATCCTCTAGTTTTGTGGTGGTTTGTCTTCGGGCAGGCCGTCGTGCAGATTGTCCCGATTTCGGTAAAACCATGTGTCGGCCTGGATGTTCTGCAGATCCTTAAGCTTCTGTTCTTGTTTCTTGGTATCTTTGTCGTCCCATTGGTCCTTATTGAATTTATCAACATCAGCGGCAATGGCGTTCCACAGACCATTGTCCTCGCTGCTGCACTGACACTGGGCGGAATGTAGTTTGTCAAGGGTATCCTTTGCCATGTTATCCGCTTTTTCGGGATCATTTTTTGTGATGTCTGGCTCATGTCCGGCGAAGAGGTGCCCAAAGAACCAGCCAAAACCCTTGTGGGAATAGGAATCCTGCTCGGGGTGGAAGAAGCTTCCCAAATCGGTCAAATTTCTCGACTCCTCAAATTTCCCCCATAGCTCATCCCGTCTCGCCTGGCTGGTGAAGTGCCAGTCCCGGCGCGCGCCAAAGTTAAAAGGATTGAGGGGATTTGTTTTTGGATTGACGTCGATATTTTCGTCTGCTTCCGCGATCTGGTGTGCTTGACGGCGGCTATAACCGGCGGCTTGAGCAAGAACGTCGGTCAAATACAGGTGCACGTCCACGGAATACTTGCCGGTTGGATCTATCATCCGCACGGGATTGTTCAATGCATAGGTGTAGCGATTTAAGGTTTGTGGATTCTGTATACCAGCACTTGCCGCCATAGGGTCGGTGGTTGTGAACCTGCCAATCGCCGATCCATAGTAGCGCGCTCCAAAGTAATCAAGTCCAGTTTCCGGATCCCGTTCCTTGCCGGTGAACTTGTAGTTATTGCCGATGCCCAAATCAGTGACGACGCGTTCGCCTCCATAGGGATAATAGTCCGATTCTTCTTTCGTATTCCCCAAGGCATCTGTCACTACACTCGCTGAGCCCAGATGGTCGGAGAAGAAGTATGAATACCCGTTTGCCACGCTGTAGCGGGCAACGCGTTTGCCACCGAAGAAAATGTACTCATTCTGCAGAGTGCCGCTGAGGTCGGTCTCTTCCAGCACCTTCCCGTCTGACCCGTACCAGTAGAGTGTGTTTACACCGCCAGATTTCTTTACCCGCCGTCCGTCGGCGTCGTAGTCATAAGAAGTTGTGACGTTACCCACCGTAGCCTGCGTCATGCGGTTCTCGCCATCATAAATGGCGGCGAAAACACCATTGGCATAGGATGAACAGGGATTGGGGCCCACCACGTTTCCCGCCGCGTCATAGCACCAGTTGGTCACCTGGTTTTTGCTGTTCACTTTTACATTCAGAGGCGTATCCCCACCGGCAACGTTCTTCTGCAGCAGGTTCGCCCAGTTGTCATAGGCGTAGTTCTGGCTCCAATTGGTCGAAGTCGCTGCGAGCAGCCGGTTCAGGGCGTCATACTGGAAGCTCTGCGAGCGGGCGCTTTGGCCAATTTTGTTGTTATTCGACTGGCACACATTGCCATTGTTGCCGCCGTTGCCATTGCACGAATTAAAGTCATAGCCCAGGTTCAATATCGTCTGGCTGGGGGAGGAGGCGGAGAGAAATACCGGCTGCATGCGCAGGTTGTAGCTGTTGGTAGTGGTAATGCTGCCGTTTACTACACTGCTTAGCGCACCCCAAGGAGTGTAGTGTGCGTTGGCGGCAAAGCTGGTGCCATTGTTATCCACCACAGAGAAGGGCCGCCGCGTAATGTTGTAGGCATAGCTGATTACCCGCCCACTGGGGTAGGTAATGGACTTCAGCGAGCCATCCAGGTTGTAGGCATAGCTGAACCTCCTGAATAGCGAGCCGTTGCTGCGATTGGGGTACTCGGTCTCGAACTCTGTGCGTCCCATCACATCGTAGCTGTAAATCGTGGTCACAGTGCCGGCCGATGTGCTCGAAGTGGCCATTACCGGCCGCCCGATGGGGTTGTGTACACTCGTGGCCATTACCGTACTTACGTCATACGTATAGGTCTCAGCCGGCTGGCCAGTAGAAGAGCGTGCGAGCAGCCGGTTTAGCTCGTCGTACGCGTAGCTGTACGTAATGCTGCCCGCACTGGTCTGGTTGGGTGCAGATGAGACTTTTGAAATTACGTTCCCGTTGGCGTCGTACCCATAATTGATGGTTCCCGATTCCGGACTTATAGCTGTCCGCAGCCGGCTGAGCGAATCGTACAGGTAGCTGCGCTGGCGCCACTGCGAGGAATCAGGGCTGTTGCCTTGCTGTTGCACGCCGACAAGGTTATCCAGTGTGTCATAGGAGTACAGGGTAACCGCCGGGGTGGAGAGCGAGGGCAGTTGCAGATCTACCCCGCCGCTCAGTATTACGCCGAGGCTTGTGAAAGACGGATTGCTCGGATCATAGGAGCTGGACATAACACCCACGAAAGTGTTGCCGGCTGCCCCAGGGGTCTTATAGTTCAGCGCAATGGTGGAGCCCGAAGCTGTAGCGGTAACCGGCGAATCGGTGGCATTCAAGCCGTTCGCCAGCGCCGTTGCTACCATTGCCGCCGTGCTGTTGCTGCCTTGCCCGAAAGGAGCGCTCACGGTAAAGCCGCCGCGGACGGTCGCATAAACCACTCCAGAATCAAAAACCGTGCCACTGTTGGTAGCATCCTTACCGCCAGCCAATAACGAAGGGGCACTGACCTGGAATGAAGGCGAAGGAAAGTCCGTTGGATCATTGGACACAATGGAAGTGGAGAGTTGGTAGTTCGTGGCCGCGCCTGTTGCGCGGGCGGTAAGGTTCATGATGTAGTTGCCTGATTCATCGCTGGTGAAGAACGCATCTACCGGAGAATTGGCATCCAGATGAAATGCATTCACCAATGCCTGTACCGCCTGGCTGGAATTGTTGCCGGTTGAGGAGCTGTAGGGCACGCTCTTGCTGAAACGGCCGGCCGATGTCGTCACAGTCGTGCCGATCGAACCACTGTCGGCACAAGGTTGTCCACCAGAAGAGGAACAGCTTGCCTTGGAGAGCAGGGCGCCACTAAAACTCAAACTTGCGTGCCCGCTGGTGGCGGGACCAGTAGCATCCTGACCGCCGATCAAGTGCGAACCTACGCTCACCTGAAATGAAGGCGAGGGGAAATCCCTCGAATCATTGGAGACGACGGAGGTGGAGAGTGGGTAATTCGTTGCCGCGCCCTTTGCCCTGGCAATCAAATCCATGACGATATTGCCAGACTCGTCGGCGCCATAGTAAATCGCGTCTACTGGTGATGTCGTATCAGTATGAAATGCGTTCGCCAGTGCCTGGATGCTTCCACCCGAATCAGTCCCCGTATAACCAGGATAGGGGTAGTTAACGCTCTTGGTGACCCCGGCCACGGTAATGCTGATGGAACCGCTGTCGCTACAAGGCTGTCCAGAGGGTGAACAACTTGACTTTGACTGTAGCTGGCCACTAAAAGTCAGCTCTACGTGGCCACTGGTCGCCTGCTGCGGGCCCGCGGCAAAGCTCTGGAGCGTTCCGTTGATGGTCAACGAACCACTGGCTGCAGAAGCAGGTGAGCCTCCCGGCTCATCCACCTCGAGAAGGTGGCCTAACGCGTCTGTCCGGTTACGTTGCTGGTTTCCGGCCTGATCGGCGACGGTTACTGTTGGGAACTGCGAATAGTCGGTGCTCATCACGCTGCCATCGGCATTGGTGATCTGGGTCACACGGCCAACGGCATCCAAGGTAAATGTATCTCCTGGTCGCTGCGAATTGCCGCAAGCCTTGGTCGCATTAAATCCTGTGGAGCGGTAGGGATAGCTTGTGAAGTACTTCTGTCCCATTCCGTCAAAGCAGTTATCTACCTGCTCATAAGGATTGTTAGGGTCTTCATCGTTCTTCGTCGCCGTGCGAGTGGCTCGGCCCGCTCCGTCGAACAAAGTCAAGGAATCAGTTTGGCGCCCATCAATGTTCTGCTGCACTTCAACTTCCGGCAAAGAGACAGCAGGAAGGTCGTAATAGTTGTAGATCGTCTGACTGCTCTGCCCGCCATTATTCGGATCTGGCGGCCCAGTGACACTCTTCACACGCCCCATCGTGTCGTAAGTGTAGTTGGTAGTCTGTTGGTTTTGGTCGGTGGAACTCGTCTTCAGGCCAGTGTTGAAGTCATAGGACGCCTGAATGATGTGCTGAACCCCGTTGCTGGCGGTGGTGGGCATCTGCATCTTCGTGACGTAGGCCCCGGCAAAGGCCAGGTCATAGGAAAGCGTGGTGGTATTGTTTTTGGCGTCGGTTGCCTGGTAGGGCATGCCGGTGTCGTAATAAGAACTGGTTGTATTGAGATATGTGCCTGTGGTATTCAGCCAGCGATGCGCCGTGGTCAGGTTGCCACGATAGGGCGCGCCCGGCGGATTCGTGTCAAATTGCGTGCTAACCCCTGATGGTTGCAGGCCGGTCTGGTCATATTCGTTATAGCTGTAGGCCACCTGGTTGCCACTGCCATCGGTTATCTGCACCGAATACGGCAGATTGAGCAGGTTCTTCGCCAGGTAGTTGCTGTCATGGAAGGCCTGGTATTGCGTGTTGGTGGTGCGCAGCAGTGGGCCGGGTGCGCCTGAGCCGTAGTCGTATTCCGACTCCTGGATTACCTTGCCATAGGTCAGGGGGCAGGTATTAGTCTGGTTATAACCATTCGTTGTCACCAGTACTGTAGCGCCCGAATCATAAGTGAAGGTAGTCTTGCTCACCTGATTGTTGGCTGCCCAGGTTGTCGTCTTTGAAATGGGGTTGATCACCGGCCCACGCCCAAGGTTATCGGCCATCCCATCGTATGAGCCGCACCCCGGCGGTTGATAGGGTTGGTTGGGTTGGGGGAGATAGCCGGCCGGATACTCTGTGTCTATGGTCTTTACCAGTTGGTTGTTGCTCTGCGGGCCGTTGTAGTACTGCGTCTTGATCTCATAAGGTGCATTGTCAAATGCCCAGGCGAAGGTATGAACGCTGTCGTCGCCTTTGGGATCAGTAACTGTTACCGTTTGGAAACCGATGTTGTTCGGTCCGGGAGAATACGTCCAGGTTTGGGGCGCGCTGCCGTCGTGGGCATCAAAGGTGCGGTTGGTGATTGTAAAATCGCAAACCTCCGAATCGCCTGACCACTCATTGCCGCCCCCCCGATTTCGCATCATCTGAAGCCACGCGGCACACTGCGAAGAAACGTTCCAGGTATATGAAATGGTGCCGCCGCTGGGCAGGGTGATGGAGGTGAGAAAGCCAAAATTGTTGTAGTGAAATTGCCAGCTTGTGCCGTTGGCAAGCGTTATGCTTGAGATGAGTTGCAAGAGCGCATAGCCAAAGTTATGGAAATTGTCGTCAGCTACATTGGTCAACCCAAAACTGGATCGAACGGTGACTCCGCCGTAGCAAAATGTAATTGGGGACGCCCCGCCATTGGGTCCAGGAAAATTTAAAGTCTCGCAGCCTGTTTTCGATTGGTTGGGCGCAGGAATAAACCGGCCCATCGTATCCGTCCACCCCTGCCCCGGAAGGGCTGTGATTTTGTTTCCGTTCGCATCCTCCGTGCTCTCCCCGAAACTGTTATCGGTCGCAATCTGGTAGGCCCATTGATCTTCATTGCCCGCATTGTCGGGAGGAAAAGGATGATCCACATAGTGGATGCTGGGAATCATATGCCGGACGCCGTTTCCGTCGATGATGGTCGGGCTGAGAGAGTTAGTACCTTCCGCCCTGAGGCCGGTGCCGTCGATGGATTCCATGGCGCTGCCGAAGCCCACGTTGGGGTCGCCGGCGGTGTTCTCCAGCACATGGTGAGCGCCCATGCTATCCACGGCGTGGAGCACAGCCGCTCCAACAAAAGGATCGATAACGTATATGTTGTATTGATAGTCCGCCATGGAATAAGCATTGTCGCGCACGATCTCAGTCCCCGCGCCGTCATCGCCCCACCTGGCCCACCAAATATCCGCTCCGGTATATTGCTGCACCCCGCCGTACTGGAACCTTACCGCCCAGCGCGGATTGTTGTAACGCACAGATAACGACAACGAAGGCACATTTCCCCGCTGCGGATACGAGACAATAGGAATATGCAACACCAGGTTGCCGGTGGCCAGGTTCACCGAGTCAATGTCGGATAGTTGGTAGGAGCCAAACGGCCGAAAGCCTTTATCGGGGATATCCGGAAACTGTCCCCAACCCAAGGGAAGTACAACCAAAGCCAATAAGAATGCGCCTATGATCGTTCCAACCGATATGCCAGCCTTTTTCATATCATCTCCTTAGCCAATGGAACAAAATTCAACGCCATCCACCCGGCCGAATAAGCCCGGGAAAGCAGAGACGTGCCCAATACTCAAAGACAAATGAAAGATTTTTGTTTCCGTAAATTTGCTTTTTTTCGTCTCACACTCTAATGAGAGGAAACTGGAAAATGTTTCACGGATCAGAAAAAAAATGCGCAGGGGCACCGGCTCTTTAACGTAAAAGAGTTTTCTTATCTAAGTAATTGCAAAATAGAAGCCTGGCGACCTATAAGCACAGCCGAGGGTTAAGACTATAAAATATAGATATTGTGTCGGAGCTGGGAAAACTGCTGTTGCTCGCGGGGGCCTTTCTCGCAATCATCGGCCTGATCTTGGTCCTGGCCGGACGCTTCCATCTCCCCCTGGGCCGGCTGCCCGGTGACATCACCTACCGCGGGAAAAATGTAGTCGTCTATTTTCCTCTGGGGACCTCGATCTTGCTCAGCATCCTGCTTTCGTTGCTGCTGTTGATCATTGGCCGCTGGAAAAAATGATCAGCGCACATCGTCTTTACGTCATCTCCTCGCAAAACATATAAACTTAGTTCCAATGGCAGAGGCAGGACAGCTTGGTTTCACCTTCCAGTCGCCGGCGGTGACAAGGCGCGTCTGGACTCCACGCACGTTAATGTCGAGCGTGCGCACTCAGGTGGAGCGCGAGTACGGAGACATCTGGGTAGAAGGCGAGATTTCTAACTTCCGTCCGGCGGAGTCGGGCCATCTTTATTTCACATTAAAAGATGATGACGCCCAGTTGCGCGTGGTCATGTTCCGAACGCAGGCGAGGTTGCTGCGCTTTCGTCCGGAAAACGGCCTGCAGGTCATCGCCCGCGGACGTGTCACCATCTACGAAGCCCGCGGCGAGCTGCAACTCTCTGCTGAATATCTGGAACCCAAAGGTGCCGGAGCGCTGCAAGTCGCCTTTGAACAACTCAAAGCGAAGCTGCAAGCCGAGGGTCTGTTCGATCAAGAGCGCAAAAAGCAAATCCCTGCGTTGCCCAAGCGGATCGGCATTGTGACCTCGCCGCGCGGAGCGGCGATCCAGGACATCCTGAATATTCTGCGGCGGCGGCATGCGGGCGTGAACGTGATCATCTATCCCGCACAGGTGCAAGGGGAGGCCGCAGCAGTAGAAGTCGGTGCTGGAATCAAATATTTCAACCGCACCAAAGATATAGATGTAATCATCCTCACGCGCGGTGGCGGCTCGATGGAAGACCTGGCTGCATTTAACGACGAAGCCCTGGCGCGCACGATTGCCGACTCACGTCTGCCAGTCATCACCGCCATCGGCCATGAAACCGATTTCACGATTGCCGACTTTGTTGCCGATCTGCGCGCGCCTACTCCGTCGGCCGCGGCCGAACTGGTTATCCAATCGCGCAACGAACTGGAAGACTCTATCGCCAGCCTGCGGGAGAGGCTAAGCCGGGCAGTACGCTATCAGTTCATGCTGGCTCGACAGGCTCTGAATGATTTGGCGCAGCACGGGGCGATGGCAACCATCCGGGACGCCATCACTCGACGGCAGCAGCGGCTCGATGATCTTATCTACCGCCTGGGCCGGGCGTATGAATCCAATTCGTTGCGGAAACGCCGCCGCCTGGAAGTTGCAGCTACACGCCTACGGCACTTTGATTTGCGCCGCGTGCTCAGCGGCATGCGCCGTGAAATTGATGCGCGTGGCGGAACGCTGCGCGCCGCCATGCAAAACCTGCTTTTGCGCCGCGCTGCACGGCTGGGGGAAGCGTCGGCCCATCTGGAGTCTCTCTCCCCCGTGAAAATTCTTGAACGTGGCTATGCATTGGTGTTTGATGTTTCGGGCAAACTGGTCAAAGACCCGGCGCAAGTAAAATCAGGGGACGAAATCACGGCGCGCGTTGCCAAAGGAACCTTTGGGGCGGTGGTGAAGAAATGATGACGCCGACAGTCGCAGAAGCGTGTTTGCTCGCATTAAACCGATACAGTTTGGACACACTCGAATCACGTCACAGCCCAGATGCCTCTATCTATTACAATGAGTTTCTTCATTCCTCTTGAACATGAGCACTGATAAGCGAAAACTTTTTGGCACTGACGGCATCCGCGGAGTTGCGGAGCACTTCCCTCTCGATCGTGAAACCACGACCATTATCGGCGAGGCCCTGGGCCATTTTCTTCTGCAAAAGAATAAACAGGCGCAGGTGGTCATCGGCGAGGACACGCGCGAATCGAGCTATTGGATCGCCGAATGCGTTGCCGCAGGACTTGGCCACCTTGGAGTCGTTGTGAAAAATGCCGGCGTGATTACGACTCCCGGAGTGGCTTTTCTGGCCCGCACGCAGGATTTCGACGCGGGTATTGTGATTTCAGCTTCGCATAATCCCTGGACCGATAACGGCATCAAAATCTTCGGACACGATGGCTACAAACTCACAGACAACGCCGAGCTTGAGATCGAGCGCGAAATCTTTGCGCTGGTTGAAAAACCAAGTTCCGCTACACAGGCTACCCCTCACCTGGAAAGCGTTGCAGCATTGCATAAGTCCTACGTGGATTGGTTGAAGCAACAAGTCAACCTTCGCCGAATGAACCAGAAAATGCATGAGAAGATGAAACGCATGAAGGTGGTCTTCGACTGTGCCAACGGCGCTGCCAGCGAAATTGCGGCCGAGGTTTTTCAGGCGGTCGGGTGCGATGCAATATTCATTCACCACTCGCCCGATGGCCGCAACATCAATGAAAACTGCGGCGCTTTGCATCCTGAACTGGTGGCGCGCGAGGTCGTCCTGCAACGCGCTGAGCTGGGAGTTACCTTTGATGGTGACGCCGACCGCGCCCTGTTTGCCGATGATCATGGCAACGTAGTCAACGGCGATGCCGTGCTTCTGCTGGTGGCGCGTCATATGCAATCCCAAGGCAAGCTCGTTGGCAATGTGGTTGTGGCTACTACCATGTCGAACATGGGACTGGAGATCGCGCTGCAACGCTCAGGTATCCAGATGTTGCGCGCACCGGTGGGCGACAAATATGTACTGGAAGAGATGCTCAAGAGCGGCGCTACGCTCGGCGGAGAACAATCAGGCCATATCATCTTCCGCGATGGTGACGCCACCACCGGCGATGGATTGTTGACCGCCTTGCGCGTGCTTGAGATCATCAGCGAGAGCGGCAAATCGCTGGCTGAATTGGTCGCCGACCTCAAAGTTTTTCCCCAGATCATCAAGAACGTACGTGTACGCGAGAAAAAGCCTTTTTCCGAAATCCCGAATGTTGCCCAAACCATCGCACAGGCGGAAAGCGATCTGAAAGGCAACGGCCGCGTGGTAGTGCGCTACTCCGGCACCGAGTCCCTGGCGCGCGTGATGGTGGAAGCTGAATCGGAAGAGAAGACGAAAGAGTGGACCGAAGCAATTGCAACCGCGCTGCAGACCACCCTGGGGGTGTGATGACCGCTCATTTCAAATGGCCAAAGCCGAAGCTGCGAGAAATATTTTTTATCTTCATGGCCATCTGCCTGCTGATAGCGCCGGAATTCATCATGAAGGCCACAATCTTTGACACCATGATGCTTCTGCAATTGGTGCTGCTGGCGCTGCTCGCGTTGAGTTTTACCTGGCCTCTCTGGGTTTTTTATAGAGCTTTCCTCAAAGGACCTCTCCGCGCAAGGCGAATCGAACGAATCCGTCATGATCGGCTTCTGCGCGAGGTTATGGAAGAGCGTTCTTCAGATCCACTGAGATAGTCCACATTGGGAACGGGGCAAATCTTTTTTCTTACCTGATACTTTATTCCATGTCCCGCCAATTCTTGCCTACGCCCACTTCGACCAGCAGCGGCACGTGCAAATGATGGACGCCTTCCATCAGCTCTTTCACCATGCCACGCATAATTTCCACTTCGGCTTCAGGAACTTCGAAGACTAGCTCGTCATGGACTTGCAACGTCATTCTAGATTTCAGTTTACGCTTCCAGAGTTCGCCATCTATGCGGATCATGGCAATCTTGATCAGGTCGGCGGCGGTCCCCTGCAAAGGCGTATTCACTGCGGTGCGCTCGGCGAAGCCGCGCATATTGGGGTTCTTGCTGAGGATATCTGGAATAGGCCGCACTCGGCCAAACAGCGTCTTCACAGACTGGTCGCGGCGGGCCTGCTCTAACGTGACATCAATGAACTTGCGCACGCCTTTATATTTTTCGAAATAAGCATCAATAAATCTTTTTGCGTCGCGCTGCTCAATGCCAAGCTGCTGCGCCAGGCCGAAGGGCGAAAGTCCGTAGACAATGCCGAAATTCACCGCCTTGGCGCGGCGCCGGTGCTCGGCATCAATCAGCATAGGAGGCACGCCGAACACCTGTGCCGCTGTAAGCGCGTGGATGTCATCGCCCCGGCGAAATGCCTCAACCAGCAAATCGTCCTCCGAGAAATGCGCCAGCAGGCGCAATTCGATCTGCGAGTAATCTGCCGCTAAAAGCACGTTGCCTTCTTCAGCGATAAACGCGGCGCGGATCTCGCGCCCCAACTCGGTGCGAATGGGAATATTCTGCAGGTTCGGATTGGTGGAAGAAAGTCTGCCGGTTGCTGTGCCGGTTTGATTGAAAGTTGTGTGCAAACGGCCCGTGGCGGGATGCAGCAGCACCGGAAGCGCATCCACGTACGTGGACTTCAGCTTTGAGAGCTGCCGATATTCCAGCACCAACTTCGGCATCTCATGTGTGAGGGCGAGCTCTTCCAGCACGTCTACCGCCGTGGAGACGGTTTTCCCTTTGCCGTACTTGACCGGTTTGGGAAGGTTGAGTCTGTTGAATAAAATGTCCGCGAGTTTCTTCGGCGAATTGATGTTGAACTCGACGCCCGCAAGCTCATGGATTTGTTTTGCCTTGGCATCGCACTCCCGCTCCAGGCGCGATGACATTTGCCCCAGCACACCACTATCAATCTTGACGCCAGCTTCTTCCATGCGCGCCAGCACCGGCACAAGCGGCAGGTCCATCTCCTGGTAAACCTTCATCAACCCAGCGTGTTCAACCTCACGGCGCAGATCAGAAGCCAGGCGCGCGGTCACATCGGCGGCTTCAGCAATGTCTGCTGAGAGTTTGTGGCTGAAGCGACGCAGGCTTATCTCAGCCAGGCCGTGAGAGGAAGATGTAGGATTCAGCAGATAAGAGTAAAGCTGGGGATCATCACTCACGCCCGTTAACTCTCTTCTCGAAGACATCAGCAAGCGCATGGCAGCCTTGGAATCATGGATCGCCTTGGGAGTAGCGGAATCTTTCAGTACAGCAGAAAGTACCTTCATTGCTGGATTAGAGTCGAGCTTGATCGCCAGCGCCTCGCCGGGTTGCACGGAGATCGCAACCATGGAGGGAGGCGTAATCGCATCTGAGGCCGTTGACGGAGGACCAAATAAAAGTTGTCCGTTTTCTTCCGGCTCACTCGGCTCGTCTTCTTTTTCTTCTTCGGTATCTTCTGCTTCGGGTTCTTGCAGTGCAACCCCGAGCGGAGTCCCTTTTTTCAATTTCTTCAGGAGTTTTTCCACTTGATCGGCAGAATCGGTTTTCTCGTAATGTGTAACGCCCCAATCTGCCGTGGGCGCCGCCACTTCTGCCAGCAAGGTTGTAAATTCTAATTCGGTAAACAGTTTGCGGCAGGCTTCGGCATCGGGCTCGCGCGCGGCCATGGCTTCAAGATTCAGCTCGATGGGCACGTTGCTGTCAATGGTCACCTGCTCTTTGCTGTAGAGAATCTGTTCGCGATGATTCAGCAGCGACTCACGGTAGGTCTTTTTCTCAACTTCGGCAGCGTGATCGAGAGCGTTTTCCAGGGTTCCAAAGCGGCGGATAATATCCACCGAACCTTTGTCGCCGATTCCGGGCGCTCCCGGGATGTTATCAATCGCGTCGCCGCGCAGGGCCATAACATCAACTACCTGGTCAGGACGCACACCTAGAATTTCTTCCACCTTGGCCGCATCGCAGATCAGATTGTCTTTGGGCGGATTGAGTACGCTGACCTTTTCATTGACGAGCTGCAACATGTCTTTGTCACTGGAAACGACAAAAACCGGATGGCTCTCCGCAGCGGCCTTTCGCGCCAAGGTTCCGATGACATCATCCGCCTCAAAGCCCGACTGCTCCAGAATGGGAATACGATAGGCCTCGAGCGCACGGCGTATATAAGGCACTTGTTGCGCCAAGTCCGGTGGCATTGCGGCGCGGTTGGCCTTGTAACCTCCATAGGCTTCTTCTTTAAAAGTCTGGGTTTTGATGTCGAATTTGCTGATGGAGGCCACCGCATCCCCCTTTTCATCGCGAAACGTCGGGGCGGCTACATCGAAGACAGCGGCAAGATACTCCGGTGTGAAATCAGCGCGTAGTTTACGCAGCATATTGACGAAGACGTAGACCGCCGCCGTGGGAACGCCGGTCTTGGTGGACATGGGCCGCTGCCGCGACATGGCATGATAGGCGCGAAAGATGAACGACATGGCGTCAATCAGAAAGACGCGGGGCTTGGGCTTGGTTGCGACCGATGGGGCTGAGGGAGTCACAGGCAAGATAAAAGTCTAACAGGAGCGAGGGGAATGGGTGATTGGATCATCGGACCATTGGGTCATTGTTTAACCCTCGAAACATTAGGGCAACTAGGCTGGGCGCGTCGTGAGAGACAATGACACAATCACCTGATGACTCAATGACTCAATTTATTCAATCAGCATGCAGTCCCCGTAAGAAAAGAAACGGTAGCATTGCTTGACCGCATGCTCATAGGCCGCCAGCGTAAGCTCGCGGGTTGCGAATGCGCTAACCAGCATGAGCAGCGTGGATTGCGGTAGATGGAAGTTAGTCAACAACGCTCCCACTAGGCGAAATTGGAATCCGGGATAGATAAATAGCTCTGCTTCTCCGGAACGCGGTTCAATGCGCAGCGGCTGATCCGATGAAACTTGAGAGGCGCAATATTCCAATGTCCGTACGGTTGTGGTGCCTACGGCCACAATGCGTCTTCCGGCGGCAAGCGCGGCATTAATTTTTTGCGAAGCGTCGGACGAGATGACAAATCTTTCGCGGTGCATCGTATGGTCTTCTACACGCTCAGCATGGATAGGCTGAAATGTTCCCAAGCCTACATGCAACGTGATCTCGGCGGTTTCAATGCCACGGGCGTGCAGGCGCGCAAGTACCTCAGGTGTAAAGTGCACTCCGGCGGTCGGAGCGGCGACTGAGCCCCGCTCGCGGGCATAGACCGTCTGGTAGCGCTCGCGGTCCGCCGCGTCATCGGCGCGGGAGATGTAAGGCGGTAGCGGTATGTGGCCGATTTTTTCCAGTAACTCAAAAAAATTCGGCACTGCAGCAAACCGCAGAGTCCTTTCGCCGAATTCACCACGGGTAATTACTTCGGCTTCAAGCGATTCGCCGAAGCTGATCTTCTCACCTACGCCAATTTTTCTTCCTGGCCTGACCAGCGCCTGCCACTCCCAAAGCGAATCCGGCGAAATCTGCCGGGTGAGCAGTACTTCGACTTTTCCTTGCAGAAATTCTTTCGACGCCGGATTGCGCGGGCTTACCGGTTGCGCGTGCACTCCGGCACGGTGTCCGTAGAGCCGCGCGGGGAAAACCCTGGTGTTGTTGAAGACCAGCAAATCAGTGGGACGCAGCAAGTCGGGGAGTTCACGAAAGCTGCGATCCTGCCACTCACCGGACGTGCGCTGCAGATGTAACATGCGCGAGGCCGCCCGGTCAGCCAG
>Ga0207127_10063_pt1 | contig 26122 bp, 27 predicted proteins | sample Alteio_BWMinHeat_17_FD_153574 | JGI IMG/M metagenome (GOLD analysis project Ga0207127, IMG submission 153574) | Enriched cells from forest soil in Barre Woods Harvard Forest LTER site, Petersham, Massachusetts, United States -... | ecosystem: Environmental > Terrestrial > Soil > Temperate forest >...
AGGGCTTTATTCATATTATCGACTCGATGTTTAACCAGTTTGCCAAGTGGTTAAAAGTGAGCCGTCAGATCTCTTGGAGGCGTCCTATTGCCTCTTTTAACTATTTTCTCACCTCTCATGTGTGGAGACAGGACCATAATGGTTTCTCCCATCAAGATCCGGGCTTTATCGATCATGTCACTAATAAAAAAGCTGAGATCATCAGGGTCTATCTTCCCCCCGACGCTAATTCTCTTCTCTCAGTTGCAGACCACTGCTTAAGAAGTCGCAATTACGTCAATGTGATCATCGCGGGCAAAAATGCGGCGCTTCAATACCTTTCGATGGAAGAGGCTATCCAGCACTGCTCTAAAGGCATTGGCATCTGGGCGTGGGCAAGTAATGATTTTCCCACCCAACCGGATGTGGTGATGGCTTGCTGTGGCGATGTGCCTACCTTAGAAACTCTTGCTGCTGTGAGTCTTCTGAAAACACTTATTCCTGACATTAAAATTCGAGTGGTCAATGTGGTGGATTTGATGGTGCTACAGCCACAAACGCAACATCCTCACGGACTTTCAGAAAAAGAATTCAACGATCTCTTCACAAAAGAGCAGCCTATTGTCTTTGCATTCCACGGTTATCCATGGCTCATCCACCGGCTGACTTACAATCGCACCAATCAAGAGAATCTGCATGTAAAAGGATATATCGAAGAAGGGACGACCACAACGCCGTTTGACATGTGCGTTCTCAACAAGCTTGATCGCTTTCATTTAGTCATCGATGTGGTGGAAGCAGTGGCGCGCTTGACTGCGCTACGCGGACATATCCGTCATCAGATGGAGAGAAAGTTGACAGAACATAAGGAGTACATCAATCGAGTGGGAGATGATATGCCCGAGATTAAAAACTGGAAATGGCCTGGATGATTCTTGTCATCAACTGTGGCACTTCTTCTATCAAAATGACGCTTTTTGGTAAAAAGCGCGTGGACGGGGTTTTCAGAAACCTGTTTTCTTCTCCTTCTTTAGAGATTGCTGGCAAAAAAAATCGCAACAGAGGCGCCCTCCTCGTATACAGAAGCGATCAAAATCATGATCGCTCATTTTGAAATCCATTCTCTTCAGGGGATTTGTCATCGCATTGTGCATGGTGGAGAGAAGTACGTGAAGGCAACAGTCATCACTCCAGCTGTTGAAAAAGATTTAGCGAAACTTTCAGAACTTGCCCCTCTCCATAATCCTCCGGCTCTAGAGGGAATCGCTGCCGCTCAAGCCCTTTTCCCACAGGTGATGCAAGTGGGTGTTTTCGACACAGCTTTTCATGCCCACCTACCTCCCAAGGCAGCCTTCTACCCCATTCCTTGGGAACTCTCTCAAAAATATCGCATCAAACGATATGGCTTCCATGGAATTGCACATGCTTTTTCTTGGAAAAAGTATGTGGAGCTCTCTGGAAATCCAAAGAGTAAAGTGATTACTGTCCATTTAGGGAGTGGATGCTCTTTAGCAGCGATAGAGGCGGCTGTTTCAGTCGATACTACAATGGGCTTTACGCCTTTAGATGGAGTGATGATGGCAACGCGCTCAGGAGAGTTAGATCCTGCCATCGTTGCTTTCTTGTGTGAAAAAGAGAAAAAGTCACCTGATGAGGTGATTAGGCTGCTCAACCATCAGTCAGGGCTTCTAGGGATTGCGGGCTCTTCTTCCATGCAAGATCTTTTGAAAAAGACGGATTCCCAAGCCAAGCTTGCAATTGAGATGTTTCTCTTTCACATCCAGAAAAAAATCGGAGCATTTATCGCCGTTTTGGAAGGGGTAGATGCACTTATTTTTAGTGGAGGGATTGGGGAGAATAATCCAGAGTTGCGCCAAAAGCTTGTAAAGACTTTTGGATGGTACGGGCTTTCTATCTCTGATGAAAAGAATCGCTCCTGCAAAGGGCTAAGTCCGGGAAGTATCGAATCTATCAACGATACAAACTCCCTCTATGTAGTAGGAAGCGATGAAAATGCGCTCATCGCTGAAGAATGCAGAAAATTGCCCCCTAAAATATGCAGCTAGTGCACAAAATTGCCCCCTAAAATGTGCAGCCAATGCAGAAAATTGCCCCCTAAAATGTGCATTTATGGTATAAAAGAGCTATGAAAAGAGATATTACCAAAGACCTTCTTCGGTGGAAAGAGCAAAAAGCCCCCACGCCTCTCCTTCTAAGGGGAGCAAGACAGGTAGGGAAGAGCTACATAGTAGAAAAATTTGGAAAAGAGAATTTTGAAAATTATATCCTCTTAAACTTTGAACAGCATCCCGAGTACGCACGCTGCTTCGACACTCTAGACCCCGTAAAAATTACTAATTCCATCGAATTACTTGCGGGTGTCACCATCCAGCCCGGGAAAACCCTTCTTTTTCTAGATGAGATTCAAGAATGCCCTCGCGCAATTTTAGCTTTGCGTTATTTTAAAGAGCAGATGCCCACACTTCATGTGATGGGAGCCGGCTCCCTCCTTGAATTTGCTTTGCGTAACTCAGAATTCCGCATGCCTGTAGGCCGCATCCAATTTCTTCATATGCGGCCCGTATCCTTTGGAGAATATCTCGACGCATCTGGCAATGAGAAATTAAGAGCTTATTTAAACTCTCTTCATGTGAGAGAAACGGTAGAGGAGGTCGTTCATACTAAACTGCTTTCATTAGTCCGCAACTACATTGCCCTAGGAGGGATGCCAGCTGTGATTGCAGAATATCTTGAAACAAAAAGCCTTCTCCGCTGTCAAGACATTCAAACAGCTATCCTAGCCACCTTTCGAAATGACTTTGGAAAATATGCTCCTTTAACTCAACATGAGTATCTACGAACGATTTTCACTAAAGCTCCTGGTCTTATCGCTCAGTGGTTCAAGTACTCAAAATTAGATCCTGATGTTCCTGCTCGCACTTTAAAAAATGCCCTTCTAGGGCTGTGTCATGCAGGCTTAATCATTCTTGTTTATGCAACATCCGCTGCTGGTCTACCTTTTGTGACCCATATGAATGAGAAGAAGTTTAAACTTCTTTTCTTAGACGTAGGGCTTGTCAAGTGCGCTTGTAATCTGGATCTGGAGTTGTTATTTAAAGAAGATTTGCTTCTTCTTAATGATGGGGCCCTTGCTGAGCAATTTGTGGGTCAAGAGCTACTGGCTTATAGAGGAAAGGATGATATGAAGCATCTATTCTTTTGGGTACGCGAGAAAAAAAACACTAGCGCCGAGGTTGATTACATCATCGCTGTTGACAGTCATATTCTTCCCCTAGAAGTAAAATCTGGCGCTACAGGAACTCTTCGTTCTCTCAAAATTCTTCTAGAAGACAAAAAAATACCTTTCGGGGTGCGTATTTCAGAGTCTCCTCTTGCCTATACCGATCAGGTGCTTTCCATCCCCTTTTATCTCATAGAACAGCTTCCACGTCTTGCAAAAGAACTTTTAAACCATTAAAGACTTCACTTTGTCTTTCCAAAAAAATCATTAAGATGGTACTGTTGGGATCTCTTTTAGGATCTAGAGTAAAGGATGATTTTTATGGTAGCAGGAACCTATGCAATTTCCCAAAAAAGAACCTCGTTTCTGCAGGATTTTCTCGCCATTATATTAGGTAGTTTCCTGATCAGCCTTTGTGCTCCTATTTCCTTAAAACTTCCTTTTACTCCCATTCCACTTGCCATAGCTCCTCATCTCTGTCTGGCTTTTGGCCTTCTTTTAGGCCCAAGGCGCGGCCTTCTCACTGTCCTAGCCTATCTTTTCCAAGGCGCCATAGGTCTTCCTGTCTTTGCAGGGGGGGCTGCCGGCTGGATCAACCTATTTGGCCCTAGCGGGGGCTATCTCTTGGGGGCTGCAGCAGGAGCCTATGTCACAGGCACCCTCATGGAAAACCTCCGTAGCCACGCCCCCTATAAGGCTTTTGTAGCCTTGGTAGCTGGCAACCTAGTGCTCTACCTACTGGGAATTGCCCAGCTCTCTCTTTTTATTGGCTTTAAACTAGCCCTTCTCCTCGGAGTTCTCCCTTTTCTCCTCGGAGATGCCCTCAAACTTTTAGTCATCTACAAGGGTTTCTCTCCCTATCTCTCTCATAGAGCACAAACTTAAAATTTTAATTATATCTTTTAACTGTCTTTTTTTATTAATTATTCAATTTTTATTTATTCTTAATAATTATTTGAGACAATAATTATAGTTAACAAGTAACAAGGAGATAATTATGAGAGGAATAGAAATATTAAGTAGTAGAAGTAAGGCGCCTCTACATGAAAAAATAGGGGTGGGAATGGGATATGGATTATATGTTGTTGCTGGTGCTCTTGTAGGTCTTGTGCGTCTGGCAATTGCCGTAACTTATATGGCGATACATTTCTTTAAGGGTGAGTCTGCTAAAAAATCTGCGCAATCAGCTGTGGAACAACGCACCACAAGGTTAGAAGATCGCACTACAGCAAGAACCGATGAAGCTAAAAAGAAAACTGGACTAAAAGGTAAAGCAGCAAGACTGAAAGCTACGATTGTAAATGGGCTTGATGAACTTAAAACAGACGTTAAAAGCGAGATCCAAGAAACTGTGGCCGAGGTTGAAGCAGATGTACAACAAGCTAAAGATGCGCCCTGGAAAAAGCAGCTCCTACGTGGGGCTATTGAGATGATTCCTATTGCAGGAGCTCTTTACTACATGCGTGATGACTATCAACATCGAACAAAAGAGCGTGGGTTTATTGGCTTAAACAGACTTATACACGATATCAAGACTGAAAGAGCTCTACCGTAAGTATCAGTCTGATTGATGCATCATCTCCCATACTTTTCGAAACTGAGGGCAGCTCTCCAAGAGCTGCTCTCTTGTCCCTTCTGCCACTTTGCATCCTCTTTCGAGATAAATAATACGATCCACATGTTCTATAGTAGACAATCTGTGGGCAATGATGATCTGCGTCACCTTCCCGCGCAGACTCTCCATCGTCTCTTTGATCCCCTTTTCACTCAACGCATCAAGTGACGAAGTTGCCTCATCCAAAATGAGAATAGGCGCCTTTTTGACAAGAGCCCTTGCGATGGCAAGGCGCTGCTGCTGCCCCCCAGAAAGGTTTTTTCCTGATTCTGCGATCAAAGCGCCATATCTCTCCGGCAGGCGCACAATAAACTCTTCTGCCTGCGCATTTCTCGCCGCCTCCTCCACCTCTTCGTCTGAAAAAGGCCTCCCAAAAGCGATATTTTCCCTCACAGAGTCCAAGAAGAGAAAAGGCTTCTGCGGCACAAAAGCAATCCCTTCTCTAAGCGATCTCTGCGTGTATTCTTTGATCGAACGGCCATCGATGAGAATCTCTCCCTCCTGAATCTCATAGAGCCTTGGAAGCAGCTGCACGATGGTCGATTTACCTGAACCTGTAGGCCCTACAATGGCAACCGACTCCCCTTTTTTTACAGAAAAGCTTAAATTCCGCAGCACCCACTCCTTTTCATAGCGAAAAGAGACATTACGAAATTCCATCCCTTCTAAAAACCCCTTCCACTCAATTGCCCCGGGCTTATCCTCAATAGGAGGCTTTAAACTCAGCACCTCATACATCCTTTCGGCAGCTGCCACCCCTCTTTGAATCTGATGATTTTCTTCGGCAAATTTTTTGATGGGCTCGTAGAACACGTAGAGAAGACCACAGAAGACGAGAAGCTCGGAAGCCCCCATCTGAAAAAGATAAAGTCCCGAGAGAATCACCGCTGCAAAAAAAAGAGAAGAAACGGTGTGCAAAATAGGCCTTGAAGAGAGCCCATATTTGGCACTTTTCTCTTCTAAACGCGCCATGCGATGGTTCTGCTCTTTGTATTTCTTCAAAGAGAACTCCTCCATCGCAAAGACTTTCACCGTCAAAATCCCCGAAAGATATTCGATCAAAGCCGACGCAAAGCTCTCGCCACTTTTTTGCATCTGCCGTGCAATCGCTTTGATTTTTTTGGCAATAAAAACCATAGGCCACACCACAAGAGGAAAGCCAATAAAGATGATCAAAGAGAGCTTCCAGGAGATGTAGAAGCAGGCAATTGCTGTAGAGATGAGCGCAAAAGGCGTTTGAATGTAGTTGATCAGCATGGAGTTGATCGCAGATGCCACAACCCCTGCATCGCCCGTGATGCGAGAAGCAAGCCCCCCAATATTGTGCTCTTGATAAAAGCTCATCGGAAGGGTTTGAATGTGCTCAAAATAGCTCTGACGCAAGTCTCTGCTCACCCGAATGGCTACCAGATGCGTGCAGTAGCGATTTGCAAAAAGGGCGCCCGCTTTAAAAATAGCGACGAAAACTAAAATAAGCGCCAACCGCCCAAGGTTTTTAGAGATCTGAAAGTGGCTATCTAGAAACGCCGTCACTTTTTGAACGAGATTTCCCCCTTTTTGGGAGGCGATATACGCGGAGGCCTCTTCTTTAGTGATGAGCGCCTTTTTGCTTCCAGCAATTTCTACCCATTTATTCTCCACATCGTTCAAAGAGAGAGTTTCTGACTTAGAAGAGCCAAAAAGAGCAAAAGCATCAGGGCCTGCTTTTGTCATGACGCCCAAAGAAAACATCTCCATCTGTGAGGCCACTGTCATAAAAAAGAGGGCGATCACGGTGATAAAAAGAAGGGCGTAGTGCTTACGGTTGAGGAGGGCTGCTTTCAGAAGAAGCTTCATCGGTCTTAAAACATCCTATTTTGCGGAATTTTTGGTAGCGCTGTTCTAAGAGCCTATCGGGAGAGAACTGTTTCAATGCTTCCCACCTTCCCAGGATAAAACTTTTGACGCTTTTATAGACCTCCTCGGGATTGTGGTGAGCGCCCCCCTTCGGCTCTTTAATAACCGCGTCGATGATATCAAATTGGAGTAGGTCCTCTGACTGCATACGCAGCATTTTTGCCGACTCACTATTTTTCGTAGGATCTTTCCACAGAATAGAGGCGCACCCTTCTGGCGAAATCACGGAATAATAGGAATGCTCCAACATCGCAATCGTATCGCCGATTCCCATCCCAAGAGCTCCTCCTGAACAGCCTTCTCCAACGACAAGAACGATGATGGGCGTTTGAATGCGAAAAAGCTCCCTCAGGTTGAGGGCAATGGCCCATCCCTGTCCTCTCTCCTCTGCTGTAAGCCCTGGATAGGCCCCCGGTGTATCGAGGAGAAAGACCACCGGCAGATCGAACTTCTCTGCCAACTGTGCAAGCCTCAAAGCCTTTCGAAACCCTTCAGGATGGAGCATCCCAAAATTGCGGTAGAGCCTACTTTCGGTGTCACAACCTTTCTCTTGGCCAATGATCATGCACTTCATGTCGTCGATTTTGGCAAGCCCCCCCACCACTGCATGATCATCACTAAAGGTACGATCGCCACATAACTCCACAAAGTCGTCACACAGGTGTTGGATATAATCGATAGAACGGGGACGGTCGGGGTGGCGGCAGATCTGCACGCGCTCCCAAGGTGAGAGCGAGGAATAAACTTTTTCTTTTAATTGATCGAGTTTTCTCTCTAGCTTATGGAGCTCTTCTTTGGAGAGGAGCGAATTTTTGGCATTGTGTTCTTTAAATTGTTGGATAGTTTTTTGATACTCAACAATTTGTTTTTCGTGAGGCAAAACTTCCATGAGCCCTTCAAAATGAACTAAAAAAGAAAAGATATACTATTTCGTGATTAAAAACAATGGCTTGCAGCTTTAAAAAAATTTCTATAAATAAATTTAAATGTTTTATTATTAATCATTTATAGAAAATTCTAATTTAGAGGCAAGGCCCGAAAACAGAATCAAAAAGTCTGCGCCTGCTTCATTTAAAGGAATAATTTCCATCTTGGAAGCACCTGTAAGCGCCTCCACAAAAACCTTCCCTTGATGCCCTTGCAAAGCCACTCTTTGAGGAGGGCCCCCATAACGATCTTGCGACTGCGGCTGCAACTTATGCGTTCCTTGAACGAGACACTCTTTTCCTCTGCCAAAAAGAGCAAACGTTGTCTTTTCAGAAAAAGTAAACCCCTCAAACAAACAACTCACATGCAACCTGTTGTCTGCATAATGAGCCGTTACATCGATCCAGAGGCCACTATAACCTGAATCCTGCAAGGCTAAAAATCCTGTATTTCTCGGATGCGATGCCGCCAACCTCGTTTGAAAATGCGCCTCAAAGCCCTCTTTTTCTTCATGATGAAAAAAAAGAGGCCTGCCAGCGATCCCAAAAGACCCATCTTGCTGAGGTCCAAAAGTAACAATCCCCACATCTTCCACAAGAAAAGAACCCATGCCACTTTTACATCCTGTCCCAAGCACAATACAGGTGGAGTTTTCTGTTCTCTGTCCTACTATTCCAAGTTCAGGATCTGTAAAAATGCCTCTATAGATATCTGTAGAAGGGGCCTCTTCTAAAACCTCTCTTCCCTGCGAAAAGAGCCCAACAAGCGGTTTCCCCGCATGGTCTAGGGTCATTTTCTTTTGCCAAGCTGCCATTTTTTCAGCAGTCTCGCTTTCACCTAATTGCCCATAAAGAGCAGCCAACTCCGCATGTTCTTTTGGATAAGGCAGCGCTCCCCACGGAAAGCCTCCTCTTGAAAAAAGAGGCACGGATCCACCCGGTAGCTGCGTGTAGTAAAGAGGTGGCCTTGGAAGAGAGACTTTTTGACATAAAAGGGCGTAGAGAGCTGTTAAAAGCTCATGCTCTTGCCACAAAAAGGATCCCCCTAGCTCCACAACTTCTGCGCGCATGAGAGATTCTTTTTTCAAAGCTTCCCGTAGTTTCTGTAAATAATGATCGAACATATATACCCAAAACCATTGCAAAAAAAAACCCTTGAAGCCTTTTTAAGGGAGCTCTCAAGGGTTACACTCGATCGTCAATCCAGTTAAATTAACCTTTTCTGGAGACTTTCGGCTCTTCAATCAGGCGACGCATTCTTTTACCTGGTGTGAACTTGACAGCTCGTCTTGCAGGAATATGAATAGGTACAGAGGCATTTTTAGGGTTTCTTCCAATTTTTGGCTTTCTCTCTACAACTTGTAGAACTCCAAAATCGCGAAACTCCAGACGGTCTCCTTTTGCAAGAGAGTCTGTCATTGCATCGAGGAAATTTTGAATCACGTTACGCACATGATTCGGGTGGATCCCCTGATCTTGGGAGATTGTGTTGATCAGCTTCTTCTTAGTCATTGTCGCCATGAACGATTCCTCCTCGGGTTATTGTCATTCTCGTTATTGACTCATATCTTTTACTTTTCAAAGCACGCAGCAAACGTGCTTTTCGTTGAGTTATAGCGTATAATAACAATCCGGCGATTCGATTCAAGGGATTTTTGCAACCCTCCTGCATTTTTTTTATCGAAGGGTGATAACGGCTTTCTTTTTTTTGCCAATTCCAATCAATAAAAACCGATTCTGAAGCACGTGTGAGGGCAAAAGTGTACAATTCTCATCTTCGACTTTAACGTTGTTCAAATAAACGCCCCCGCTTGCGATCAAACGTCTGGCTTCGCTTTTACTAGCCACCCATTTCACTTTAATAAGCACGTCGACCAGCTTCTGATGAATAAGATCTGAAAAAGAAAAAACAAGCTCAGGAGTTGCTGCAGCAAGGGTTTCTAGAGTAGTTAAATCCAGAGTTGTTTCTGACCCAGGCGCTGCAACAGATGTCATTTTTTGCGCTTCTTCCACACCTTTCTCTCCATGCACAATTCTTGTCACCTCTTCTGCAAGGCGTTTTTGTGCAGAATTGGGCACATAGCTTTTCTCTTTCATAGAGGCTTCAATAGCAAGAATCTCCTCCATCTCCATAAAGGTGATCATACGCAAAAGTTTGCCCACATCGGCGTCTGGAGTACTGTAGAGATACTGATAAAAGTGATAAGGTCTCAATTTATCTGCATTTAACCAAATGGCACCTTCTTCTGATTTGCCAAATTTTTTTTCCGTCACTGCGCGTCAAAAGGCGAAAAGTGGCTCCATAAGCACTCTTGCCTCGCATCTTGCGTATGAGCTCCACACCTGCTGTGATATTGCCCCACTGATCACTTCCCCCTAATTGCAGCTTCACGCCATGATGATCGAAAAGATATAGATAGTCGTATGCTTGTAAAAGTTGGTAGCTCAGTTCTGTAAAACTCATCCCCTCTTCTGTTGAGAGGCGCGCCTTGACACTATCTTTTGCAAGCATGGCGCTGACACGGAAATGCTTTCCAATTTCTCTGAGAAAATCGAGAAAGCGCATCTCCTTAAACCAGTCATAATTGTTCAACACTTGTAGTTCTGGAAAATGCAACACCTGCATCAACGATTTGGCAATCCCTATAAGGTTGCCCGCAAGGGTAGTGGGATCGAGAAGATTTCTCTCCACGCTTTTTCCCGAAGGATCGCCAATCATTCCTGTGGCGCCTCCGACAATAGCGATGGGCGTGTGGCCAAATTTGTGAAACCAGGCAAGCGCCATGATGCCGACAAGGTTGCCCAAATGCAAACTATCCGCCGTGGGATCAAATCCTATATAGACGTGAAACCGCTGATCTTGATGGGTTTTTAATTCTTGATGGGTAATCGCATCGAGAAAACCTCTCTCTTCCAAAACGTCAAAAATATTTTTCATTTTTTTCCTAGATACCAAAGAAAAGTTGGTTTTGGTATGATAAGGCCAATAACTTTCCTAGTAAAGGAGCATGTTCATATGGGAGATATCAAAGTAGACTCTGAAAATCAAGAGGGGTATGTTAAGGCCTATTTGGAGCAACAGGAAAAGGGAAGAAAAAGGGTTTATGGAGATCTTCCGGAGTCCGAATGCGTAAAGATAGCTGCTTCAAAACTCGCGGAAAAATCTGAACGTATCGAACAGAAAGATCGAGTGACTCTTAAGGATAGTAGACCCATCATCAATCCAGAATCTCCTGGAGTGACATCTGTTAGAGAACGTGTCTTAGGAGAAATAGAAGCGCAGCCCGTTCCAAGAAGTCTTGAAGGTAGGGTGAAACCGAATCAAGCCAAGAAAAATACAGCTTAGAAGGGATTTGGGATATCCAAAAAGCTCACCTCTATCGCAAATTTTTGTGAAAGATGCCCTCCAAGAGCTTTTGGGCCTACTCTTTCTGTAGAGGAGTGGCCCAGCGCAAGAAAATGAATGGCAGATTCGTGAGCCATGCTCCACGCGGGCTCATCGAAATTGCCAGTGATGAAGCAATCCACCTTTTCTTTTGCTGCTTGAGAGAGCTCTCTATAAGCGCCTCCTGACACAAGCGCCACACTTGAGACCTTTTCGCCCCCTCCTTTAGCGACGGTGGCGGGATGCCCATAGTATGCTTCGATTTCTTTGATGAAAAGGTCAATAGGCTTAGGGGGAAAGGTGGCTTTCACCCCTATATAGCTCTTCTGATAGAGTCCAAAGGGCTGTAGATTTTGCCAACCTAGATCTTTAGCCACTTTCCAATTATTGCCCACATCGGGATGAGCGTCTAGAGGAAGGTGATACGTAAGAAGAGAGAGATTGTGGTGGAGCAGAAGCGCCAATTTTTTGCGTTTGACACCTTCAATGCGCAGAGCGTCACTGTCTCGATTCCAAAAAAGGCCATGGTGGACGATTAAAAGGTCAGCTTTGGCAGCGATGGCAGCTTCGATGGTGGCAAGATTTGCGGAAACAGCTGTCGCCACCTTCCTCACTTCACTTTTTCCCTCGACTTGAATCCCGTTAGGACACATGTCAGAGAAGTTCTCTACAGAAAGGTAGCGATTCAAATACGCGTCGATTTCTTGCAGTGTCACCATTTCTTGAGTGTAAGTTGAAAGAAGTTTTGCGCCAACCAAGATTTTTGATTGACATCCCATTTGTTTTCAATTTATCTATACCCAAATGAGCTGAAAAGGCGGCTTTTAGGGCTCATTTGGGTATAATCAGTGTTTGAATTAGGATTGTCAACCACAGAGCTCACAGAGACCACGGAGAGAAGATACTGCGTTTGGCTCAAGAGCTTCATTTACAGAGAAGAATCGCCTTCTGAAAAATATTTTTCAGAAGGCGATTCTTCTCTGTAAATGACGTCGCTGGTGACGCAACCGCAGTATCTTCTCTCCGCGGTCTCTGTGGTTACCAGTCCGATCTCACTTAAGTAAGGACAAGTGACCCATGGTGCTTTTAAGTCAGCAAGAAATCAAAAAGGCTCTCGGCAAAAAGGCCGCAGAACTTGTCCAAGAAGGCATGCTTGTAGGCCTTGGGACCGGTTCCACCGCTATCTGCTTCATCGACAGCTTGATCGAAAGGTGTCGTAAGGGCCTCCGCATTCAAGTCGTCTCCTCATCGCTTAGATCTCTCGAACAAGCGCGCAAAGGCAACATCCCCATTGCCGATATGGATCACATCACCTCCATCGACCTCACCGTTGATGGGGCCGACGAAATCGACTCCAAAAATCGCATGATCAAAGGTGGTGGCGGCGCTCTTTTCAGAGAAAAAATCCTCGCCACCTCTAGCAGAGAAGTCGCCATTCTCGTCGATGAAAGCAAAGTGGTTTCTCAACTCGGCAAACGGGGCCTTCCCATCGAAATTCTCCCTTTTGGCTACAGCGCAATCCTCTTCAAGCTCAAACAAGCAGGATTCGACGGCCACCTACGCCTTCGAGAAGACCAATCTTTGTATGTGACCGATAATGGCAACTATATCTTCGATATTTCTACTCCAAAAATTTTTACATATCCTGAAAAAGATCAAGAGCTTATTTCATCAATTCCCGGTGTTTTAGAAACGGGATTTTTTTTCGATCTTGCAACCAAAGTGCTAATTGGGTATGCAGATGGAACTATTGAATGCCGAACAAAGTATACACAAATGAGCTGAAAAAGCGGAATTTTGGCAAAAGCTGCGCCTCAGATTTTATGCCGAACTGGCGCCTTCATATTAGAGCATATGGAGGCGCCAGTTCGGCATAAAAGATGAGGATGCAGATGAAGCCAAAAACCGATTTTTCAGTTCACTTGTGTATATACCCAAAGCCATTGAAAAGTCGGGCTTTGGCGCAGCCAAAAACCGACTTTTCAATGGTTTTGGGTATAATTGTGGATACAGAACTCGTCGCCATCAAACTCGATAAGATCATGCAGTCAAAAGCGTATACCTGCATTGTGCTCGGAACCGATGAAAAAAAATTTGCAATCTATACAGATCTCGGAAGCGGGCAAGCTATGCAAAAATTTCTCACAGAATCGGAAAATCCACGTCCTCTTACACATGATTTGATCAATATGATTTTTAGGGGCTATGATATTAAAATAAGACAAATTGTAATTAATGACTTACAAGATACCGTTTATTTCGCAAGAATTTATTTGGAACAGAAAATGGGAGATATCCTTCACATTTTAGAGATTGATGCACGCCCCTCCGACTGCATCGCTCTTGCGATCACCCACAAACCTCCCCTTTACTGCGCACGTGAAGTATTTGAAAAGACAGTCCCTCTGATTGAAGAATGGTCATCAACTTAAAGCATTTTTGTTGACCTCTTCCAAAAAGTTTTGTATGGTACCACTATGGTTATGACAATCAAGCAAAAAAGTAGAAAAAAAGTTTCATCCACCCAACTGCTCGTTTCAAAAAAAGCGAATGGGGCGGCTGGTTTTTTCATTGTGATCAATGATAAAGGCTTGCATACTCGTCCTTCGACTGAACTTGTGAAGTGTGCAGCTTCCTTTAGATCACAAGTCTACCTTACCTATGAGGATATAGTGGTGAATGCCAAGTCCTTACTGGGCATCTTAACCTTAGCCGCTGGTAGGGGTTCGCGTATTGATGTGGAAGCAGTGGGTGAGGATGCAGAAGCAGCTGTACGCAAAATTCTCGAGCTTGCGAAAAATAAGTTCTACATTCATTATTAGGGGCTCGTAAAACAATAAATTGGATGATTGGGCAGCGCCAAAGCCCCGGGGTTGCACGATCGCAAATGGTTCAATATTAGTTCAATATGGACCCATTTGCGATCGTGCAACCGCGGGGGCTTTCGCGTTAGCCCAATCATCCAATTTATTATTTTACGAGCCCCAGGCTATGATTTTATCAACTCTGATGCAACCAAAAGAGCGTAAAGAGGTCTCCTCGCACGACATGTGGGATGTGGATGTTTTATATCCAACTCTTACAGAGTGGGAAAAGGAATTTGCAAGCGCAACTGAAAGTCCTTCTGCTCCTCATTTCCCCTCTCTTGTTCGTTATAAAGGACATCTCCACGAAGGCCCCTCGGTCCTTAAGGAAGCCTTAGAAAAACTCTTCACACTCTCTCGCAAGCTCGAAAAGCTCTACACCTATGTGCATTTGAGACACGACGAAGAGATCACTCACAATGACCACAAAAACGCCTACCAAAGAGCCTGCCTGCTATTGCAAGATTTTGGGCAAGAATGCGCCTGGTTTGAGCCGGAACTCCTCGCCCTTACCCCTGAGACGATGTCTCAGTATTTAGAATCCTCCATATTAGCGCCTTACAGATTTCATCTTGAAAAGATCCTGCGCATGCGCCCACACACGCTTTCTGCCGATAAAGAAGAGCTGCTGGCGATGGCGGCAAAGCCCTTGCAAACAAGTCCACAAGCCTTTTCGGCGCTTAATAATGCGGATATTAAATTTGGGGTGGTCAAAAATGAGAAAGGAGAGGACAAGCCCCTCTCGCACGCTCTTTATTCACTCTACCTCAGATCTCCTGATCGCACGCTGCGCAAAAATGCCTTTGAGAGCACCCTCCATCGCTATGCAGATCTAGAAAATACCCTTTCTGAGCTGATCTATGGAGAGATGCAAAGCCATACTTTTTTTGCCAAAGCAAGACACTTTGACTCCTGTCTCGATGCCGCCCTTTTTCCCAAAAATATCGACACGGCTGTCTATAGATCTTTGATCGATACGATGAAGCGGGAGGGGATTTCTCTTCTGCATGAGTACACGAGAATTCGCAAAAAAATTCTAAAGCTCCCCTCTTTGCATTTTTATGATTCCTACGTCCCTTTAGTGGCTGATGTCGATATGCACATGAGTTACGAGGAGGCAGAAGCGCTTGTCATTGAATCGGTGGCACCTTTGGGCGAAGAGTATCAACAGCTTTTGAAAAAGGGGCTTCAGCAGCAGAGATGGGTCGATCGGTTTGAAAATAAAAATAAAAGATCAGGAGCCTATTCAAGTGGCTGCTACGATAGCCATCCCTACATTCTGATGAATTATAAAGGGATTTTGCACGATGTCTTTACTTTGGCGCATGAGGCGGGCCATAGCATGCACTCACTCCTGAGCCATACCCACCAGCCCTACCACTACTCTCAATACCCCATTTTTGTGGCAGAAGTGGCTTCCACCTTTAATGAAGAGCTTTTGACGCATATGCTGCTGAAGCGGACGCAAAAAAAAGAAGAGCGGCTCTTTTTGCTAGGTGAAAAGATCGAAGATATTAGAGGCACTCTTTTCAGGCAGACGATGTTTGCCGAATTTGAGCTCCATATCCATGAGCTTGTAGAAAAGGGCACTCCTCTCACGCCTTCCCTTCTCAAAGAGATCTACCTCAAGCTCAATCAAGAGTACTTTGGTCCTCACATGGAAATCGATGACCTTCTTGCTGTAGAATGGGGGCGTATCCCCCATTTCTATTACAACTTCTACGTCTACCAGTACGCGACGGGAATTAGCGCAGCACTTGCTCTCAGTCAAAAAGTTCTTGCAGGTGATGGGGCGGCAAGAGACGCCTACCTCGCCTTTCTAAAGGGGGGCAGTAGCCTTTTCCCCATTGATCTTCTGAAGCTTGCGGGAGTAGACATGACAACTTCAGCGCCTGTGAGCGCAGCGCTGCAAACCTTCAAATCATTGCTTGCAGAATTTGAAAAAACTTGCGTCGATTAGCACTCTGATCGAAAAAGTGCTAAATTTCTGCTTGCCTGAAAAATAGGCAATCTGCTATCCTCGCCCCCTTCGAAACAAAAAGATCTTTGTCGAAGATTGATCGTTAAAAACATTTTTTAGAAGCTAAGGAGTATCTCTTTATGACCAAACAAGCGATTAAAAATAAACTCAAACCTCTCGGCAATCGTGTGCTTGCCAAACGATTGGAAGCTGAAGAAAAAATGAAAGGTGGCATCATCCTTCCTGACACAGCCAAGAAAAAACAGGAAACCGCTCAAGTGGTGGCTGTGGGGACTGGGAAAAAAGACAAAAAAGGAAATCTCATTCCTTTCTCTGTCCAAGTCGGTGATAAGATCCTGATGGATAAGTACTCAGGTCAAGAAGTGAGCATCGATGGGGAAGAGTTTGTTATTCTCAATGCCGACGACATCATTGCAATTGTAGAATAATTTAAAATACTTAAGGAGTTTTTCAATGGCAGCAAAAGACATTAAATATAAAGAAGAAGCAAGACAAAAAATCCTCAAGGGCGTTAGAACGCTTGCGGATGCTGTGAAAGTGACCTTAGGACCTAAAGGACGCAATGTTGTAATTGATAAGTCCTTTGGCTCTCCTGTCATCACCAAGGACGGTGTGACGGTTGCAAAAGAAGTTGAGCTTGAAGATAAGCATGAAAATATGGGCGCGCAGATGGTCAAAGAGGTCGCGAGCAAGACAGCAGACAGAGCTGGCGATGGAACGACCACGGCGACAGTTCTTGCGGAAGCGATCTACACGGAAGGTCTTCGCAACGTCACTGCAGGTGCTAATCCTATGGATCTGAAAAGAGGGATTGAGAAGGGCGTGAAAACGGTGGTTGCTGAGCTGAAAAGAATCAGTAAACCTGTTCAAAACCAAAAAGAAATTGCGCAAGTCGCCACGATTTCTGCCAATAACGACGAAGAGATTGGCAAGATCATCGCAGAAGCGATTGAGAAAGTGGGCAAAAACGGCACGATTACTGTGGAAGAAGCGAAAGGCTTTGAGACAACTCTAGAAGTTGTGGAAGGGATGAACTTTGACCGTGGTTATCTCTCTGCTTACTTCATGACAAATGCTGAGACTCAAGAAGCTCTTCTAGAAGATGCCTTTGTCTTGATCTACGAAAAGAAAATCTCTACGATTAAAGACATTCTTCCTCTTCTGCAGAGCGTTGCGGAGTCGGGAAAACCCCTTTTGATAATCGCAGAAGATGTAGAAGGTGAAGCGCTGGCAACACTCGTTGTGAACCGTCTGAGAGGCGGTTTTAAAGCCTGTGCTGTCAAAGCTCCTGGCTTTGGTGACCGCAGAAAAGCTCTCCTGCAAGATATTGCGATTCTGACAAATGGTCAAGTGATCAGCGAAGAGCTGGGCATGAAGTTGGAAAACACAACACTTGACATGCTAGGGAAAGTGAAGAAAGCAATTGTCAAGAAGGAAGAGACAACACTTGTAGAGGGCGCTGGCACAAAACAAGGTATTGCAGACAGATGCGCTCAAATCAAACGTGAGATTGAAAGTAGCACATCAGACTACGACAAAGAAAAGCTCCAAGAAAGGCTTGCGAAACTCTCTGGTGGAGTGGGTGTGATCTCTGTGGGAGCTGCTACAGAAATCGAGATGAAAGAGAAGAAAGACAGAGTTGATGATGCGCAACATGCGACAGCTGCGGCGATTGAAGAAGGGATCCTTCCTGGGGGAGGCACAGCTTTAATCCGTTGTATGGCGGCGGTTGAGAAGCTTGCTAAAGAACTCGAAGGAGATGAGAGAGTAGGAGCTATGATTATTGCGAAATCCCTGAGCTCTCCTCTGCGTCAGATTGCGGAAAATGCGGGTGGGGAAGGGGCGATTGTGCTACAAAAAGTGCTTTCACTGCCTACTAACCATGGTTTTAACGCACTCACAGACGAGTATGTGGACATGTTTGCAAGTGGGATTCTGGATCCTATGAAAGTGACACGTCTTGCGCTTGAGAGCGCAGCCTCCATTGCAGCGATGCTTCTCACAACAGAAGCGATCATTGCAGAAATCCCTGAGGAGAAACCAGCGCCTATGGCTGGTGGCATGCCCGGCGGAATGGATTATTAAGTCTTGGCACACACATCTGGTCAAAAAAAGACCAGGTGTGTATCCTGGTTTTCCAACTCACAAGTTGTGCTAGAACAAGTTTTGGGGTTGTTTTAACACAGAGCCTTAGGGGGTAATATGATTCGTAAGCTTATCTTTTATCCTCTCTTCCTTCTTGCTATTGTTGGCGTGGGAGCCTATTTTTTCCGCATCCCTATTCTAGAAACGGTTCTTTCGCGCTCACTGGACACAGAAGTGACCCTTGAAGACGCCTCTATCGGCTGGAAATCGCTCACTCTTAAAAACATTCACCTTGCCTCTGCAGCACACACATTTCCCTTCGATTTTCAAACAGAGACGCTGACAGTGATCTGCGATCCTGCCTCTCTTTTTAAAAAGCGCATCCACTTTCAGAAGATCAAACTGCAAGGTGTGCAGCTAGAGATGACAGCGATCCCCTCTTTAAAAAAAGAGTCTCAGCTTGTCAGAAAGAGCTCTTCCGAGCGCTCTTTTATCATCGATCAATTACGTGTGCAAGATCTTGAAATCAAAGTAGCTGGTCCTAAAAAAGATCTCAAATTGCCCAAGATTCCCTACCTAGAGGTTTATAGTGTGGGTAGCCGAGGGAACTTTGATTTTTCTCAAATCTGCCAGCTCGCTTTTCAAGAAGTGCTTGAAAATGTGCAGACGCAAAAATATATGACAAATCTTGTAGGAAAAACAGACTCGAGTAGCCTGCAGAATAACTTCAAAGAAAGTGCTGAGGCTGCCAGAAAAAAGACGGAAGAAGTTAAAAAGTACCTGCAAGATCTTTTTAAGAAGTAGCTGTCAATTAGGCTACTTTCAGACTAAAGCCCATTGCATCTAAAAGCATTGTGAATGTCTTTAATTCAGGATTCCCGCCTTCTGAGAGAATACGATAGAGATTTTCTCTACGTATATGCACTTTTTTTGCAAGTTTCCCAAGACCTCCTTGGGCCTCCGCAACATTACGCAATGCTCTTAAAAATAACTCCTGCGATTCCGCATCCCCTTTAAGAGATTCCTCTAGAGCTCCATTTAAATAAGCCACAGCTGTATCATGATCTTTAAGAGCTTTGATAAGCTCTTCTTGGTAACTTCGACTTTTAGCCATCATCCTGTTGTAACTTATATGATACATCTCTGTCAATTTATCGAATTGATTAGAGGAGGCATTTTATAGAAATTAATGATGACTTACAATAAAAATTTTATAAGACACTGGTTTATGACAAGTTATGGAACCGCAGAGGCTGTCCGCAAAAAGACAGAAGAGGTTAAAAAGCACCTGCAATTTTAGGTTTACACGCTTCTAAAGGTTCTACCAGAAACTTTTGAAGCCGATCTGCATCGGGCGTGGCCTCAGCTCCTAAATCCTCACCACCGTTCAATCTTTGGCGCAATCTACGCTCAGCCTCTTTAAAAGCACTCAGGCCTACTTTCAAGGGGGCAAGAGATGCGTATAGCGCTTCTGACATTTCCATCAGCTGGCCTGTATGAGGATTTGTTACAGTTCTTACTAACTGCATGAGATTATTTTCTAATTCATTTCTTAGGCTTTTTTCTAAATCACGAATAGTTTGGACAAATCCTTCTGGGATATCTCCCTTTTTTCGAATATAAGGACCCCAATTTTCTGCAGCCACCTGCTTTAAGGGTAGTCTTGCAACTTTTCTTTCAAAATCCTTCTGCTGCTGATCCGTTAGAGGTTGCATTTGTTTTAAATTTCTAGAAGCAAACCTTAGAAGACATGCAGCTCCAATAAAAGAGCCTACTCCTCCTGCTGCAGCGAGGAGAGATATCGACAGCCCGAGCTGAGAGGCGAAATACGCAGCAATAGCAGCCCCTATAACAAGAATCACTCCAAGCGCAATTAAACTAATCCCCTTCATCTTCTGATTTCTAATTTCCCTAGGAGTAGGCTCTTTTCCTAGATCATACCAATCAACAGATCTACTTTTAACTTCTGGTGCCAAAATAATCTCACTGTTTAAATTTATACCCAAATGAGCTGAAAAGTCGGTTTTTGGGCCACGCGAAAGCCCTAAAAGCCGCCTTTTCAGCTCATTTGGGTATAAAATCCTTTATGTATTCTTGCACGAGCTCCCCTCTTATTTTCTTAAGCTCTTGGGCGTTGATCGCCTTGTCATCTCCTAAATCCTCTTGGCCGCTTAATTTTTTGCGCATGTCAAGCTCTTGAATTTGGAATTGCTCGATCTCCTTCTTCAAAAAGTCCAGAGACTCAAATCGATGCTCTCCGCTCATATCATTTTTGATTGCCCTAAACCTTTGGCCTAAGAGACGCCAAGTTTTTACATCTGCCTCAGAAAAATGACCCGCACGCACGAGCGGTCCCCAATTCCCCTCTTCCAAATTTTCCAGCCATGCTTCCCCATACATCTTTCTAGATATCTCAAAATTAAACTCTTGAGGCAATTTCAACTTATCTGATTGCCGTGAAGCTCGTTTTAAGAAGTGTCCAGCTAATAGAGCCGCTGGTATAGATGCCAACAAACACCCTCCACTCCCCATCAGCACCTGTCTTCCACCAAGTGCGAGAGAGCCTTGAACATTCAAATAAATACTCACCCCCATTCCCACCATACAAAGAGCACCTAATACTACAAAAGTAATGCCAGCTGCTCTCTGCCTTCTAATTTGTTGGGGGGTACTTTCTGTTCGATCGTACCATTCAATAGAACTATTTTTGACTTCCACCGCCATAATAACCTCACTATTTTTAATTATTATAGCTATAAATAAAGCTTAAATCAATCAATATTAGAATGTTAGTTAGTTTTAAAATAATTTATATAATCAATAGCCTACGGTTGCGTCGCAAGGGTGGTCTATGAAAGAGTCTTATCCTGAGCAACCTCCTAAAAATGACATATGCAACTTTCAGGAGGTTTTTAAGGCAATCCATTTCCTCCTAAAAGCTGCATATGTCATTTTCAGGAGGTTTTCTTCACCCGCTTACAGAAAAAAATAAGAGGGATCACAAGCAAGAAAAGCAGGGCACTTAAGGCAGCAAGCTCATTGGTCGAGAGCATAAAGGCCTGCTGCTCCACTTGGCTATCCAATACCCGATCAATCACAGGCGTGGTGAATTGAGGATTGAAGCTTCTAAATTGCTGATAAAACTGCCCCACCACCTCCCGATAATGCGTCAGCGCCTCTGTCAGCCTTCCATGATGGAAAATTTCCCTCCGCGTCCACAACTCAATCGAAAGCGATGTCCCAAAACCACTACCCACAAGAATACGGATGAAATTAAAAAGCCCACTTGCACTCACATAACGCTCTTCAGGGATTTGACCCAACGTAAGCTGTGTCAAAGGGATAAAGAAAATCGAAATCCCAAAACCCTGCAGAAAACGCGTCCACATGATATGCCCAAGCGTCACGTCGGTCGTAAAGAGAGCCTGATAATAAAACCCTAAAAAGAAAAAGAAGAAGCTTAAAGCAATCACTAAGCGTAAATCAAAACGCCCCATATACTTACCTACAAAAGGCATCGCAATGAGAGGAACTAGCCCAATGGGAGCCACCGCCACACCTGCCCAGCTCGCCGTATAATTTTGCTCTGTTTGAAGCCACAGAGGAAGAGTCACCGTACTTGCAAAGTAGAGAAGAAAACCGACAGTAGTGGCTACCGTCCCTAAAACAAAATTGCGATTTTTCAAAAAAGAAAAGTCAACGACGGGTGATTTTTGAAAGGCATTCCAGATAAAAAAATAGAGAAGCGCCATTCCCGACACAATGGTCAAGGTGATGATGGCCGGAGACTCAAACCAATCAAGGTCTTTGCCTTTATCTAACATGATCTGTAAAGCTCCCACCCCAATTGCCAATAGAGCAAGCCCCAGCACATCGATAGGCGTGCGCACGATATGGCTTTCCTGATCTTTGAGAATCACCCACACCACTAAAGCCGAGAAGATCCCTATCGGAACATTGAGGTAAAAAATCCAAGGCCACGAATAGTTGTAGGTCAAGTACCCTCCAATAATAGGCCCCAAAACGGGAGCTATAATCACCACAAGACCCCAAAATCCCAGCGCACCTCCCTTTTTTTCCGGAGGATTACAGACGACGATTAAACTTTGAGAAAGAGGGATCAAAGAACCTGCCACAGCCCCTTGAAGGACGCGAAAAACTACCAGCATCGGTAGGCTAATCGCAAGCCCACATAAAAAAGACATCAGCGTAAAAAGCAGAATCGAAGAGACAAAAAGCCGCACACGCCCAAAGTAGCTAGAAAGCCACCCTGTCAGAGGCAGCACCACAGCATTGCTCGCTGAAAAAGAGGTGATCACCCAAGTGCCTTGATCCGCACTCACACCCAAATTCCCTGCAATATAGGGCACTGCCACGTTGGCAATGGAGGTATCCAGCACCTGAATAAAAGTCCCAAGACCGATTGCCACATTGAGAAGCAAAAGACGTCCCCCTGTGAAATAGGTCTGCGTCATGGTTTTGCAAGGAGTTGTTTCTGAATCATCTCATCCATCAACTGATCCACCTCTTCAAAGGAGACCTCAAAAACACGCGTACAGCCAACCGATTTGCAATGAGGCGCTTCTGCCAGTATCGGCAGATCTCTCTTGGAAATATCGACATTGACTTCAGCAGAGATGCCGAGGCGCGTTGGGTATTTTTTCACCTGCTCAGGGTCGAGACTGATGCGCACGGGAAGGCGCTGCACAATTTTAATCCAATTTCCTGTCGCATTTTGAGGAGGGATAATGGAAAAAACACTTCCTGAACCTGAGGCAATGCCGACCACGCGCCCTTTGTATTTGATGCCCCTTCCGTAGAGGTCAAACCAGATGGTGGCTTCTTGACCAATACGCATGTATTTCAACTGCGTCTCCTTAAAGTTGGCATCGACCCAGACATAATCCACTGGAATAATGGCCAGCAGATCTGTTGAAGGCGTCACCCACAGTCCCACATCGACAGCACGCTTGGCCACATAACCCGTTGCAGGAGCATAAATAGAGCAGTGCATCAAGTTGTAGTACGCTCTTCTCACTTTCGCTCTCTGCTCTTCAATCAATGGATGGTGCTGGATAAGACTATCCCCCACCGCATCCCTAGCCACTTGTAGGGCATACTCCGCCTCTTTATATTGAGATTCTGCCATCGATAAGTCATCTCTTGCATGGATAAAGGTCTCATTGGAGATGGCCTGGGAAGGCAGAAGCGCGAGCCTATTCTCATAGTCATATTTGGTTTTTTCGAAGGCGATGCGCTTGCTCTCTTTATTTGCCTGAGCAACAAGAACCATATCTTGGAGCTTAAGGACGTCGAGAACGGTAGCTGCTAAAGCTGCAAGCTCCTCAACATAAACGATGTGGTATTGCGTAGAGTCAAGCTCTACGAGCAGCTGACCTTGCTCAACAAGATCTGTCTCATCTGTATAAAAAGCGACAACCGAGCCAGAAATCGCAGAGTTGAGAGGGATGAGATTTCCATTGGCGTAGGCATCATTTGTAGATTCATGAAATTGAAAATAAAAAAGCCAGAGGCAAAGACAGATAAGGGCAACGAGCAGCAGAGAGCCTGTTGCCCACCATAAAGCCCGATTGCGACGCTGATTTGTCTCCATTTGATTTGCCATTTAAGCTTCATATCCTCCACCCAGAGACTTGATCAAAAGTAAAAGGGCGTGATAGGTACCTGCCAAAGAGGTCAGCTCCCCATCTTGCGCGAGAAGAAACGTCTCTCTGCAGCTCAAGTAGTCCAGGTGAGAATCCATATTGTGTGCAACACGCAAGCGGACAAGCGAGCAATTCTTCTCTTCAAAAGCTCTCTTGGTATCGTAAGCTTTCAGTTGCTCTTCCTGACTGCGTAGCACTGTAAATCCATCGAGCACTTCTCTTGCCGCTTGTAAAACGAGCTCATTGTATTTGTAAATGGCAAGGTCGTAATTCACCTCGCTTGACTCCAAATTAGCAAGCAGGCGCCCTCCATCAAAAATAGGCAATGTGAATGCAGGATCGACATTAAAGTAGCTGCTGGGCCAGCGGAGGAGTTCTTGAAAGTGAATAGTTTGAAAACCAAAAAAAGAGGTCAGATTAAAGTCTGGATAGAAGCCAGCGCGCGCCACATCGATCTGCTTTCCCGCCGATTCGATCAGCCAGAGTTGAGCTATAATGTCTGGCCTGTGAGCGATGAGGCGCAAAGGAAGATTTGCAGGAATAGGCACCTTGGGAAGCACCTTTCTGTCGATACAGATGGGATATACCTCCTCCATAAAGTCTCCTGCCAAATAGCTTTTGAGCTGATGCTCATTGACAGCGATCTCTCCTTCGATGTGAAAGAGAGTGGCTTTGATATCAGCAAGATTTGCTTCTGCAGTATTGACAGCGCGTATATCCTCTACATTGTCTTGCAGCTGTTTTTTCACAAGGGCTAGATATTCTGTTCGGTTATCCACTAAAGAACGGTAGACCTCTTCTCTTTGATAGAGGACTTGGAGCTGAAAATAGAGATCGGCTACTGCAATGCCCAGCTGGAGTCTTGCGAAGGCTCTATCTGCGATCTTCGCTTGTGCTTCGCCTAAAGCTGCCCTGAAGGCATTTCGATTTTTTCCCCACAGATCAAAGTTGTAGTTGAGATTGATTTGTGATTCATATTGAGTGAAGTAGATGGGGATCACGCTGCTTGCAGGAATGGGAACACTGGTGTTATTGCCAAGGGGGATGATGCCCGTTTCGCTGAGCTTCTGCCTGCCCACATCCCCTCCCCAAAAAATATAAGGAAATAGAGAGGCGCGCATGCGATTTGCATTTGTAAAGGCAAGAGCGATGTTGGCCTCTACTGCCTGTAGAGTGGGGTTTCTTTCAAAGGCAAGCGCGATAAAAGTCGCCAGCTGCTCATCGCAAAAGAGGTTCCACCACTCCTCCTCTACCCAATCGGCTTCTGCCAGAAGAGGATCTGTGATGAGAGCCTCTTCTTGTGCCCTTTGTAAGGCGCAGAAAGGAGGATCTAGAAGCTCCGCTGGAGGGGGCCTGCAGCAGCTACTCACTAGAGCAATCAGACACAAAGCTTTTAGAGTTTTTGACATAGAAAACAGTTCCAGCCTTAAGAGGATAGGGCACCTGTTGATAAGCAAGTTTAATGCCAGCTGCTATGCCAATCAGGGTTGGCTTCTACCGCTTGGGAAGGGGCTCCTTTATTCTAAATTTTTATTGAAAAATAATCATAATTAGCTTATAATGAGTGCTTTATTTTTATTGGTCTTTGCTATGAACCCTTTATCTTTACAAGACTTTTCTGCTCAACATCAAGAAACTGTTAAAAAGCCTCCTTCCCCTCTTCTGAAGACTGTGACACGTGTGGGGGCCTGGGTTAAACTTTTTCTCACAAGATTCACAGAAGCACCTCTCTCTGCAGAACCTTCCGCAGAGAAAACCATTCGTGATTGGGCTGTTGAACAGAGCTTACCAGATAAGCTTGTAGCTACTACAGAAGTGCCTCTCTCCGAGGAACTTTCTCGAAAAAAACTCATTCGCGCTTGGGCAGCTGCGGAGGGTTTACCAGAAGCAGACATACCTACAGCTACTTATCCCGTCGATCAAAAAAGGGCGGAAGAATATATTCTGTCTTTTACAGAAGTGAATCAGCCATTCATTCGCAAACTGATTGAGAACATCCAACATATTTCCTTTCAAGAATTCGAAAGCGCTCTACGCGGTTGCGTAGATTCTCTAAATACCTTTTTGGAAAAAAAAGGAAATCCCCCCTATGCTCTTACGTATGCAAAGGAAAAAAGTAACGAATGGGTTTCACGTCTAGCCATCGACCATACCCACTATCTACCGAGCGGCACCTGTATGCTCAGCAACACAGTTTCGGGATATGTCACCATTACAGAACCCGAAGACTATTCACCGCTTCAAGAGATCAAACCAGAGTATCTCCTTGTAGCAGATGATGTCATTTACTCAGGACAGCAATTAGGTGTGCATCTCGCTTCGCTTGATAACCAGCAGGTAAAGAAAACTATTTTAATACTAGCTCCTTTCATATCCACAAAAACTTATCAAAGACTTATCAATGCATCTTTTAACTATATCACCGTCATTTGTTTTACTTCTGAAAAAAGAATTTTGCAAATAAATGATATTCTCTCAGCAAGT
>Ga0207127_10064_pt1 | contig 25955 bp, 24 predicted proteins | sample Alteio_BWMinHeat_17_FD_153574 | JGI IMG/M metagenome (GOLD analysis project Ga0207127, IMG submission 153574) | Enriched cells from forest soil in Barre Woods Harvard Forest LTER site, Petersham, Massachusetts, United States -... | ecosystem: Environmental > Terrestrial > Soil > Temperate forest >...
GGATGGTTTGCTTATTGAGTCGGAGCTCCCAATCAGACAAACGCTGCCATGTACAACTTCCCGACCCATGATCGATAGCTTCGATGAACTTGGGATAACGGCGATAGCGACGCAGCGACAGAGCCTGTTCAAGGATAGGGTATGGGATCGAAACCAATAACTGCAGTCAATCGAAGTAGACCAACTGGCGTAATCTTCTTGCCGACTTTTTCCGCAATCTTGCTATGGTCGCCTGGTCATGCCCTAATTTTAGATTCATGATTCGCTGGCCGCTTCAATCTGCTGGAGTGTAGAGTTCCACTTCACCCAGGCGTCGGCAAACAAAAGCAGAATCACGCCGGTCAGGAACCAACATGTCAGGCCAAGAAACAACCCGAGCCTCGACCATACTGGCACTTCAAACGCATTGGCGTAGTACCACGGAAAACCGCGGCACCAATGGGTATATACAACTGCCAGAAATGCGCCAGCAGTTAGGTTATGAAACGCAAAAGGAAAAGTGCCGAGAACCACAGCCCATGGCGCCAGCCAGGCGAGATATTGCACGGCAAATCCGGGAATGAAAAACAAAAAGAAGAATGCCAATAGACCACATTGCGCCAACAGCGACCACCGGATACCACGCCAATTCATCATGATTGGCAGCATTACCAACATAAGCAATAGGACCCCCTTGCCGTAGTTCATGAAGCCATCGTAAATCCAGTGATATCGAGGGCTGTCGGCAAACGCCGCAGTAACGAATGACCAACCCCACAGCATCGGTTGACTGTTGTACTGGGAGAGACGATGGAGGATCAAAGACGGATTCTGGATTACGTAAGGCAAGGCACTCGCCAGGACGACGCCTATCGTCGCCAACGAGAAACGGAGTTTGTCCCGGAGCGTCGGGTTAAAGAACAACAGCGCTGCGGCAAAAATTACGGCCACGACTTTAATGCCCATCGCCAAACCCAAGCTGACTCCGCTCAGAGCAGGCTGCTTCTTGATCTCCATGCAATAGATAGACAGCAGCACGAAGAACATCATGATCGGATCTGAATTTCCGTGAAAGCCCGAAATCAACACCAAGATGGGGCTGGCCGCGAACAGCAGCAATGCGGCAGGCTGGATACGTAGCCCCGGTAGCCGCGCCCGGAACAGGCACAATAGCAACAAGCTGCCCTGGTCAGCCACGGAGCAAGTTAACCGCACCCAGAATTCTAGAGGGCGTCCGGTGGCCCACGCCAGCCATCTCCATACCGGGAGCACATGAAGCATGAATGGCGGATGACTGAAAACCTGGACATGGTGATACGATTCGCCGGAAGGGGCGACGGAGTCTACCCCATCACGGTAGAGTGCTTCCCAGCCTTCGGTGTCTACTTTCTTCAGGTCCTGCTTCCAGGTGACGATGTCACTGGTTCCCATAGTTCGCAATGCAAGCGTCGTTTTGAGTCCGAATGCCAGTGCCGCCGTCAACGCAATAAACAGGAACCAGCGGGGCGATAACGCCAATCGTTCCACCAAGCGCTGCCTGGAATCCCTCGTCTCAAGGGTCCCCGTTGGATTCAGCTCGCCGTCGGATTGCGGTTCTCTTTCCATACGAACAACCGGGACGACATTATAGGTTGTTTGCCACCCCTCGGGGCGAGCCTTCCGCAGGCCATGAAGGGTGAAGGAAACGCAAAGGTAACTCCTCAATAAAGCCTCGTCCGCAGATGTTCAAGGCTAGTCCGATGGAAATCTTGGGGTGTAAACAAACGTATCCATACGGTCACATTGCGTCTCTCCTGAAGGTATCAGAGACTGATGCGGCACTTCGAAGCCCAGCAGTACGCGATTTCCTTCTCAATTCACCTTAAGTGCTTTTGCTTCAGTGGATTCAAAGAGTGCTCCGGATTAGTTTGGCGACCTACACGGTTTGGCTGCTCACATGCCTTAAGCAAGTCGTAGGGTTTTGGCCCAAGCCGTCCCGCCTGGGCTATGCAGGAACAGGACTCACGATGGGCATGAACACTATATCTATCTCAAGGAGAAAACGAGAAATGACAAAGCTAATTTTGAACTCATTGATTCGCCTGCATAAGGACGAGGCGGGTCAGGGACTGGTGGAGTATGTGTTGATCCTCGCTCTGGTTGCATTTGCAGCCGTCACGGGAATGAACACCTTGGCGAGCGGACTCAACAGCGCGTTCACTGCAGTCAACAGCAAACTGACCAGCGCGCTGTCTTAAGCGCTGAATTCAACCCAAGCAGGGTCAGTTCGTCCTCCGCTAACTAGCGGCGCGGGGACGAACTCGGACCCACAACAAAAAACCGAGGATAAGAATGACAAATTCACTGCCAAAACTTTGGACTCGGCTGCATAAGGATGAGACCGGGCAGGGTCTTGTGGAGTATGTGTTGATTCTCGCTCTGGTTGCATTTGCAGCCGTAACGGGTATGAACACCCTGGCCAGTGGTCTTAACAGCGCTTTTACAGCCGTGAATGACAAACTGACCAGTGCCCTGTCTTAACGCGAAACGCAGTTCAGTTCGCCTTCGCGGTCGTGAGAACGCGGGGGCGAACAAAGTTTGTGCAGAACAATAGCGAGCCTCCCCTCCGACTGAGTAATCCAGAATGAGTGAACAGCCCGTGGAGAGGTACTTCTTGATCTGCGCTCTGACCATCGCTGTCGCGGGTGCTGTGAACGACGTTCGTGGCGCACGCATTCCCAACTGGCTGACCTATAGCGGGCTGGGATCCGCCCTCGTGGTCCGATGTGTAGCAGTCGGATGGGTCGGACTCACGGGTGGTTTTGCGGGCTTGCTCTTCGCTGGAGGCATTTTTTATTTTCTCTTCCTCTTGGGAGGGATGGGCGGCGGGGACGTCAAGCTGATGGCGGCGGTGGGCGCTTGGGCTGGAATTCACCATGTAATGCCCATTCTCGCCGGTAGTGCCGTTGCAGGCGGCGTTCTCGCTGTCTGGTATGTGCTCGCCTATGGACAACTACGCCAGACGCTTCTGAATACGGTGGCGCTGGCTCAACATCATCTGACCTCGGGACTTCGCCCCCACCCCGTGTTAAATATTCGAGAGTCGAGCACGATACGAATTCCCTACGGATTAGCGGTGGCGGTGGGGACTCTCTACTGCGTGGGCAAAACCTTTTGGTGGAGGTGATTTACGGATCTACGGCGCATATTCATAGCTCTGTTAATGGCCGCGTTTTTAGCTGGCGGCATAACCTACCTCTTCTTCCGGCGGGTGCGTTTGAGCAACTCCCAACGTAGGGTGACTCAGGTTGTCGCTGCTAGCTCTGACCTATCCCCGGGTGTCACGTTGGCCACCAAAGACCTTGTCTTGGTCGACTGGCCGACAGACATGCCCCTGGCGGGTTCGTTTTCGAAAATTGAGGATGTAGCCGGCCGCCCCTTACTCTACCCGATGGGATCCAGAGAACCGATTTTGAAGCGGGACCTAGCCGCGGAGGGATCAGGAATTGGCCTGGCTTCGAAAATCCCGATGGGGATGCGCGCCACTGCTGTCCGTTCAAACGAGATCGTGGGCGTTGCTGGCTTTCTGTTCCCAGGTTCACGGGTGGACGTACTTGCCACCTACAACCAGACAGGCAACATGGGGGCCGTCACGCAGACCATTCTGCAGGACGTCGAGGTCCTGACCGCTGGCCAGACGATCGAACCGGACCCTCAGGGAAAGCCAGAAACCGTCAACGTCGTGACCCTTTTGCTGAACCCAGAAGATTCGCAAAAGCTGACTCTTGCGAGTGCGCAAGGAACCATTCAGTTCGTCCTCCGTAGCGGTGTTGATCAGAAAAACGTTGCCGTTCATTCGACTCGGCTGGATCAATTGCTTGCGTCCGAAAGGCCGCCTGAGCCGCCTGTAACGACCACCACCAGAAAGGTCTCGCAGCCGCCGATACCGCGTTCCCCAATATATGCGATGGAAGTGATTCAAGGAACCCAGAGAAGTGTTCAAAAGTTCTGAATTAAGAAGAATTGACCCCAGGGCCCTGAGGACAGAATGAAAAGCGCGACAGTACTAAGAATTACAATCTTTGCTCTTGCCCTTGCGACTCTCCCCGCTCGGTTGCAGGCCGCACCTCAACAAGAGATCACTCCGCCACCGGCACCGGCGACGCCTCCGCACGAAATTGCTCCGTCAGAGGGGCAGGCTCTCCATATCCTGGTCGGCAAGTCGGTAGTCGTCAATGTCCAAACGCCAATCACGCGAGTACTCTCGAGCAATCCCACGGTAATTGAAACCTTGGCTACTTCTCCGACTCAGCTAGTCGTCGAAGGAAAAGCCGCGGGAGTCGGCAGCCTGATCCTTTGGGATGGCACCGGGCGCTCCCAGTTGCTGGACGTTGTCGTGGACCTCGACATCTCGGGGTTACGGAGCGCGATCGAACGTTCCAATCAGCAAGTCGACGTGCAGGTAAACGGTGGCCGTGTCTTTCTCACCGGCAATGTTTCGGACCCCCACGCGGCTGAAGACCTGGTGAAGATGGCAGGGGCTTTCTCGGGACAGGTGGTGAACTCCCTCACGGTGGCTGTCCCGCACGAGCGCCAGGTACTGCTGGAAGTAAAGATCGCAGAGGTCGACCGTTCCCGACTGACCAATTTCGGTATCAACGTCTTTAGCACGGGCGCGGCGAACACCATGGGCAGTATAACGACCGGGCAATTCAGCGCGCCGACCATAACTGGTACCGTCCCGAACAGTTCTACCTCTACCGCACCGACACCTGGCACCGCTGGCCCATCAACAACGAGCAGCGCCATCCCATTTACTTTTACCGACCTTTTAAATGTCTTCCTCTTTCGACCTGACATCAATCTGGGAGCAACGATCAAGGCCTTGCAGCAGCAGTCAGTCCTGGAGATCCTGGCCGAGCCGAATCTCTTGGCCATCAGCGGGCAGAAGGCCAGTTTCCTGGCCGGCGGTGAGTTTCCCTTTCCGGTCATCCAGGGTGGCGCAAACGTCGGCGCCGTCACCATCCAGTTTCGGCCGTTCGGCGTAAGGCTGGATTTTACAGGAAACGTCCAAACTGACAATGTCATTCGCCTTCATGTTGCCCCCGAAGTCAGCTCTCTCGACTTCACCAACGCAGTAACGATTTCCGGTTTTACCATTCCAGCGCTCTCAACCCGAAAGGCGGAGACTGAAATCGAACTGAAGGATGGACAATCCTTCGGAATCGCCGGGCTTCTTGATCATCGAGCCACCGTTCTCATGAGCAAATTTCCGGGACTCGGAGACCTTCCGATCTTGGGGCAGTTCTTCCGGTCCAAGTCCACTAACCGCAGTAACAGCGAGTTAATGGTGTTGGTAACCGCGCACATCGTGGATCCGGTCCGGGTAGGGTTGCCAGTACCGCAGCCGCCAACGCCGCCGATACCATTCCTTGATATTCCAAAGTTTGACGAAAAAATGCCAGAAAGCAGAAAAGATACCGGGTCCGCCCCGCAATCTCTGAGTTCGAAATGACAGGAATGACTGCAAAAGACAGACTTAATGCTTCGGCTTGGGATTTCTCCCCCAACGAGCCCCTCTCGCTGGTCGGCATCTGCTTGGACAACGCAACCATGCAGTTACTACGAGCTTTCGCCGAGTCAGCTTCTTTCCGGATTCAGAAGCAACTAGGGAATTACCGCGTGGAAGATCACGACTCGGTTTTTGAATGGATCGGAGATCCTCCGCCCAACGTTTGTCTGGTTGACTTCGACCAGGACCGGCGAAGCGCCGCCATGGTCGCCGAGCGAATCCATTCCGAATCGCCCGAAACGGCCGTCTTCGCAGTCTCGGCACAGTCACAGCCCGACGCCATCATTCAGGCGATGCGAAGCGGTTGCAGTGAATACCTGGTAAAACCTATCGACCAGGAGCAACTCCTGAACGCGGTAGCCCGGATTGGAGGACGCAGGAAGGAGAAGAAGGAACACCACAATGCCCGAGTTCTGACCTTCATAGGCGCCAAGGGAGGAAGTGGGGTTACGACTCTGGTAACCCAGCTCGGGGCGCTATTGGCAAGCTCTTATTCGAGAAAGTCGCTGATCGTCGATCTCCACCCCGATTTCGGAGATGCCGCACTCTACCTGGGGTTAACCAAGTATCGATACCATTTCTTCGAGCTTCTCGAGAATACGGAACGGTTGGACGCGGAACTGTTGCAGAGTTTCGTTATGAACCACGCTAGCGGGGTCGATGTAATTCCCGCTCCTGCAGCAATAGAACCCGCGCGAAACGTCACTCCCGGTGCCGTGGCTCGAACCTTCGATTTCCTCAGATTGCGCTACGAGTTCATCCTGGTTGACGTACCCCCGGGGTTGAACGAAGAAAATCTTGAATTGATTCGCCAATGCGACCAACTCTATATCGTCACAGTAGCGGAGGTTTCCGCATTACGCAATGTGGTTCGACAGGTGGAATACTTGACGCGTAAGCACATACCTCAGGAAAAGATCCGGGTTGTACTCAATCGTCACCAGAAACGTGGCCTCATCACCGATGAACAGATCGAAAAGGTGATTCAGCAAAAAATCTTCTGGAAGGTACCGAATCAGTACGTCCAGGTCTTGAAAACGATTAGCGGCGGCAACCCCGTTGGCAACCTCTCTAGCTCGGAGGTAACGCGGAATCTGGCCGGATGGGCTGAAGCCGTTGGCAGGAAACCAACCCCGGCAGACGAACAGAGGGACAAGAAGAAGCAGAGCCGCGGAATCCTCGGACTTTGGAGTCGGTGAAAATCTGCTGTGTATTTAATAAGAGGGACCCATGGATGAACTAAACTCGATGATGGCGTCAGCAAACCCCCTGAACGTTTCGCCCACCTGGGACGAGAAGAAAAGGACAGGGATGAGCTTCAAGGTCTATCAGGATTTAAAATCGAGCGTCCACCGCGATCTCTTGAACAAGGTGGACGTGGAGAAGATTGCCACCGTGCGGGACGACCGGACCCGTGCCCAGGTCTTAACCGTCATTCAGGAACTGGTAGCAAATCTCAAGACTCCGATGAGCGGCCGGGAGCGCGAGCGCCTGGCACTCGAGGTATCGGACGAAGTTTTCGGCTTAGGACCGCTCGAACCCTTATTGCAGGATCCGACCATCAGCGACATTTTGGTGAACGGACATAAACAAGTGTATGTGGAACGAGCGGGAATGCTGGAAGAAACGAACATCGTGTTCAAGGATGATGCTCACTTGATGCACATCATCGATAAGATTGTGTCAGCTGTTGGACGGCGCGTGGACGAGTCTTCGCCCATGGTGGACGCACGCCTAATTGATGGATCGCGAATTAACGTCGTCATTCCTCCGTTGGCCGTGGACGGCCCCCATCTCTCGGTCCGCCGTTTTGGTCAGATCCCAATAGCGGAAAACGACCTGGTAGCCAATCAGACCCTTACCCCTGCGATGCTCGAACTGATAAAAGGCGCCGTAAAGGCACGGCTCAATATCGTCATATCCGGGGGAACGGGCGCTGGAAAAACCACCATGCTCAACGTGCTGTCGGGTTATATCTCCGACAAGGAAAGGATTGTGACCATAGAAGACTCGGCGGAACTGCAGCTGAAGCAGCGTCACGTGGTCCGCCTGGAGTGCCGTCCCGCGAACGTGGAAGGCAAGGGCGCGGTCATGCAGAGACAATTGGTAATGAACAGTCTGCGAATGCGTCCCAACCGAATCATCATCGGTGAGGTTCGCGGCGAGGAAGCCTTGGATATGCTCCAGGCCATGAATACTGGACATGATGGTTCACTGACCACCATTCACGCGAATAGTCCTAGAGACGCGATCGCAAGGATGGAAACCATGGCTCTGATGTCGAACCTCAATCTTCCCGAAATCGCTGTCCGACGCCAGATTGCCTCCGCTGTCACGATCGTGATCCAGGTTTCGCGTTTCAGCGATGGAACCCGGCGTGTGACCCATCTTACCGAGATCACCGGTATGGAACACGACACCGTTAGCATGCAGGATGTCTTCGTTTTCGAAAAGCAAGGAGTCGCGCCTGACGGCCATGTGCTGGGAGCATTTACCGCCACGGGAATACGGCCTAAATTTGCGGATAAACTTAAGGCTTCGGGTATTCCGGTCCCGGCGAGTTTCTTTGAACAATCGGTTAGCGTCTGAGGCTGAGGAATCGTGTATGTCTCCGATATTGCTATTCATTTTGCTGTTGATTTTGAGCTTCGGTGTGGTGGTCTATTTCTTGAGACCGAGCCGAGAAGAGACCGCCGTTCAGCAACACCTGGCGGGAATTGAGGAGAGTCGCACGGTCGGAGCCTCCGGCATCGACATCCTTAGAGAGCAGCGGTCTGGCTCGGCCGCTTGGGTGGAGAACCTAATAAAACAATTCCCGGCATCAGCTGCGCTAGGAAGATTGATCAGCCAGTCGGGACAAAAGTATCAGTTAGGTCCGCTCGTCATCTTCTCTTTGATCGTCACCGTAGTCGGCTCATGGGTGGCATCCTGGATGATTTCTAGTGTACTCCTCAGCATCCTGGTAGGACTCGCGTTGGGACTCTCCCCATTCTTGTACCTATACACGCTCCGGGAAATAAGATTTAGGCGGTTTGAAACGCTGCTTCCCGAGGCCGTGGATTTGATGGCCCGAGGCTTGCGGGCGGGTCACGGGGTTGGGGCTGTGCTGGAAATGGTTGGCCAGGAAGTTGAAGATCCTGTGGGCGCGGAATTCCGGTCCCTGACCGAGGAACAGAATTTGGGCCTCCCCTTGCGGGAAGCCATGCTGAATCTGCTTGATCGCGTGCCGCTGGACGACGTGCGTTTCTTAGCTACGGCGATCCTTCTGCAGAAGGAAACAGGTGGAAACCTGGCGCTGATCCTTGACAAGACGGCGTTTGTCATGAGAGAACGATCCCGATTACGCGGCCAACTCAGGATTTACACGGCCCAAGGCCGCATCACCGGCTGGATTTTGTGTTTCGTTCCCTTCATCATATTCGGTTTGATCAGTCTTTCCAACCCCAACTACGAGAAGGCTTTGTTCACCGAGCCAATGGGGTTGAAGATGGTGTACGGTGGCCTCCTGCTAATGGGCTTGGGCATTCTCGTCATCCGAAAAATTATTAAGGTAAGGGTCTGAACCATGCCGTTGCATCTCATGCTCGGGTTGTGCTTGTTTGTAATGTTCCTGGTCGTGTTTTTCTTCATGCTGCCAGGGTCCTCGGCCGAGAGTTCACGACTTGAAGAAGTGACGCGACAAGCGCGTGGCGTCGAAGGACGCCCCAACTCGAAGGTGTGGTCTTCCGGGCTCAACGCAGATTTTCTGGCCCGGCCATTCACGGTCTTTCGAAAGTTTTTCTCCCCCGAACCCGATCCCACCCTGGTGAGGCGGCTGATGCTGGCCGGCTATCGCAAACCGGCGCACGCGGATATTTTCCTTGGTGCCCGGTTAGCTCTGCCCGCTTTACTAGGAGTTTCTGTTGCCCTCATATTTAAATCCAATGTACTCGTGTTTTTCATGCTAGCGCTTGTTCTGGGGTTTTTTGCCCCAGACTTTTGGCTCTCCCACGCCATCAATAAGCGGAGAGAACGAATCCGTCTGAGTCTTCCTGACGGTTTGGACATGTTGTCCATCTCCATGGAAGCCGGCTTGGGCTTGGACCAAGCAATTGTGCGCATAGGCCAGGAGTTTCGTGTGAGTCACCCCCAGCTAAGTGAAGAGCTTCTACAAATCAACTTCGAACAGCGGGCAGGCGTTCAACGAATCGCAGCTTGGAAGTCGTTCGCCGACCGCGCCAATATTGAAAGTGTGCGCTCCTTTGTAGCGATGCTGATTCAAACTGATCGCTTCGGAACCCCGATTTCCAAGTCCCTGGGAAACTTTTCTGACGCGCTTCGATTGCAACGCAGGCAGCAAGCGGAAGAAAAGGCGGCGAAGACTACCATAAAGCTCGTGCCACCGCTAGTATTTTTCATCTTTCCGGCGGTTGGCGTAGTTACGGTTGGACCTGCCCTTATCTTGGTCATGAAAAATATTGGACATCTCGTCCAGTGATGGTATTGCTAGTGTTTAAATCTTGCTTGGAGGTGGTGGAATGGACAACGTTGCTTTGATCCGGGTAATTTCAGGAATTCTCGCGGTGGTGGTGCTTGTGGTTTTGATCTATAGGATGAAGAAAAAGGCTCCTAGGTAAACCGGTCAACCCGAGAACAGAAGAACAACCATGTTTCGAACGATTCCCCCGCGCCACGTGTTTATCTATAATCAGACGAAGGAGACTTTTCTCGCTTTTAGAGTGAAGGTCGCCGACTCCGTTGTGAGCCGTCTGGTCGGGCTGTTGGGCAAACGATCCCTTGAGCCTGACAGCGGTGTCTGGATTGTGCCGGCAAACTCGATACACACTATCGGAATGCTTTTCACCTTTGATCTCGTGCTGATCGACAAGGATTTCACGGTGGTTGGCTTGCGGGAACTGGTTCGCCCCTTCAAGCTAACGCGACCGAACTTTCGGGCAGAAAGCGTGATCGAGCTGCCGGCTCATACCATCTTTAAGAGCCGCACGGAAATCGGAGACCGGTTAGTAATCGAGCGCTATGGAGCGAAGGGCGAGAATTCGGAGTCGGAGAAGGCAGGGGAGAAGCTTGCTCTACTAGGTTTTGGCGCGTCACCGGGCGCGGGTGTCTCGCGCGGTCATTTCAGCTTCAGAGCAATCAAGACTATGAATGCTGTGGGGTAAAGTAACGCCTACGTACGTGAGCTGCTCGGTGCTGGCTCTGTATGCCTTCGAAGCGATGGGGAAGCATGCAAACCTCCAGCGCTCACCAGACGGTTCGCGGTCGCATTCTGCGGCCGGCCTCTCCCCGCAAGCGATAAATACACTAGTTTGCCTTGGCTATGGGGACGGGATGACAGGAGTAGAGCGGGGCGTGCGATTCAGTGTGGTCCTCATTGTCATATCCTTGTTCATCGGTTTCGCATTATTCACCTTCCCGGCACAGAAAAAGAGCACGGGCAGGCTTCTTGACTTCTCCGAATTTTATGCCGCGGGTCAGATCGTCCGGCAGGGACTGGGATACAGACTTTATGATCTGAGACTTCAGGCCGAATCCCAGCTACAGGTTGCCGCCCTGCACGCATTCTATGTTCGTCCTCCTTTTGAGGCGCTAATCTTTGTTCCATTCACGTATCTGAGCTACCGAGTCGCATATTCGGTATGGATTATTTTGAGTCTTGCTCTCCTGGCCGGCGCCTGCTGGTTGATCGAGAGAAACACCCGCGTGGTCGACGCCCTGTCGCAGTACGCAAGGGGATCGCAAATCGATTTCGGATTATTGCTGGTAATGTTCCTGGGATTTCCTCCAACGGCAGAGGGTTTGTTAATCGGCCAGGATTCCGTGCTTATGCTAGTGGTCTACACGCTTGTTTTTATTGCCCTCAAGCAAAAACGGGAGTTCAGAGCTGGATGCTTGTTGGCTTGCGGCCTTTTCAAATTTCATCTGGTACTTCCCTTTGCGATCATCTTCTTGCTGCGCCGCCGCTGGTCATTCCTCGGGGGATTCGCTGGAATCGGAGTCTTGCTGATCGCAGTCTCAATATTGGTATCCGGTCGAGGGGTCCTCCTTGCGTACCCCAGGATGTTCTTCAATAGTAACTATCGAGCCCTGATGGGCTTCCAGCCCGAATATGCCGCGAACATTCGCGGACTTGTCTTCGTGATAGGGACGGGCAAGCTTCCGGTATTGCCTGGCGTGCTGGTTGGTGTGCTGTCAGGACTCCTACTATGGGCCATTGCAAGAAACTGGAGAGACGAGCAATCTGGACTTTGCTTTGCCGCCGCTCTTGCCGGCACGCTGCTTACTGGATACCACTTGTTCATCTATGATCTCTGCCTGCTCCTGCTCGCAGCGGCTATTGTCTGTGGCGAGCTTGCACAGCGAAAAGCCTTGCTGAATGACAACGTCTTAACTGCCACCCTGCTCGTGCTGTTTATACCGCCACTCCATAACTTTCTGATCGTTCATCACAAATATGCAATCATGGGTTTGCCAATTTTGGTTCTGCTTGGAATCATTATTAGGTTAGTGGGGAGGGCCGACACCCCGCAACCGCTGCGAAGCTTACTCTCAAGCCCGGACGGGGATCTGACCCGGGAAAGCGTATGGGGTTGAACAGCAGAGCATTTAGAAATGTCATTTTGCTGGGACTGACGTGCCTGGCCCTATACGTCCTCGTGCGGCGCTCCGGCGCAATGCAAAACAGTATTAGTCGGCGGGATTCCATTCAATACTGGGCAGGAGCACGACTCCTCTTAAATCACGAAAACCCTTACGACTCGAGTAGAGTTCTCAAACTAGAGAAGCTCCAGGGATATAACGAGGATCGTCCGCTGGTAATTCGTACTCCACCCTGGTCGTTGTTTATGTTTTTACCGCTAGGATTCCTGAATGCCTTCTGGGCATGGATTCTCTGGTTTGCTGCCTCGGTCGCGTCTCTTATAATCGCGATGCGAATCAGCTGGAGACTCTATGGGCAGCAAGGCGCGCAGAGTATTTTTGCGCTCGTCGGTTACACCTTTGCCCCAGTGCCCGCGTGCCTTGTGGCCGGTCAAATGGGGTTTCTGCTCCTACTCGGGCTCATCCTTTTCCTGTGGGTCGAAGGGCGACGCCCCTTTCTGGCCGGTGCTGCACTCATTCTTCCATTTGCCAAACCCCACTTGCTCGTGCTGTTCTGGATTACTCTGGTCCTTTGGATCCTGTGGGAACGAAAATACAGAATCGCTAGCGGGCTTGTGGCAGTACTGGTTCCAGCGGTAGCCTTGGCATTCGCGTTTGATATCAGTGTTTTTCGCGATTATCATGACTTTATCTCCCAGGCTGCCATCGGGCATGAACTCATCCCCGCCCTCAGCGGCGTCATCAGAGCGCTATTCTTTCATCGCATGTTCTGGATACAATTTGTTCCGCTTTCCTTGGGGTCGATATGGTGCGTCTGGTATTTTTTTAAGAATCGGAAAAAATGGGATTGGCGTAGTCATGGTTTGGCGGTGATGGTTGTTTCGATTCTGGTTACGCCATATTCCTGGATCACAGATGAGGTTGTCCTGCTACCCGCTGTTTTGCAAGCCGCAATATGGGCTTATGGCTCCAGGCAGCGGATCAGAATCGGGACGGGGTTAGCGATCTTGGCCTTTGTTTGTCTGAATCTGCTGTTGTTGCTGATCCTCTCGTCCACAATTCCTTTTTCCAGCGGTATTTATTTTTGGAGTAGTTTGGTGTGGTTCGGATGGTACTTCTATGCTCGGAGATTGTGGAGTCCGGACCTCATCTCCACCGAAGCAGGACCACCCAACCTAACAGGGGTCTCCCACCCTGGCTGGTGACGATTTCATTGGGCGACTTGATGCAGTGGGTCCGCGATTACCGCGCTGGTTCATTCCTCAACCGTCTCGCTTGAGTACCTGCTCCCAGCATTCGTATACTTTTTGGCGTCAGTTGAAGGGGGTCTAATACGACTTGGACCTCTGTTTCGGACGGCCTGCCGGAAGAAGGTGTCGAGTGTCTGCTAAGTTGCATGCAGGCGGACGGTTCGATGGTGCAAATGATCGGTTACTTGCAAGATGGCGAGTGGGTCATAGAGGCCGACAATCCCGAACAGCGGGATGTGAGCGTCCGGCAATGGAAGTTATTCGCATCGCCTCGGAAGATATTCTAGCGACGAGCGGTGGGTAAGCAAAAGCAAGCAACAACGAGATAATAATAATGCATAGGAGAAGTCGTGATGGGTATCGTGTGGAGCTAGCAGGCGGACAAAGGAGACCGGCAAAAGCTGCAGGAAGCGGTCAGACCGATTGGAAGGGAAAGACTGCCGCGGAGGAGGTCGGCAGTCGTCGTGCGCCGATGACGTAAAGTGTCGTGTGAAAGTTTTGGAAGGGTGCCAGCAATTCTAAATCTACCCGGTTGAGCGCCGCAAGGAGATGCTTGCTGTGTCGAAAAAATCCAGAAGGTCAGTTTTCAGAGTGGGGCTGGCCATTATCGCGGGCGCTCTGAGGATCGCACTGCACTGCCATGCACAGCAGAACCATTGACGAATGACAAGCTGTCCGTGACCGTGAACGCGCAAGGTGGATCGTATCAACTGGGTATGCATGGCGCCCAGTACTCAATGCCCAGGCAGCAGCCCAGATTGACCACCAGTGGCTGCGTTAGAGAGATTACCCGCGGCGCCATGCTTCTGAGTCGACGTTCAGCCGCAAGCCTGGCCTGGTTTACGTCCTGGCAACTTTATGATCAGCATCCTTACGTTCGGGTTCTCTCCGATAGTTTCAGCGAAGATTGGCCGAACTTATCGCTTTATGACCTTCGATGACCTTGGGGCTGCGCCAAGCGGGCTGCATCGCGGTGCGGGAAGCCAACTCATCTACAACCGGGAAAGCAAGAGAGTTTATTCTTCGGCGCGCTCAGCTCAAACCGGTTTCTAACCCTTATGCGTCTGAAAACTGAGGGCCTGGGCGAGAACAGCAAGTGGTAGCTTCCCATACCGTTGAATCCACCGGCACCACGGCAATCCAAAAAGAATTCGGACTGAAGAATTCGACCGCGAACGACACAGGTTGAGTTGAGTCTTCCACTCAAAGCCAGCGAAACGATGGTTTCTGAGCGAATAATGTTCACTGCGGGACAGGACTACCATGATCAATTATTGGCCTACGGGGACGCAATTCGTCTCCTCCACCACGCGCGCATCTCCAGCGCCACTCCTATCGGTTGGTGGAGTTGAGCCGCCTACTATGGCGCCATCAACGAAGGCGAGACTCTGGCCAACGCCGACTGGCAAGCTGAACATCTGAAGGCGCTCGGCTACAGATATTTTCAAATCGATGAAGGGTACCAATATGCCCGCGGAGAATACACGACCGCCAATGCAACGCAATTCCCCGATGGTCTGCGATTCGTTGGCCATCACATCATTGGAGCGGGCCTGACTTTCGGGGTCTGGACTGCGTTATTCGAAGTGACCCGTCGAGCTATCACTGGGACTTCGGCGACAGCACCAGCGCGCGGATGGCCCCCAAATCACTCATGCCTACACAAGGGCTGCGACTTTCGCCCTGCACCTTGCAGTAGAAGGAGTGGATAGCGTGCCGGCCCAGCAGACCTTCTCGATCAAGGTAACCGGCAACCTGAAGGCGATACCCAGCCTTACCGATAATCGACGATTCATAGAGCCAACCGAGCGTTAAGCGACGTCTGTAGGTCGCTAAAATCGATCACAGGAACCGCCGGATCTCGCGATTTACCAGGCAGGCGAGGTCGCCAATGTCCGTGGGCTCGCGGTTCGTCGATTTTGCAATCCTGCTTTGCGACTGCTGATGCGGAAGCTTAGGCAGCGTATTTTCGATAAGAACCATCTTAAGGAAAGCACAACATGCTCGGCCTTGAGGAGAAACCGCATGAAAAGGAAATTGGTTTTGTGGACAATGCTGATCTTTGTTGGAACGTCGTTAGGGTTTGGTAAGGGCAAGGCAACCGTCAGGGATGTTACCGGCTGCTTGTCGAAAGGTGATAGCGCCAAAGAGTTCCTGCTCACCGGAAGCGACGGGAGCACTTGGGAAGTGCGGAGCAGTCGGGTGGCTCTCGCCGAGCACGTGGGTCACACGGTGACCGCGACCGGTGTCGTTTCAAATGCCAAGATACACAACCTGAAGGAAGACGCGAAAGACGCCGCGAAGGACAGCGGTATGAAGAAGAGCGATGCCGAGCACGGACACTTGACCGTCACCAAAGTAAAGATGGTCAGCGAATCGTGCAAGTAACTTATGAGTTGAATTGAGCGAACGAACGAGGCCGGAGAGATTCGGTCTCTTCGTTCCCGCTCAGTCCATGAGCGCCGTACAAAGTTCGTGACAACCGACCGGGTCCGGCGTACGTTCGATAGCCATCGGAATAAATCGGCAGATCACAAGGAGAAGCGATGCGCACGATTTTGCTGATTATCTTGATTTTGCTCTTACTCGGTGCGCTTCCCACTTGGCCGTACAGCGCGAGCTGGGGATATTATCCAAGTGGCGGACTCGGCGTCGTGTTGCTAATCGTGGCGATACTGGCTTTGACCGGGCGTTTGTAAACGCAGCGGGATCATTCGGGCGGTTTTGCTCCAGACTCCCCGATCCTATTGCGGCACGGACACCTAACCGCTGCGAAACCGTCGCTCCTCTAGAAGGTCCGCATGCATGCCCGTCTTGCGCTTCTCATCGTTGCCGTCGTCTCGCTGCTTTTGCTGGTCTGGCATTCTCGCCCGACAGAGCGCGCCACCAAACCTTTGGTCTCGGCTACCCCGGCGCCGGGTGATGCAACATCGGGAACATTATCTGTAGCGGATACGCCTCCGCTGTTGGACGGGCCCTCCCCCACGAGCGTGTACGCACACAACTTGCTGCTCCGAAAAGGTCCGAACTTCCGCATCTACGTCCGCTGGCTGCGCGGAGAGATGATCCGTACTCGCCGTAGCGTCATTCCCTCCTTTGACGATCCGGAGTCCTTTTTCCTCGACGTTAAAACCGGGGTGATCCGCGCGAATATCGGAGACATCAGCAACTTCCTGAATACGAGCGGAACGAATGCTCCGCTGTCGAACATTACCCTTTCCGGCGACGGAGATCAGGTGAAACTCCGAGGAACTCTGCACAAGATCATTTCGCTACCTGTTGAATTGATCGGCACCATCACCGCAGCGCCCGATAACCGGATTCAGATGCACGTCACCAAATTCAGCGTCCTGAAGATTCCATTGAAGGGTCTCCTCGGAGGTTTTCACCTTCAGATCTCCGACCTTTTTCATTCTCAGGGAATCCCCGGCATCGAAGTCTCCAGCAACGATATCTTTTTCGATACGCAGAAGTTCCTTCCACCGCCTCATATTTGTGGGCAGCTAACCAGCGTGAGAGTCGTCAACCCCGATCTTGAAGAAATCTACGGAAACGCTAGGGACGTTGTAACCGCCGAGCAATGGCGCAATTTTCTGCAGCTTAGCAATGGCGCCATCGACTTTGGTAGGCTCACTATGCAGCCCGTCGATCTCATCATGATCGATGTTTCGAATGACGCATGGTTCGATCTTGATCTTGCTCACTATCAGGAACAGCTCGTGAACGGCTATACCCGCATGACCCCTCAGGCCGGCCTGCAGATCTTCATGCCCGATCTGGATGAACTCCGCCAACGAAAAAAAATGGACAAAAACATCGGTATTGAGTGGTTCAAGAATCGCAATATTTCCCCTCCGCCCGACGTTACTAAGTAATTCTCAGCTCAAGACTTCGGTCGGGCAAGTGCGACTCCAGCAGGGCTATTGCCTGAGGTGTGCGAGTACGCTTGAAGATGGAGGGGAAGTCGACCCAGTCGGATTCGCTGGTTTAGTTTCCCGTAGACCGCGAAGCCTGGCTTTGTCTTGCTCTGTACAGGGAAACCGCGCTCCGATCTTAGGATCCGAACTCACCAGCAGAAGCAAATGCGTGAATTTCGCAAAGAGCGGAATCTCCCAGCGCCTTATTCGTGGAGAGTGGAATGACCCCCTTTTATGGAGTGTCACGCCCTCTCCCAAGCTAATTTCAGACATCGCCGCAATGGCCCGAAAGTGGCGTCCAGCAGGCGGTCTGGGCCCTTCAAAAGTTGCAAATAAATGCGACATTTTTCGTCGCGCAGCGGACATTTTCGTGTTGACACTCGGCGCCCTTCAGTGCACACTTTGATGGTCGAGTAAGGCCCAAGACTGGGGCTAAGTGCGCGTTGGACTTCTACCAGTAACGAGGATCCAGCCAAGAACGTCCTCCTCCCTACCTCGTTTGATTTTTTCGTAAGCCGGAGGGCGGAGCATGCCGAACCTAGAAGTAAGCGACAACCAGGTTAGCGACTCACACTCAGCCTGGTACGCGGTGCACACGCGCCACCAGCACGAAAAGAATGTGGCTCGGGTTCTGGCTGACAAAGGCTTCGAAGCTTTTCTTCCTCTTTACACCGCGGTTCACCGATGGAAAGATCGGGACAAGCAACTGTCTCTTCCCCTCTTCCCGTGTTACGTTTTCCTCCGTAGCCCGCTTGACCGCTGGCAGCCAATCCTGACCACTCCCGGAGTTCACAGCGTGTTGGGCTTTGGAGGCAAGAGGTCCATGATTCCACATACGGAAATTGAAGCGATCCGCAGGATGGTGGGAAGTCCGCTCAAGGCGGAGCCTCACCCTTTTCTGAAGTGCGGCGACCGGGTCAGGCTCAGAGCCGGCGCGCTACAAGGGCTTGAAGGGATCCTGCTGCGCAAGCGAAACGTATGGAAACTCCTCGTATCCGTGGAAATGCTGCAGAGATCTGTGGCTGTGGAAGTCGACGCCTCCATGGTGGAACGCGTTGGCAGCAAGTGGATAGAATCGGCGCCGGGATTCTTGCCGATGAATGCTCCGGCCGTTAGCTGAAGACAATCCGGTTTTGTCACGCCGTATGCCGCAGCCCAAGTGTGTACAAGCAATTGTGTCCTCGAATCCCTCCTAGCTGAAATCCATCGCTAGTCTTCTCCCACGCCGGCAGAGACCCCTAGCCCCCAAGCATCGAAGCAAGTCCCAGACAGTCAGAATTCAGAGAGGCGGGGCTAACCTGCCGGGGAGACATTTGTACCTTGGACCCTATACCCAGGGCTCTGTAGCCGCGACTCCACACCAGAGATTAGAGATACTTATCCCCCCCGGCCATCTCGAGTTTCCTTCGCGTCTCCATTCGTTTACATTTCGTGACCCGTTACATGACCTTTTCAGCACAGTATTTGCGCCTCAGCGAGCCGCGCGCGGACTTCTCGCCTTGCTTCGGCCAGTTGGGCCTTGGTTCTGAGCAACCTAACTGCTGTTTGTGGTGTGACTTAATCGCGCCCGACCCTTTTAGCTAAAAGGTCAATAAGTGGCACTAATCGTGCTTTGTGGGTTAGGAGTCTCCCAAACACAATGTAAGTCGCAGGGCGGAGCTGTGTGCCAATCGGGCCAAGGTCGGGCCCATGTTGTCGAGGTTGTTTCTCCACTTCCTGTCGATTTACGCTCCGGTAGTAACGTTCGATCCTTACGACCTAGACAGAGGCGCCCACGCCATGAGCACTAGAATCTCACCCGTTACTCACCCGAAAAAGCCGTTGGGACCCCGGACGGCCACCGCCGTTCTTGTAGCGCTCGCGCTAGGGCTTACCCTCGCCAGGGGTCACTACCTACAAGCTCAAGACTCTGCGACTGAGCTCTCAAAATCCAACGTCGCTGCGCCGGTTTCGACGAAACCGGCGGCTTCAGCGGCACAACCCGTCACCTTCGACATCGCAGACCCAAAGGTCCTAGCGGTTAGCTCCGATGAGTATGTGATCAACCCGGAAGATGTACTGGATGTGCATGTCTACGACGTACCCGAGCTATCGCACGACTACATCGTGAGTCCAGCCGGAAACGTTGTCGTGCCGCTGCTGCCCAAACCTATCCAGGCCGCGGGGTTGAGCACCGACCAATTCGCTCACGCTCTCGAGGAAAGCTTCCGGCAGTCAGGTCGGCTGAGCCGTGCGCAAATCACCGTCTCAATCAGGCAGTCACGACGGAGCCTGGTAAATGTGGATGGCGCAGTGAAGACTCCGCAGGCTCTCCCGGTGATCGCACGAACCAAGTTACTCTATGTTCTGTCACAATGTGGCGGCCTGGCCGACGACCACGGAATCACTGTCACGGTTTCGCGAGGCCCGCTCGCTCGACGTGATCTTGCCCTGGAAGGCGGCCCCGCGACTCCAACCCTGGACATCTCTTTGAAGAAACTCATGGATCCAAACGATCCAACGTCTCTCACCGATGTGTGGCCAGGCGACAGCGTCTCAGTTGAGCGTGCCGGTATCTTTTATGTCCTGGGACAGATTAACCGCCCAGGGGGGTATAACCTGAGAACCGCCCACGAACAAATCACGATCCTGGAGGCCTTGGCGATTGCAGGAGACGTGACCGCAGTCGCCAAGAACTCGAAAGCCCTGATCATGCGGAAGGACTCCACGGCGCCGAGCGGGCGGAAAGAAATCGCGCTCAACCTTTCTGACATTCTGGCCGGACGGTCGCCGGACCAGGTGCTACAGAACAACGATATCCTTTACGTTCCCGCCAGCGGCGGAAAGCGCGCGCTGCGCACATTCGTGAGCCTTCCCGCAAGTGTTGCAACAAGTGCGGCGGGCGCGGCCACGTACACTCGGTTCTAGGCCGGCGTCGACACCTGTTTCTGGTGGGCCTGTGAAATCAATAACTCGCTTGTACCGGATGTTTTGAGAATCCTTACGATGTCGGCTGAGCTTTCAAGTTTGATCTCCTTACTGTGAGAGGTACTCCATGGCTGAAAACGAATTGCTTCCTCTGAGTCCCGATCCTCTAATCCTACCTCCCGCGCACAAGAACCGCCGGTCGCAGTCCATCCTCGATCTGGAACAAGTTGATGCCTTCGGCCAACTACGCGCGATTTGGGACATTTTGCTCAAGCATCAGTGGCTTATCTTGGCCACCGCTTGTGTCCTGACGGTATTGGTGGCTATTTACTCCTTTAAGCTTAAGCCAATTTTCCAGGCTACCGCACGGATTGATGTCGAGGCCGAGGTCCCGCTCCTCCAAACCCTAAATGACCTTTTCCGCGCTGGCGAAGCTGACGACTCGTTCTTGGCTACCCAGGTGGCTATCTTGCAAAGCGATAACCTGGCCTGGGAAACGATGCAGCAACTGGGCCTCGGCCAATTGGAAAAGTCGACCGGGCCTTCCCAGCCCCAGGGCCAAAATGCAGGGACTCTCGCGAAAAAGAACGCCATGGTTGCTGCATTTAAAGGACCGCTTCGCGTGGAACGGCCAAAGGATTCTCGTATGGTACTGGTGAGCTATGAGAGCTCCGATCCCCGCCAGGCAGCACTTGTGGTCAATACATTGGTCAAGAATTACATCGAGCGCAACTTCCGCACCAAATACGACGCTACCCGTCAGGCGACCGGATGGATGGAAGACCGGCTCGACGAGTTGAAATTGAAAGTTGAGAAGTCTCAACAGGCGATGGTGGCCTATGAGCGACAGAATAACATCGTCAATATCGGCGAGAAACAGACCGTCGTTGAAGCCCGGTTCGAGGACATGAGCAAGGATTTGAGTCAGGCACAAAGTGAGCGCCTCACGAAGGAGTCGCTGTACAAGATGGTCATGTCTAATGACGCACAGGTCGATTTCATCCAGACCGGCGGCCAAGCCAAAGGACAGGGGAACGGGCAGGACAACGGACAGGGTGGCCTGTTGATTGGTCTGGAGGGAAAGGAACTGGATTTAAGAGAAGAGTACTCGGAAGCGGTGGCGCAGTATGGACCTACGTATCCGAAAGCCCTCAAACTTCAGGATCAGATAAAGGATATCGAGGCACTCCTCCAGCGGGAACGAAAACACATGGTGGAAAATATCCACTACGATTACTTGGCGGCTCTGCAGCGTGAACGCTTTCTCGCCGCTGCCGTGTCACAACAAAAGACGCAAGTCGATAGAGTCAATCAGCTATTGATTGACCACAACCTATTGAAGCAGGAATTTCAATCTAACCAACAGCTTTACGACAGTCTGCTTCAGCACTTGAAGGATGCTACCGTCTCCGCAGGCTTGAGAGCAACGAACATCCACATTATTGATGAGGCGCCTATCCCATCCTCCCCGGTGCGTCCGAATAAACTGCGCAACATCGAATTCGGCTTAATGGCGGGCTTGATTCTTGGCATAGCCTTCGCTCTCACTCAAGAGGCTCTTGACAATTCCATCAAGAACGCACAGGAAATGGAGAAACTTACTGGCCTTCCTACCCTAGCGATTATCCCCATGGGCCAGGCTTCGCCGAGTCGCCATTCCCGTCAGTTGCGAGGAACCGGTGCGAACGGAGCGAACAGTACGGTGCCTCCTACTGTCGTGGAAATGTTGGTTCTAAGAAAGCCGGGAGCCGCGATTTCGGAAGCGTTCCGGGCACTTCGCACCTCGGTTCTCTTGTCGACTGCCGAACACCCGCCCCAGGTTTTGTTGATCACCAGTTCTCAACCTTCCGAAGGGAAGACTTCAACTTCCCTGAACCTGGCCGCCGCCTTGGCACAGAAAGGCAGCCGTGTGCTCCTCGTAGATTCTGACTTGCGTCGGCCAGGGTTGGCTAAGGCTTTGAATTTGCCGAACACGAAGGGTCTCTCCGGAATTCTTACCGGCGCTTACGAATTTGACGATACCTTACCGCAGAAGGTGGAGGGCTTGGAGGGACTTTCCTTGCTTTCCAGCGGCCCGCGCCCCCCCAATCCGGCAGAACTCCTGTGCTCGATGAAGATGGCACAATTACTCGCGCGGTTGCGGCAGGGATTTGATCACGTCATCATCGACTCTCCACCCATATTACCCATCACCGACGCAACAATACTCTCCAGCCTGGTGGATGGCGTGATCATGGTGGTGGAGTCCGATGCAACTTCCCGCGCCGCCCTCCATCGGGCTTGTCGTGTCATGGAACACTCGGGTGGCAAGATCTTAGGGACCGTCTTTAACAAGGTGGATGCCAGACGAGACGGCTACTATGGCTACCGCTACTATCATGGGTATTACTCTTACCAATACAAGGCATACTACGACCGCGATAAGGATGATAAGGATAATGATCAATCTGCTGCGTAACGCAACGCGGTAAGGCTACGATTGAAGGGATCAGTTGGCTTGCTCAGATTCTCGTGGTCGCGCGCTAGGACGAAAAAGGTGGTGAGCCATTTTCCTTGTCGGCATGACTGTAGCAATCATGCGGTGACCGAAATGTCGAGGACTCCAAAAGCTCACAGTACTCTATCTCCAGATTCCAGCCAATTCACTTGCTTCGTAAGTATGATCCATCGGCAATCAAGATTTTAGTTTTCTAAACCTTTAACTTCGCCACGTCGGAGGCAAGCGTGACTTCGCTGATTACAGGCGGTGCAGGATTTATCGGGTCGCATTTGGCCGAAGCTCTACTCGCTCGGGGAGAGCAAGTCATACTCTTGGACGATTTGAGTACAGGGTCTGTGGAGAACATCCGTCACTTGCGAACCAACCCTTCCGCACACTGTTTCTTCGAAAGCGTTATGGAACGCAGACTCCTGGCCGAATTGATCGACGAATCGGACATCGTTTTTCATCTTGCTGCGGCAGTGGGGGTGCGACGCATCATTGAAAGTCCTGTTCGTACGATCGAAACGAACGTCAAGGGAACGGAGCTGGTGCTCGAAGCAGCCGCCAAAAAGAAAAAACTGGTTTTCATAGCCTCCACTTCCGAGGTTTATGGCAAGAACAACAAGATACCGTTTTGTGAAAGCGATGATGTTATCCTCGGCCCAACTGCTAAATCGCGTTGGTCATACGCCACTTCCAAGGCCCTCGATGAGTTTCTCGCCTTGGCGTATTGGAAAGAGAAGAAACTGCCAGTCGTGATTGGGCGGTTCTTCAATACTGTAGGTCCCCGCCAGACTGGCCGCTATGGAATGGTGCTACCGACATTCGTGTCCCAAGCTTTAGATCGCGTACCTTTAACCGTGTTTGGCACAGGCAAGCAGAGTCGCTGCTTTGGCTACGTCGGCGATGTCGTCGAAGCGATGCTGCGGCTCGTTTCCAAGGATTGCGCGGTCGGCGAGGTAGTTAACATTGGCAACGACGAAGAAATTACCATCCAGGACTTAGCTTCTCTCGTCAACGATAGAACGGCGGGCTCATCACCGGTTCGCTTCATCCCGTACGACCAGGCCTATGAACCTGGCTTTGAGGACATGGCCCGGCGAGTCCCATCCTTGGAGAAGCTTGTTCGGCTCACAGGTTATCGTCCATCGACACCACTGACTGCCATCGTTGACAAGGTGATAGCCCACTTTCAAGAGAGCAAACAGTTGGGTGCGGTCCGGACTCTTCTCGGTGCAGCTTGAGCTTGCGTATGGCAATTTGTACCCAACGAACAATCCTGTCTCGCGGGGATTTGAGTAGCTCTCCCCGAGCATCGCGCCGTGACAGCGATATTCTTACAATTATTTGTCATCGTGACTGAGAAAACCATAGCCCGGTCCATTCGTCCTGCCGCGAAGCCCAGCACCTCGCCGCGAGTTTCTTTTCACCCGGACGATCCTGAGAGAGAGCGTACGTGCACAACTTTGTCGGTGATCGTGCCCGCCTACAACGAGGAGTATCTTGTAGAGGCAAGCCTAGAAAGACTTAAGATTCTGGGTGATTCGTCGGACCTTCAACTCGTCAAAGTAATTGTAGTGGACGATGGCTCCAAGGACGGAACGAGTGAGGCCATCGCGCGGTTTCGCGCATCCCTCGAAAACGGGGAGTGGGATGCGAAATTCCGCTGGGTCTGGATGCGCCATGAGAAAAATCAGGGCAAAGGGGCGGCCATCCGTACAGCGCTGACACACGTGGACACGGAATTGGTCGTAATCCACGATGCCGACCTCGAGTATCATCCCCGCGATCTCCTACAGATGGTGAAATTATTCTTGTCAGAGGACGCGGATGCGGTCTTCGGTTCCCGTTTCCTTTCTGGCGGCTATAAACGCGCCATCTTCTTCAGGCATGCGCTGGGCAATAAATTGCTCACTTTCCTGTGCGATCTCGTCTGCGATCTCAATCTGACGGACATGGAGACCTGCTACAAGATGGTGCGAGCGGACTTGCTCAAGAGCATACCGCTGGAGAGCTCAACCTTTGATGTCGAGCCTGAGTTCGCGATCAAGCTTGCCAAGCGGGGAGCTCGAATTTTCGAGGTGCCCATCAGTTATTCAGGGCGAACCTATCGCGAGGGCAAGAAGATCGGATGGAAAGACGGTGTTCGAGCGTTCTGGGGCATCCTTAGATATGGGATTTCCACCCATATCTACGTGAAGGACGCTCACGGTGCTGAAATTCTGGAGCGGCTCAATCACGCCCCACGGTTCACTCGCTGGATGGCGGATGTGATCCGGCCCTACCTCGGAGACCACGTCCTAGAAATCGGGGCGGGCATCGGCAATATGTCCATCAATTTGATGCCCCGCCGGCTCTATTGGGCAACCGATGTCAATCCCCACTATCTTGAGTATCTCGACAAGATTCGCCTCACACGGCCCTATATGCACGTGGGCTATACAGATGGAATGAAAGCGGAATCTTTTCCCGCTGGCCATAACCTGGACACCGTGGTTTGCCTCAATGTGATCGAGCACGTTCAGGATGATTGTCTCGCTTTGAGAAATATTCTAAACATCCTCGGCGATCATGGCCGCGCTATCATTTTGGTTCCTCACGAACCCCGACTGTACGGCAGCCTGGATGAAGTGCTCGGGCACTGCCGCCGATACACTCAGCAACAGCTTGTCGAGGTCGCGCAACAGGCGGGATTCCGGGTAGAGAAGGTGCTGAAATTTAACCGTCCGGGTGTTTTAGCCTGGTGGCTGAATGGGCGTGTACTACGTAGAAGGACATTCGGACTTGGGCAGATACGGGTCTTGAATTTGTTGACTCCGATATTCCGAGTGCTCGACTCATGGCTGCCGCTTCCGCCCCTCTCACTCATCGCAATATTGCGCAAAGGAACCAGCGACGTGCGCCAGGCCGCGATGACCCTTCCGTTCGATGCCAAAAAGGCGTCGTGATGCACATGGTGACAGCATCCATCAGTTCCGAGGCTGCGCCAGAGACGACCTCCGGAAGCGGGTTCCTGTTTAGATTCACGAAATACGAAAGACTACTGGCATTATTATTTGTCCTGACCCTTCCGCTTACCAATCCCTGGGTGCGCGGCGACGGCGTGGGATACTACGCGTATGTGCGCTCACTATTGATCGAAAGACATCTCAACTTTGAAAAGGATTGGCAGCACGGCAATGATAGTTTTGTTATGGGTCGGGTCGGCGATGGCAAAGTCCTCTCAAATCAATACACGACCACCGGGCATGTTGCCAATCTATGGACCGTCG